>JAABUL010003761.1_pt1 | contig 21718 bp, 23 predicted proteins | sample 5559151 | NCBI WGS metagenome assembly JAABUL01 (sample SAMN10711876, study PRJNA513368) | rock metagenome | isolation source: Antarctica rocks | place: Antarctica: Victoria Land, Pudding Butte sud | reverse complement strand
GTCGAGCTGGCAGAGGGTCGGCGCTTCCTTGGCGCCGTAGATAACGGCGGGAACCATTCCCGCTCGCCGAGTTGCGCGTGCCGCCCCCTTACCAGCCCGCTCGCGCGCCTCGGCCTCAATGGTGATAACATTGGCCATGGTGTGCTCCTGAACGCAAAGCGCCGGCCTCCAGGGGTGCCGGCGAGGTCGGCGATGTAGCGGAAGCGGAACGCGAGAGCAACTGCTGGTGATCGTGGGAAGGGCAGTGGCCGGGTCGTAACTCCGGGGCGAAAGAGTTCATGGAGCACGATGATGCGGAAATTATTGATGATTGCGGTGGGCATGGCGGCTTTGGGCGGCGGGGTTGCGCTGGCGCAGATGCCGCCGGGCGGACCGGACGGGCAGCAGGGCATGCAGGGCATGCAAGGCATGCAGGGCATGCAGGGCATGCATGGGATGGGGCAGCAGGGCATGGGGCGGCATGAGCGGTGGGAGATGATGGAGCATGAGCATGATCGGCACGGCGGCGGGGCGGCGGCGTTCCGGTTCCGCAAGGGCGACATGGAGGTCGGCATCAAGTGCTCGGATCGGGAGCCGACCCAGGCCTGCGTGTCTGCGGCGAGTGCGTTGCTGGACAAGCTGAACGCGGCGCCGAAGACGCCGTGATCGGTTAGGGGATCGCCGACAGGCAGATCTCTTCGAAGCGTTTGGTGACCACGGGCCAGCCGAAGCGCGTGGTCACCAACTCGCGGGCGGCGGCCGACAGGCGTTCTTGCAGGGCCGGGTCGGCCATGGGGCGGAGCAGAGCGGCGGCGAAGTGGGCGGCGGTGTCGGCGGCAAGGAAGTGCTCGCCGTCGGTCACGTCGAGGCCTTCGGCGCCGAGACGCGTGGAAACGACGGGGCAGCCCATAGCCATGGCCTCGAACACCTTGATGCGGGTGCCGCTGCCGACGCGGAGCGGGATGGCGTAGACGTTCGCGTCGGCGACCGACGGGCGGACGTCGTCGACGAAGCCGGTGAAGCGCCAGTCGTAGCCGCGGGATTTTGCGGCCTGGACGAGGCGGTCGGGCGGGTTGCGGCCGGCGATGACGGCGCGGGCGCCAGGCCGGCGCTGGAGGACCAGGGGCCAGACCTCGTCCATGAGGAACTCGATGCCGTCGATGTTGGAGCGCGAGTCCATCGACCCGGTGAACACGACGGTGCCTGCGCCGGGCGGCGCGGGCGGCGGGGGGTGGTAGGCGTAGAAATCGGTATCGACGCCGGTCTCGATCGGGGCGACGTCGTGCAGCGCGTATTGGGCTTCGAGGGCGCGGGCGTCGCGTTCGGAGACAGCGATCACTTTTTGGCAGCGACGCAGCACGTCGCCCTCGAAGCGGGCCATCTTGCGGGCCTGGGCGCGCCAGACGAGCCGCTTGGGGCCGCTTGCGATCTCGGCGTGGCGGGCGAAGATCTCGGCTTCGACGTTGTGGGTGAAGAGAATAGCCGGCACGTCGAGGCGGGGCGGCAGCAGGATTCCGGCGTGCGGGAAGTCGACCAGGATCGCGTCGGGGCGTTCGGCCAGGGCGGCGTCGACGGCCGCGCGCCCGGCGGCCGAGACGTCGCTGGCGACCGCGACCGGGAGCGGCCCGGCCAGGGCGAGGACCTTGCGCGGGGTCGACATGGCGGGTTCCGGCCAGGAAACGAAGCGGTCGCAGATGGCGGCCGTCTCCGCGCTCCAGCGCGCGGCGTCGGCTGGCGCGGGGGAGAGCAGGGTGAGGTGGAAGGCGCCGCCCTTCATGTGGCGGAGCGTGTTGGCGGTGCGGATGCGTCCGCCCTGGTCGAGCGGGAACAGGAAGCGGGGCGAGAGGACGAGGAGCCGCTTCTGCTCCGTCACCAACACAGGCCCTGGTAGGTGATGCCCGGGTGCGCGCGCAGTTCGGGGATGCCGGCGAGGTCGAGCACGCGCTGGTTGCCGAGGGCGGCGAGCAAAGCGGGTCGGTCGGCGCGCGAGACGTGGCCGACGATGACGAGCCCGGCGTCCTTCAGGGCATCGGCTGGCTCGGGCGCCAGAAGGCGCTCGAGATGGGGGATCTCGCGCTCGATATAGGCGCGGTTGCTGCCGGTCAGGCGGGCGACCTGGACGAAGCGGTCGAAGATGCTGACATCGAAGCCTTTGCCGATCAGTTTTTCGGCGAGCAGGACGAAGGGGCTCTCGCGCAGGTCGTCGGTGCCTTGCTTGAAGGCCAGGCCGAACAGGGCGACGCGCTGGCGACCGTGTTTCGCGATCGCCTCGTAGGTGCGCTCGATCACCGCCTGGTTGCTAGGCAGGACCTGCTTGAGGAAGGGAACCGGGACGTGGGCTTGGTCGGCCAGGGCGAGCAGGCTGCGCATGTCCTTGGGCAGGCAGGAGCCGCCGAAGGCGAAGCCGGGGGTGAGGTAAGCGGCGGAGATGTTGAGGATACGGTCTTCGCAGAACAGCTTGTAGGCGGCGCGGGCGTCGACGCCGAGGCCGGCCAGGATGGCGCCGCCCTCGTTGGCGAAGGCGAGCTTGACCGCATGGTAGGCGTTGGCGAGCATCTTGACGGACTCGGCGACGCGATAGGGGGCGACATGCACCTCGCCGCTGACGCCCTGGTAGATCTCGCGCACGATCGCGCCGTCATCGCCGGGGGCGGCGCCGATCAGCGTGTAGGGCGGGGCGTGGAAATCGCGGACGGAGCTGCCTTCGCGCAGGAATTCGGGATTGGAGTAGTAGCGGAACCCCTCGCCGTGGCGCTTGCCGGAGTGCTGTTCGAGGGCGGGGATGACCCGGTCCTCGGCGGTGCCGGGCGGGACGGTCGAGCGCATGACGACCGCGTGGCTGCCGGGTTTGTCGCGGATCGCCTGGCCGATGCTGGCCACGACTTCGTCGACGGCGCGGAGGCTGACGCTGCCGTCCGGGCCGCTGGGAGTGCCGACGGAGATGAAGGAGACATCCGTATCACGGACGGCGGCGGCGACGTCGTCGGTGGCGCGCAGGCGGCCCTGGGCGACGGCGTCGCCGATCAGCGTGTCGATCTCGTCCTCGACGATGGGCGACTGTCCGCGGGCGAGCATGGCGACCTTATCGGCCGCGACGTCGACGCCGACGATCTCGTGGCCGGCTCCCGCGAGGCAACCGCATGAGACTGCACCGACGTAGCCGATGCCGAAGACGGAGATTTTCATGGGGGCGCGTTAAGCCTATTCCGGTCGTTGAAACAAGGTGCGCTTACACTGCCCGATAATTGCGAAGATTGTATTAAGCCGGGATGAGGTCCCAGGGTTGGCCTTCGGCGCCGGGCTGGCAGAAGAACGGGATGCCATTGGCGGTGCGGAAATTGGGGTCGAGGCCCATGGCCGAGCGGATGGCGCGGAAGAGGGCGCCATGGGCGACCACCAGGACCGCGGCGTCATGCGTCAGGGCGCGGTTGATGGCCAGGACGGCGCGCTCCCGCAGGTCGACGAAGGATTCGCCGTTCTGCGGGGTGAATCGTTCGGCGACCCACTCGTTGAACCAGTCGGTCAGCATCGGCTGCCCTTCGTTCTCGCCGAAGGAGACCTCCTGGAGCTCGGGATCGTAATGCACCGGCGCTCCGGTGGCGGCCGCGGCGACGGCCGCGGTGTCCTTGGCGCGCGAGAGCGGGGAGGAGACGATGGTGCGGATGCCGCGGTTGCGGAGCAGCCCGGCGGCTATCTTGGCCTGAGCCTGGCCGACCGCGTTGAGCGGGATGTCGACGCGGCCCTGGGCGAGGTTCTGGGAGTTCCAGTCGGTCTCGCCGTGGCGCAGGAACCAGAAGGCCTGCCGGGTCAGCTGCGTCACGCCGACAGGCCTTCTTGCGCGAGCATGCGCTGGACGGCGGGGCGGGCGAGCATGCGCTCGAAATGGGCGGCGAGGTGGGCCGGGAGCTGCATGTTCATGCGCTTGGCGCCCCAGTACTCGACGTAGAACAGGGCGGAGTCGGCGTAGGAGTAGTCGCCGGCGATCCATCCCTTGTCGCCCAGCGTGGTGTCCATCAGGGCGTAGCCCTTCTCGATCATCTCGCGGCCGCGGGCCTTGACGGCGTCCTGGTCGGCTTCGTTGGGAGTGAAGTTGGCGGGGCGGAAGAGGCGGGTGAAGCCCTGCATGTGCAGGGTGGCGACGCAGTAGTCGGCGGCCGAGGCGGCGACGAGTTGGGCGTCCTCGGCGTCGGGCAGCAGGCCGGCTGCTGGGTTGGTGGCCGCTAGCCAGTGGGCGATGACGGGGTATTCGGTGACGATGGTGCCGTCGTCGCGCTGGATGGTGGGGACCTTGCCCTTGGGGTTGATGGCGAGGAAGTCGGGCTTCTGGGTATCGCCGGCGCGCATGTCGAGGCGGACCGCGTCGTAAGGCTTGCCGATCTCTTCGAGGAGGATGTGGATTCCCATGGAGCAGGCGCCGGGTCCGTAGAACAACTTCATGGGAGCGTCCTTTTGGTTGAGGAGGGTCAGTCGAAGAGCGAGCTGACCGAGGTTTCGTCTGAGATGCGCTGCATGGCCTCGGCCAGGATGGGCGCGATGGTGAACACGCGGATGTTTGGTGCGTTTCGGGCGGTGTCGGTCGCCACGATGCTATCGGTCATGGTCAGGCTCTCCATCGACGAGGCACCGATTCGGGGCACGGCGTTGCCGGAGAGGACTCCGTGCGTGACGTAGACGTCAACGGAGATGGCGCCGCGGGCCTTGAGCGCGTCGGAGGCGTTGATGAGGGTGCCGCCGCTGTCGACGATGTCGTCGATCAGGATGCAGGATTTGTCGCGCACGTCGCCGATGACGTTCATGACTTCGGAGACGCCGGCGCGTTCGCGGCGCTTGTCGATGATGGCGAGGTCGACGTCGAGGCGGGAGGCGATCTCGCGGGCGCGGGCGACGCCGCCGACGTCGGGGGAGACGATCATGACGTCGCGGCCGGCGAAGCGCTCGTGGATGTCGCGGCTGAACAGGGGCGCGGCGTAGAGGTTGTCGACGGGGATGTCGAAGAAGCCCTGGATCTGGCCGGAGTGCAGATCCATGGTGAGGACGCGGTCGGCGCCGGCCTCGGCGATGATGTTGGCGACGAGCTTGGCGCTGATAGGCGTGCGCGGGCCGACTTTGCGGTCCTGCCTGGCGTAGCCGAAATAGGGGATGACGGCGGTGATCCGCCGGGCGGAGGCGCGGCGCAGGGCGTCGAGGGTGATGAGCAGTTCGACGAGGTTGTCGTTGGCGGGGTAGGACGTGCTCTGGATGACGAAGACGTCCTCGCCGCGGACGTTCTCATGGATTTCGACGAAGACCTCGTTGTCGGCGAAGCGCCGGACTGAGGCGTTGGCGAGCTGCAGGCCAAGGGCTTTGCCAACCGCCTCCGCCAGCGGGCGATTGCTGTTGCAGGCGACGATCTTCATCGATGGGACAATCCGTCATACGGGGGCCGGGACAGGCAGAGAAGGCCGAGGGCGGTGTAGCAACCCGCTCCTGCTCTGTCACCCCGCCGTCATTTTTTGGCGGCGGCTTCATTTTTGACGGGCGTATCAAGGGGCGTATCAATTCGGGGGCCGGCGGCGTTGAAGAGGATGTCCTTGATGCCGCCGGCGGCCTGATCGGCGGCCACGACGGCGACGTCGCCCCAGTAGCTGGTGACGATCGCCGAGGGCACGTCGTTGAGTTGGACGACCTTGCCGCGCTCGCCGCGGGCGTCCTCGACGATCCATTGCAGCTCGACGCGGGTCTCGTTGCCTGGAGCGGGGGCGGTGGCGACCTCGCAATGGAGGCGGTAGTCGGCGCCGCCGGCGGAGTTCTGAACGACGATGCCGTAGTTGCCGAGCTTGAGCTTGATCTGGGTGGCCAGGCTGCGGTTGCCGTCGCCGGGGGCGCCGCTGACGCCGGCGACGAAGACGCGGGCGGGGCGGTTCTGCAGGCTGTTGGGGTCGCTGTGCAGGCGGGCGGCGTCGATATGGGTCAGGAGCGCGTCGATGGCGGGGGCGACCTGGTCGGCGGCGGCCTGGAGCACGGCCGGGTCGTTCTGTGACCAGGCGGCGGCGGGAATGGGGGCGCCGCGCTCGGCGCCCTGTTCGGCGCCGGTGGAGTCGCGGATGGCGTAGGTGGGGATGACCTGGCCGGCCTGCAGCTCGGCCGAGAGGGCAAGGGTCCAGTCGCCGGGGCGGGCGGACACGTGCGAGGCGGGCAGGGCGCGGCTGGAGAGCGCGGTGGCGACGCGGTCGGCCCATGCGTCGCTGCCGGCGTCGGACAGCAGGGATTGGGAGGGCGTGGGGACGGCCAGGCGGGAGGGCGGCGGGGCGGCGAGGCGGGAGCCGTCGCGGCCGGGGTTGCCGAAGAAGGGCTGTGGCAGGGCGCCGCAGCCGGACAGGAGCAGCAGGGCGAGGAGAGTGGGTTTACAGGACAATGGCGCTTACCTGGTGACCGATGGGGCCGCTGGCTTCGAGGGTGCGGCGGCGGTGGCTGAAGAAGCGGTCGGTGTCGGCGGCGGTGTCGGCGTCGATGGTGTCGACGGCGGCGAGGCCGTGCAGGCGGACGGCGCAGTAGGCGGCGAGGTCAAAGTGCCAGTGGCCGGGGCGGCCGTCGCGGAAGAAGCGGGCGTCGGCCGGGTCGCGGGCGAGGATGGCGTCGCGCAGGTCGGCGCGGACTTCGTAGCTGGCTTGGCGGATGCAGGGGCCGATGGCGGCGAGGGTGCGGCCGGGTTGGGCGCCGAGGGCCTGCATGGCGGCGATGGTGGCTTCGAGCACGCCGGCGAGGGCGCCGCGCCAGCCGGCGTGGACGGCGCCGATGACGCCCGCCTGCGGGTCGGCGAGGAGGACGGGGGTGCAGTCGGCGGTGATGACGCCGAGGGCGAGGCCGGGGCGGTTGGTGACGAGGGCGTCGGCGCGGGGGCCGGACCCGGGGGCCCAGGGGTCGGTCACGGTGGCGACGGCGTCGCCGTGGACCTGGGTGAGGCCGAGCAGGCACGAGGCGCCGAGAGCGTGGGCGACGGCGGCGCGGTTGGCGGCGACGGCTTCGGGCGCGTCGGGGCTGGAGAGGCTGCAGTTGAGACTGGCGAACGGCCCGGTGCTGACGCCGCCGCGGCGGGTGAAGAAGCCGTGGCGGGCGGGGAGGGCTGCGGATTGCAGCGATTCGGGTGTCATGGGGTGAATCCGGACGGGGTGGGGAGGTCGGGGTGGGTGAGCGCCATGGCTTGGAACAGGCGGCCCATATGGGCGGGTTCGGTCAGGCGCTGGGCGGCGGCCAGCAGGGCGGCAACGCGACCCGGCGGCTGGCCTTGGGCGAGGCGGTCGATGCGGCGGTGCAGGCCGAGGCGGGCGAGAAATAGGCCTTGCGAGACCGGGCCGTGGATGGCGGCAGGGGCGGCGGCGCGGGCGAGAGCGGCGAAATCGACGTGGGCGGTCAGGTCGGCCTCGCCGGGGGTGGCGAGCGGATCGGCGGGGTTGCCGTCGCTTATGGCCTGCAGGGTGTCGCCGCCGCCGGTCGCAGCGCCGTAGTCGAGGAAGAGGGCGGCCCCGCCGTCGCGCGCCAGGCGGGCGGCGAGGGCGGTGGCGATGCGTTCGGCGGGCTCGCAGAACTGGACGATGTCGGCGGCGCCGGTCGGGTCGGGCGGTGGGGCGTCCTGCTCGACGAAGCGTCCGTCCTGGACCCAGCGTTCGGCCCAGCGGTCGCCGCGGCGGACGAATTGGCGGACGGGCAGGGCGTCGAGGAACTCGTTGGCCAGCAGGATCAGCGGGGCTTGGGGGAGGGTGTCGGCGGTGTCGTGCCAGGTGGCGTCCAGGCGCGCGGCCTGGAGGGCGCGGAGGCGGGGGGAGGTTTCGACCAGATGCAGCTCGATGGCGGCGTGGAAGGCGGGGGCGACGGTGCGGATGGTGCGGATGGCGTCGGCCATGAGGGTGCCGCGGCCGGGTCCTAGTTCGGCGAGGATGACGGGGGCGGGGCTGCCCATGGTGGTCCAGACATGGGCGGCCCAGGCGCCGAGCAACTCGCCGAACACCTGCGAGATCTCGGGCGCGGTGGTGAAGTCGGCGAACGGGTCTCGCGTCGCGTAGTAGGCGGCGTTGGCGCGGGCCATGAAGGTGTCGAGGCGCTCCACCGGTTCAGCTGATCGGGGCGGTGGTCAGGTCAGGCGCGGTGTGCTGGCGGGCGCGGACAATGAGGAACAGCCCGGCGAGCACCATCGGCACGCTCAGCACCTGGCCCATGGTGAGGCCCTCCCAGAGAAAACCGAGGAAGGCGTCTGGCTGGCGAAAGAGTTCGCTGATGATTCGGGTGAGCCCGTAGCCGACGAGGAAGACGCCGGTGAGGGTGCCGAAGCGGGCGCGGATGCGAGGTTGCTGTGCGAGCATGAGGGTGATGGTGAGCAGGACGAAGCCTTCGAGGAAGGCCTCGTAGAGCTGGCTCGGGTGCACGGGCGGGGAGAGCGGGGTGGGCTGCATGGCCCAGGGCAGCCAGTCTGGCGCCTCGCGGCCCCAGAGCTCGCCGTTTATGAAGTTGGCGACCCGGCCGATGCCAAGGCCCATCGGCACGATGACGGCGATGCGGTCGGCGAAGCCGAGCAGGTTGATGCCGCGGCTGCGGCAGAACAGGACGAGGGCGAGGGTGACGCCGAGCATGCCACCGTGGAAGCTCATGCCGCCTTGCCAGACCATCAGAGCGTCAAGCGGGGCTTCGAGGTAGTGCAGCGGCTGGTAGAACAGCACGTAACCGATGCGTCCGCCGAGGACGACGCCGAGAGTGGCCCAGGTGAGGAAGTCGTCGACCTGCTCGGGGGTGGCGACGGCGGGCGGGCGCTGGGCCATACGGCGGACGACGCGCCAGCCGACCACGAGGCTGACGATGTAGGCCAGCGCGTACCAGCGGATGGCGAGGGGGCCGACCTGGACGAGGACGGGGTCGAAGCCGGGGTAGAGCAGGACCGGGATCACGTTTGGGTCTCCGTGAGGCGCATCATCGGGGCGCGGTGTTCATAGGTATGGGTCGGCACCGGCCAGGATGGCGGCGTAGCGGGCGATTCCGTCTTCGAGCGGCGTGAACTGGCCGGGGTAACCGGCGGCGCGGAGGCGGTCCATGCGGGCTTCGGTGAAGCTTTGGTAATGGCCTTGCAAGGCCTGCGGCATGGGAACGAAGGCGATTGCCTCGTCGCGGCCGGATGCGGCGCAGACGGCGCGAGCCATGTCGCGGTAGGTGCGGGCGCGTCCGCTGCCGGCGTTGAACAGGCCGCTGACCTGGGGGTGGTCGAGCAGCCAGAGCAGAATGTCGACGGCGTCGCCGACCCAGATGAAGTCGCGCCGCTGTTCGCCGTCGGCGATGTCCGGTCGGTCGGAGCGGAACAGGGTGGCGGGGGCGCCGGCGCGGAGCTCGTCCCACTTGCGCTTGACGACGGAGATCATGCTGCCCTTGTGGTATTCGTTGGGGCCGTAGACGTTGAAGAACTTGAGGGCCGCCCATTGCGGTGGGGTAGCCTCGCCGCGCGCCAGGGCGGCCATGACGGAGCGGTCGAAGGCATGCTTGCTCCAGCCGTAGAGGTTGAGCGGGACGAGGCGGTCGAGCTGGGTTGGGTCGTCGTCGAAGCCGTGGGCGCCGTCGCCGTAGGTGCTGGCCGAGGAGGCATAAAGAAAGCGGGTGCCGTGGGCGGCGCACCAGCGCCACAGACGTTGCGACAGGTCCACGTTGGTGGTCCAGACGAGGTCGGCGTCGGTCGCGGTGGTGGCGCTGATGGCGCCGAGGTGGACGATGGCGTCGAGGCTGGGGCCGGTGTCAAGATAGGCGTCGAGCTGCTCGGGGCGGAGGATGGCCTCGGGCGGGTGGCTGCGCAGGTTGCGCCATTTGTCGTCGGTGCCCATCCAGTCGACCACGGTGCAGCGCTCGCCGCGGCGGGCGAGGGAGGCGTGCAGGGCCGAGCCGATGAAGCCGGCGCCGCCGGTGAGCAGGATCATGGGCGCGTTATAGGAGCGGGTTGCGGGCTGACATAGTCCCTGGGGGGTTCCATGTAGGTGGCTGAGCGATGGAGGGATGCATGACCGAGCGATCCAAGTTCTTCGACGACATGGCGGGCGTGGCGGGCGGGGCGATGTCGGCGCTGGCCGGGCTGCGCGAGGAGGCGGAGAGCACGATCCGGGCGCGGGTCGAGGAAGCGATCCGCAAGCTGGACCTGGTGCGTCGGGAGGATCTCGAGGCGGTGCAGGAGATGGCGGCGAACGCGCGCTCGGCGCAGACCGCGATCGAGACGCGGCTGGCGCTGCTGGAGGGACGGATGGCGCTGCTGGAGAGCCGGGCGGCGACGGCGTCGGCTTCGTCCGCGGCGTCGGCTTCCTCGACAGCGCCGGAGCCCGGCGGGCCCTAGCAGCAGAAAGTTCAACGAGGCGGCTTGCTGCAACAGCGTTGCCGCCGATAGAGTTTGAACGTGACGATTCGCGGCCTCGGATGGGCGGCGCTCGCCCAGCGACGGCCGGCCTGCCACCTGACCAGGGAGACCTTGCATGTCTGCAACCACCTACGCCGTTGAAAACGCGGCTAATCCCCTGGATACCGTCGAACAGCTTGTGAGCGCCAACGAATGGGCGTTCGACCGGCGCACGGAATCCGAGATGGCGGCGGAGGCGCCGGGCAAGTGGTGCGATTACGGGTTGCACTTCTGCTGGTCGCAGGAGATCAGCGCGATGCATTTCACCTGCGCGTTCGACCTGAAGGTGCCGGAAAAGCGTCGAACGGCGCTTTATGAGCTGCTGGCGCTGGCCAACGAGCGGCTGTGGATCGGGCATTTCGGCATGGACAGCGACGATGGCATGCCGTTGTTCCGGCATTCCGTGCTGCTGCGGGGCGCGCCGGGGGCGAGCGCGGAGAGCCTCGAGGACATGGTGGATATCGCCATCACCGAGTGCGAGCGGTTCTATCCGGCGTTCCAGTTCGTGCTTTGGGGCGGCAAGACGCCGGCCGAGGCGTTGCAAGCGGCCATGCTGGAGTGCGTGGGCGAGGCTTGACCCTGGGTCTGCCGCCGATCCTGCTGGTCGGCGGCGGCAAGATGGGCGGGGCGATGCTGGCGGGCTGGCGGGAGCGTGGGCTGGCGCCGTCGTTGGTGATCGATCCGGCGGCGGGCGCGCAGGCATTGGCGGGCGGGGCGGTTGAAGTGGTGGCGTCAGCCGAGGGGCGGCAGTTCCGGCCTGCGGCGGTGGTACTGGCGACCAAGCCGCAGATGGCTGGGACGGCCGTGCCGGCAGCGAGCGCGCTGTTCGGCGAGGCGGTGATCCTATCGATCATGGCGGGCCAGACCGTGGCCGGGTTGCGGGCGTTGGTGGGGCCTAGTCATGCAATCGTGCGGGCGATGCCGAATACACCGGCGGCGGTGCGGCAGGGGATCACGGTGGCGTTCGCCGGGCCGGGGGTGACCGAGGCGCAGCGCGCCTTGTGCCATTCGCTGCTGGAGGCGATCGGCGTGGTCGCCTGGGTCGATGACGAAGCATTGATCGACCCGGTGACAGCGGTTTCGGGCGGCGGGCCGGCCTATGTGTTCCTGCTGGCCGAGTTGCTGGAGCGGGCTGCGGTCGAACAGGGGATCCCCGCGGATCTGGCGCGAACGCTGGCGCGGGTGACGGTCAGCGGCTCGGGTGCGCTGCTGGCGGCCAGCGCGCAGGATGCGGCCGACTTGCGCATCGCGGTGACGAGCCCAGGTGGCACGACGGAGCGGGCGTTGGCGGTGCTGATGGCGGAGTGGCCGACGGCGATGTCCCGGGCGATCGCCGCAGCAACGGAACGTTCGCGTGAGCTGGGACGATCGCGCGAGTTGGGAGACTGATGATGGACGATGCCGAGTTCGATCGCGCGGTGGTGCGCGCTGTTTTCGACCAAGCGGCATTGCGGGGCTGGGCGGATGTAAGCCTGGTCGAGGCGGCGCAGGATGCGGGGCTGGATCTGGCACGGGTGCGGGCACGCTTCCCAGGCCGCGGCGCAGTGCTGATGCGCTTCGGGGTGCAGGCGGACCAGGCGGCGCTGGCTGGGGTGGCGACGCAGGGGCCGCCGCGGGAGCGATTGTTCGACATTGTGATGAACCGGTTCGAGGCGCTGCAGGCGCATCGCGAGGGCGTGCTCGCGCTCGTATCGGCGCTGCGGACCGACCCGGCGACGACAGCCCTGCTCTACGCGGCGACGCTGCGCAGTATGAAGTGGCTGCTCGAGGGCGCCGGCGTGCCGGCCACCGGGCTGACCGGGCTGATCCGGGTGCATGGGCTGATGGCGGTCTGGGTGTATGCGATGCGCGCCTGGGAGCGCGACGACAGCGCAGACCTGTCCGGCACGATGTCGGCGGTGGACCGCGCCTTGGACCGGGCGATGCAGGCGGAGCGGAGCTTGCCCGGGGGTGGTGGAGCCGAGGTGGTTCCCGAGCCGATGATGCCGGAAGCGGTCGCGCCAGAGCCGGTCGTGCCTGGAGCCGTTGTGCCGGGATCACCCGCGCCTGGGCCGACGGAGACGGATCTTCCTGGCAGCTCGCCGACGATCCTTTAGCGGCACGACTCGCTCCTACAAGGCGCCCCTGCTATACCGCTGCCATCTTCGGCAACCAGGAGGGTGTCATGTCCAACGAAAGCGGTAGTCCTTCGAATAATGCGACGCCCGGCAAGGTGGTCGAACAGGCGGCACAGACCGCCCAGCGCAACACCCAGGTGATGCAGGACACGATGAAGGATATGGGCACGGCGGCGCAGGACGCAGGTCGCCAGTCGATGGAAGCGGGCAAGCAGTCGACGCAGGAAATGGGCCGCGCGGTGCAGGACATGGGCCGGCGCACGACCGAGGGCGCGATGGCCGGAATGGCGGAATTCGGCCGCATGTTCAGCGAAATGCGCTTCCCGGGCATGCCGGACATGGACGCGTTCCTCGCGTCGCATCGCCGCAATATGGAGACGCTGTCGGCGGCCAACCGGGTCGCCCTCGAGGGCGCGCAGACGGTGGCCAAGCGGCACATGGAGATCGTCCAGCAGACCATGCAGGAGATGTCCGAGACGATCCGCGACATGACGAGCTCGGAGAGCCCGCAGGCGCGCGCGGCCAAGCAGGCCGAGCTGGTCAAGACGGCGTATGAGCGTGCGGTGACGCACATGAAGGAGCTGGCCGATCTGATCCAGCGCGCCAACGGCGAGGCGCTGCAGATGCTGAATCACCGATTCACCGAGGCGATGGACGAGGTCAAGCAGCTCGCGGAGAAGGCGGCTCACAAGCAGGCCTAGTTCGGTATTGGCGGCCCTCCCGAGCGATCGGGAGGGCTTTTTTCAGTCGGCTATCCGACACCGACTCGGCGGCCTTCTTGCATCGCGCCCACGATCGAGGCTGAGGTGAGATTGGCGGCGCGGATGCGGTCCAGCACCGGGCTGGCTTGATCCGGCGCCACGGCGATCAAAAGTCCGCCGCTGGTCTGCGGGTCGCACATGACATCGCGCATCCATGGATCCACGCACGGGGCCAAGCTGACCTCGGCGCCGTAGCTGTCCCAGTTGCGCATTGCCGCCCCGGTGCGGCAGCCGGCGCGGGCGAGCGTCTCGACGCCGTCGATCAGCGGCAGCGCGGTGGTCAGCCGGGCGCCGAGGCCGGCGCCGCGACAGAGTTCGAGCGTGTGTCCGAGCAGGCCGAAGCCGGTGACGTCGGTCATGGCGTGGACAGCGTCAAGCTCGGCGAGGTCGGCGCCGATCGTGTTGAGGCGGGTGGCGGTGGCGACGAGTGCCGCGTAGGCGCCCTGTGGGGCGATGCCGGATTTGAGCGCGGCGCTGATGATGCCGATGCCGAGCGGCTTGGTGAGGATGAGGACGTCGCCGGGCTGGGCGGCGCGGTTGGTGCGGATGCGGGCGGGGTGGACCAGGCCGATGGCGGCCAAGCCGTAGATCGGCTCCGGCGCATCGATGGAGTGGCCGCCGGCGACCGGGATGCCGGCTTCGGCGCAAATCGCGGCGCCACCGGCCAGGATGGCACGGACGCTCTCAGGAGCGATGCGGCCGAGCGGCATGCCGAGCAGGGCCAGCGCGAGCAGCGGCCGGCCGCCCATGGCGTAGACGTCGGACAGTGCGTTGGCGGCGGCGATGCGGCCGAAATCGTAGGGATCGTCGACGATCGGGGTGAAGAAATCGGTGGTGGCGACGAGGGCCTGGTGGTCGTTGAAGCGATAGACGGCGGCGTCGTCGCCGGTCTCGAGGCCGACGAGCAGGTCGGGGAAGGCGGCAGCCTGCGGCATGCCGGCGAGCAGGTCGCGCAGGACCGCGGGGGAGAGCTTGCAGCCGCAGCCGCCGCCATGGGCGAGCGCGGTCAGGCGGGTCTCGAAATCGGCCATGTTCTAATCACGTCCCGCAGCGTTAGACCAACGACATAGCGGACCGGGGGGCTGGTGCAAGGCGAGGATGGGCGGCGCGGGTTGCCGCAGGTGCAGCGACTGCTGGAGGGTGCGGACGCGCTGTGCGCGGAATACGGACGCGATGCGGTGACCACGGCATTGCGGGAGATTTTGGGGCGGGTGCGGGCGGAGCTGGGCGCATCGCCGGGTCGGGCACGGCCGGACGAGGCGGCGTTGCTGGCCGAGGCGGGGGCGCATCTGGCGGCGCGCGGCCAGCGCGGCCTGCGGCGGGTGATCAATGCGACGGGCATCCTGCTGCACACGAATCTGGGCCGTGCGCCGCTGGCCGCCGCGGCGCTTGAGGCAGTGCAGGACGCGGCGCGGTCGTATTGCAATCTCGAGTTCGACGTCGCGTCGGGGCGGCGGGGCGCACGGCTGGCGGCGCTGGAGCCGTTGCTGCGCGAGCTGACCGGGGCGGAGGCGGCGCTGGCGGTCAATAACGGGGCGGCGGCGATCCTGCTGGCGCTGAGCGCGCTGGCCGGCGGCGGCGAGGTGATCGTCTCGCGGGGCGAGCTGGTCGAGATCGGCGGCGGGTTCCGCATTCCGGACGTCATCCAGCAGGGGGGCGCGCGGCTGGTCGAGGTGGGTGCGACCAACCGGACCAGGCTCGCCGATTATCGCGCGGCGATCGGGCCGCAGACGCGGGTGCTGCTGAAGGTGCACCAGAGCAATTTCCGCACGATCGGGTTCACCGGCGCGGTCGAGATGGCCGAGCTGGCGGGGCTGGGGCGGGCGCACGGGCTACTGACCGTGGCCGATCTGGGCAGCGGGTTGCTGCGCGAGGTGCGGGGCGTGGCGGAACCGACGCTGCGGGCGGCGCTGGGCGACGGCGCGGACCTGGTGACCTGCAGCGGCGACAAGCTGCTGGGCGGGCCGCAGGCGGGGCTGATCCTGGGGCGTTCGGCGGCGGTCGAGCCATTGCGGGCGCATCCGCTGCTGCGGGCGGTGCGGCTGGACAAGATGTCGCTGGCGGCGCTGGAGGCGACGCTTATGCTGCAGCGGGATCGGCCCGCGGAGGTTCCGGTGCTGCGCATGCTGGGGCAGAGCGAGGCGGTGCTGAAGACGCGGGCGCAGCGGATGGCCGGGTTGCTGGGGGCGGGAGAGTTGGTGCGGACGGAGGCGTTCGCCGGGGGTGGGGCGCTGCCGGAGGCGGCGATGGCGAGCTGGGCGGTGGCGCTCGAGGGCGGGACGGATCTGGCTCGGCGCTTGCGCGAGCAGCGTCCGGCGGTGGTCGGCCGGGTCGCGGACGGGCGGGTGTTGCTGGACATGCTGGCGGTGGCCGATGGCGAGCTGGTGGAAATCGCGGAAGCGGTGCGGGCGCTTGCGTGAGGCGGGACGCGTGAGGCGGGGCGTCGTCGGCGTGATCGGTCATGTGGACCATGGCAAGACTGCGCTGGTGCGGGCGCTGACCGGGATCGAGACGGACCGTCTGGCGGAGGAGAAGCGGCGCGGCATCTCGATCGCGCTGGGGTTCGCGCACGTGCAGGCCGGGGCGGACGCGATCGTCGACCTGATCGACATGCCCGGCCATGAGCGGTTCGTGCGCACCATGGTGTCGGGCGCGACCGGGATCGATGCGGCGCTGCTGGTGGTGGCGGCCAATGAGGGGATCCAGCCGCAGACGGTGGAGCATGTCGACATCGCCGGGCTGCTGGGGTTGCAGCGGGCGGTGGTGGCGGTCAGCAAGGCGGACCTGGTCACGCCGGAGCAGGCGCACGCGGTGGGAGAGGCGGCAGTGGCGTTGCTGCGGCGGGCCGGGATCGAGGCGGTGGCGCCGGTGCTGACGGCGGCGGTCGCTGGGGTGGGGATGGAGGCGTTGCGGGCGGCGCTGGCCGGGCTGGTCGAGAGGGCGGCGCGGCCGGCGGCGGAGGGGCTGGCGTTCCTGCCGATCGACCGGGCGTTCAGCATCGCCGGGCATGGCACCGTGGTCACCGGGACGCTGCGCGGCGCGGCGCTGGCGCCGGGGGACCGGCTCGACCTGCTGCCGGGCGGGCGTTCGGTGCGGGTGCGGGCGCTGCAGGTGCATGGCGCGCGGGTCGCGCTGGCGGCGCCAGGGCAGCGGGTGGCGGTCAACCTGCGCGATGTCGAGGTGGGCGACGTGGCGCACGGGGCGGCGTTGGCGGCGTCGGGGTCGCTCGCGGCGTCGCGCTGGCTGACGTTGTCGTTGCGGGGGGTGGCGGACGCGGCGCCGCTGGCCAACGGGGCGCGGCTGCGGGCGTTGCTCGGCACGGCGGAGGTCGATACGCGGCTGCGCCTGCTGGATTGCGACATGCTGGAGCCCGGCGGGCGGGCGCTGGGGCAGCTGCATTGCGCCGAGGCGGTGGCGCTGCCCGCGGGCGAGCACGTGGTGCTGCGGCTGGCGTCGCCGGCGCGGACGGTGGCGGGCGGGCGCATCATCGAGCCGGAGGCGGCGCGACGGCGGCGGTATGACCCGGCGGTGCTGGCACGGCTGGCCGACCTTGCGTCATCGTCGCCCGAGGCGATCGTGCAGCGCGAGGTGGAGCGGACCGGGGCGGCCGGGGCGACGCTGGCCGGGCTCGCGCGGATCAGCGCGCTGTCGCCGGCGCGGGTGACGCAGATCGCGTCGGCCGGGTCGGTGGTGACACGGCGCGGGTTGGTGGTGGCGCGGGCGGCGCTGGACGACGTGGCCGCCGCCGCAGGACGGATCGTGGCCGGCGGCGCGGGGGTGACGCGGGAGGCGTTGGCCCAGGGATTGCCGGGGGTGGGGCCGGAGGTGCTGGACGCGGCGGTGTCGCTTCTGCTGGTGGCGGGCGGGATCAACGACCGGGGCGGGGTGCTGGCGGTCAAGGGGCGGGAGCTGGACCGGGCGGCGGGCGAGGCGGCGCTGGCTGTCGCGGCGGCCGAGGCGTTGCGGCAAGGGGGGCTGGCGCCGCCGGACGCGGCCGAGGTGGCGCCGGGACCTCAGGGCCAGCGGGCGCTGGACCGGTTGGTGCGCGAGGGGGTGGTGGTGCGAGCGCATGATCGGGCGCAGAAGCGGGTGATCCTGTTTCACCAGGCGGCGATCGAGGAGGCGCAGGGGCGGCTGGCGCCGTTGCTGGCGCGTCCGCCGGGGCTGTTGGTGAGCGAGGTGGGGGCGGCGCTGGGGATCTCGCGCAAGTTCAGCGTGCCGTTATTGGAGCACCTGGACCTGATCCGGTTTACGCGGCGGATCCAGGACCGGCGGATGCTGGCGGCGCCCGCGCCGCCGCGGTAGGGAAGGGGCGGAGGCGATTGGGATCTGGTGGCTCCCCTGGTCTTCAAAACCAGTGGCTCGCGCAGAGCGGGCGGTGGGTTCGATTCCCATCCGCCTCCGCCGTGCGTTTCTAAAGGTCTAGCGCGATTCTAAAGGTCTAGCGCGATCAAGGCACCGCGGGCCTGTTCGATCGCGGGCCAGGGCGTGTTGCCGAGCGGAAAATGTCCCGCCAGGGCCAGGCTGATGATCGCGTTGAGGCGGCCGAGCTTGGCGTCATCCGCGCCCTCGCGTCGACTGGCGATGAGTTGGTCGCGCATGTGGCAGAGATGCGAGGTGAGGGCGGAGAACGCCTCGCCATCGCGGTCCGGGCGGTGCGCCAGGATGCGGTCGAAGGCTTCGAGGGCCTGGCGAGGATCAGTCACGGCGGCCAGGCCGTAGGTTGCATGTGAGCGCCTTGGTGCTGTGGATGCTCGTGTTCGGGTCGCCGGAGATGGCGAGCAGGATGTTGGCGGGCGCGCCGGTGGCGTAGCCCTCCCAGCCGAATACCCAGGGGACGCCGATCTGGAAGATGCGCTTGCCGCCGATGATGAACGGCTGCAGCCGGGCGGTGACCATGGCGCGCATCTCGGCGTCGCCGCGCAGGGTGGAGAGCGTGACCCAGCCGAGGTGCTCGATGCCGAGGGCTTCGGCGAGCTCCGGCGGGATCTCGCAGAAGGCTTCGGGCTGGAGCTCGGCGGCGTGAGGGGCGATCCGGCTCATCACGCCGCCGCAATGGAGCTCGGTAAGGCGGAAGGTGGTGAGCACGTAGGGGAATCGCGCGTCGGCTGTCTCGTGCAGGACGTTGTCGGGTTCGGGCCAGATCTTGGTGCCGGGATTAGTCTCGCAGCCGTAGAGCTGGTTGTGCACCGGGCTCTCGAGCGGCTCGTAGTGGACCGGCAGCGGGCCGTCCTTGAGGCCGGAAGGCACGAAGATCTGCGCCTGGCCGTCGGCTTCCATGATGAACGGGTCGGCGCCGCCGAGCGCGTCCATGCCGTGTGGAGTTTGGCTCCAGTCCGGACGGTAGTCGGGGCGCTTGTCCTTGGGGAAGTCGGGGGTGTCGAGACCGGTCCACTCGGCCTTCTCGTCGTCCCACCAGATCATCTTCTTGCGCTCGGACCAGGGCTTGCCGGCCGGGTCGGCGGAGGCGCGGTTGTAGAGGGTGCGGCGGTTGGCGGGCCAGGCGTAGGCCCAATTGCGATGGCTGCCGTCGCCGCCGGGTCCGTCGGGGCGGCGGCTGCGGGCCTTGTTCTCGCCGGGGAAGACGCCGCAGTACATCCAGCCGCCGCAGGCGGTGGAGCCGTCATCCTTGAGGTGCTCGAAGGTGGCGAGTTGGGCGCGGTCGGCGACGGTGTAGCCGTTGATCTCGCGGAGCACGGCCTCGGCGTCGGGCTCGGCCTTGGCGCCGCTGGTGGGGTAGTCCCAGGTGAGCGCCTTGAGGGCGCGGTCTCGCGGCAGGTCGCTGTCGGCGTAGAGCGCCTTGAGGCGGAGGCCGAGCTGGTGGATGAACCAGAGGTCGGAGCGGTTGTCGCCGGGCGCCTCGCAGACCTGGTCGTGCCACTGGATCATGCGGCTAGTGTTGGTGACGGAGCCGGATTTTTCGGCGGCGATGGAGGATGGCAGGAAGAACATCTCGGTGCCGATGTCCTGCGGGCGGACCTCGCCGGATTGGACGCGGGCGCCCTTCTGCCAGAAACTAGCGGTCTCGGTCATGGCGATGTCGCGCACCACCATCCATTCGAGCCGGGCGAAGCCGCGCTCGACCAGCTTGGTGTTGACGGAGCCGACCATCGGATTCTGGCCGAGGATGAACTGGCCCTTGACCACGCCATGCGTCGTCGAGAGCGTCATTGGCAGTTGCGAGGCGTCGCCGGTGAGTTTGGGGATGAACTCGTAGCCCCATTGGTTGTCGGCGGTGGCGTGCTCGCCGTACCAGGCCTTGAGCAGGCTGACGATGTATTTGGGGAAGTTGTGCCAGAAGCCGGTCGCGGGCGTTTCGCTGGCGATATAGTCCTGCAGCGTGGCGTGCTTATGGAAGGCGTTGGGCTGAGGCAGGTAGGTGGGCAGCATGTTGTAGAGGGTGGGGATGTCGGTGCTGCCCTGGATGGAGACGTGGCCGCGCAGCGCCATGATGCCGCCGCCGGGCCGGCCGATGTTGCCGAGCAGGCCCTGCACGATGGTGGCGGCGCGGATGATCTGCACGCCGTAGGTGTGGTGGGTCCAGCCGACCGCGTAGCAGATGGCGGTGGTGCGCTCGCGGCCGGAGTTGGTGACGACGGCGTCGCAGATGCGCAGGAAGACGTCCTGCGGACAGCCGGTGATGCGCTCGACCATTTCTGGCGTGTAGCGGGCGAAGTGCCGCTTCAGGATCTGGTAGACGCAGTTCGGATGTTGCAGCGTCTCGTCGCGAGGAGCGGGACCGTCGGCCATCGATTCGGACGCCGGGCCTTTCTGGCCGTCGGCGACGACGTGCTCCGCGATCGAGGGCTGCACCACCTTGCCTTTGTACTGCCAGGTGGATTCGTCGTAGTCGCGCTGATGGACGTCGAAACCGGAGAAGATGCCGTCGTTCTCCTCGGGGCCGGAATAGCCGTCCTCGATGATGTGGGCGATGTTGGTGTAGGCGAGCGCGAACTCGCGGAACCAGTGATCGCCCTCGATGATGTGGCGGATCATGCCGCCGAGGAAGGCGATATCGGTGCCGGACCGGATCGGCGCGTGCATGTCCGCCAGCGCGCTCGTGCGGGTAAAGCGCGGGTCGACGTGGACGAGCTTACCGCCTTGGCGTTGCGCCTCGACGACGAAGCGGAACGCGATCGGATGGTTCTCCGCCATGTTGGAGCCCATGACGACCACGCAGTCGGAGTTCGCCAGGTCCCATAGCGCCATCGTGGCCGCGCCCCGCCCAAAGGTGGCACCCAAACTGGGCACCGAGGAGGAGTGTCATATTCGGGCTTGGTTCTCGATGCTGACCAGGCCCAGCCCGGCGCCGAACAGCTTTTTGATTAGGTAGTTCTCTTCATTGTCGAGCGTGGCGCCGCCCATCGAGGCGAGGCCGAGGGTGTGGTTGACAACCTCGCCGCCGGGCAGCGTTTCGACGAACGTCTCGTCCCGCACCTGCTTGGTCAGGTGGGCGATCCGGTCCATGGCCCAGTCGAGCGGGCGCTCTTCCCAGTCGGTCGCGTGCGGGGCGCGGTAGAGCACGGTGTTGATGCGCTTGGGGCTGAGCATCACGCCGAGCAGGCCGGCCCCTTTGGGGCAGAGGGTGCCCTGGTTGATCGGGCTGCGGGGATCGCCCTCGATATGGATGGGCTGGCCCTGCTTGGCATACACCAGTTGGCCGCAGCCGACGGCGCAGAACGGGCAGATCGACGTGCCGACGGTATCGGCCTGCTCGAGGCGGGGGCGCAGGCGCTCGGAGGCGGTGCTGCGGGCAGCGGTCGACTGCACGCTCTGGCCACCGAACTGGCGCGGCAGCGACCAATCTTTCAGGAAGCGCGCGCCGCGCCGGCCGAGTCCACTGGTGATCTTACGCATATCGAGCCTCTCTGGCGGTCCAAACTACGGCGGACGCCTCGCGTTCCCTGACCATAGAGGCAGGAGAGCCGGTTGTGCAGGTGATCGACGGGATCGTGACCATCGTGCAGGAGAGCCGCTTCCAGCTCGTCGACGATCGGGGTGTGGCGCATCTGATAACGCTCGGGCATGGCAGCATGGCCGAGCCGGAGCAATTGCAGAACCTGGTGGCGCAGCAGTCACGGGTGCGGGTGCGCTGCAGCGAGCAGCGAAACGTGATTGGCTTCGTCGCACACTCCGTGGCGAGGGTCTGACCATGGATATGCACCCGCGCGCGCTCGATCATCCGGAGTCAGAGTTCAGCGGGCCGATCCCCGATGAGTCAGAACTGACGGCCGGCGTCCTGATCGTGCCCGGGCGGTCCTACGGGTTCTTCACCGACACGACGGTCTGTATCGGCTGCAAGGCGTGCGAGGTCGCGTGCAAGGAATGGAACAACCTGCCGGCCGACAATCTGGGGCTGACCGGGGAGAGCTACGACAACACCGGAGCGCTGTCGGCCAATACCTGGCGGCACGTCGCGTTCGTCGAGGGCGAGGGCGTGCGGGCGACGCAGAAGCCGCCAGGCCAGG
>JAABUL010003760.1_pt1 | contig 21733 bp, 19 predicted proteins | sample 5559151 | NCBI WGS metagenome assembly JAABUL01 (sample SAMN10711876, study PRJNA513368) | rock metagenome | isolation source: Antarctica rocks | place: Antarctica: Victoria Land, Pudding Butte sud | reverse complement strand
TGTTGGTGCGCGAGTTGCATATCGTGGGCGCGTACCTGAATCCGCTCACCCATGGACGCGCGGTAGAACTCGTGGCATCGGGGACACTGGACCTTGCGCCCCTCATCACACACCATCTCGCACTCGCGGACGTACCAGCGCTGCTCGTGTCCTCGCCGCAGCCAGGCGAAGTAAAGGCAATGTTCACGACCTAACACCTCACGCACGACCAGTAGACCCGAGGATGCATCCTAATCCCTCCCTCGTCGAAACCACTATACCGTGTCACGCCACATACATGGCTCGGTCACAGTCATCAGCCCACCGCTACCACATTTCAAAGACATGTATCTAGTGTCGTCTTAAAGCGGTCTGTTTGCAGTGAGCAACGCCTGCGACTGCGGTCGCATGGCAAAGCACGCGCCGACCGCAGTCGGTTGTTCGCCAGCACTGCAAAGCAAGCTCCTTAATCCTGCACTAGCGGTCACCGCACCAGCACATGCCCCGGATTTTGAGTCTGTGGGTAAGCGTTTCCATGTGCATCGGACGGACGAGGCCGATGGACTGTCAACGGCTGCGGTCACAGGACCTTCTCCCTTCAAGCGGAGCATTCATGATGCTCCACCTCGTCGTTATAGATCAGACCAGATATCGCCAATGATCTCGGGATTGGCCATGAACGCGAACAAATCAGGGCTCTCAAGCCACGACCTGTAGATCGGCTTGTCCCGGGGAATGCCTAGGTCGGGAAAATCGGCGGGCGTTGCATATGTCACTTGGGGAACAGAACGATAGCGCGGGTTTGTGATGATGGAGCCGTCGGCTTGAACAAAGTGGGCCGGACCGCCAAGCGCACGCAGTTCGGCATATTCCAGCTTGTTGTCGCGCGCACACCAGGCTCCGAACGATAACACATCCTCACCTAGCGTCACCACAAGGTGAACCCACCCAAAAGGGATGACCAACTTATCCCCGGCCCTGACCTGCACAAGATAGGCCCGCGTCACCTCGGGAGTAGACTCCTTCTGCAGATACACGAAACCGCACCCCGTCCAAAAATCATACACTTCGGAGTACCGCAATCCAACACCACGCTTTTCTGAATGGATGTGCCCTTGGCTGCGCAGGCGTTCTTGTCCGATCGCGCCGTGGTTATAAATGACGGATCCATACAGGAGGCGTTGTGCTTGCAGGGCGTCCCCGTCCTCGTCACGATAGATGTCCATATAGATGCTGTACAGGCGTTCAGGACCTCTGGCCCCAGGATCCTCGAGCATCGGCCTGACTTGGGCTAAAGTTCGTATTTCTGGGGCCGGATGGGCGATTCCCGGCCCGAAGCGGAGAGTCAACTGCTCCTCATTTAAGGTTAGATCTAGGCCGGCAACGGGCTTTAAATCTTTCACGCGTTCCTCACTTCCGTCAACCCAGCGTCACTCCGGCACCATCGACCACTTGTGCGGTGTCGGCAGTATGCTCCCTCCACCATGCCCACCTTGGAATGCTTGGGCGATGTGTCCCGCTAGCAGTCTGTCGGAGAGAAGCTTGTCGACCTCATTTATCGTGTGTGGGAGGGCAAAAACGCGCCTGCGACGCGTGTCTTGGCCTCAAAATGGCCTCCAAGCATGTGAACACTACTCAATTTACGGCCACTTGATACGATAACCGCCGCCATGCTCGTCCTGCTTTCTATCGGCGCTACAACGACATCAGCGAATTATTTTTTTCAAGCAGCAAGGACGGCGACATGAGCATCGGAAATGGTGCCCCAGCGTGGCCGTCAGTTATCGTATCGAATGGCCGGATTTCGCGTAGCGAACACATCCAAGCACACGATCCCTCGGGAAAACACGTTCTCTCCGACAAACGGCTAGAGGTACTGTACGTCCCCGCCGTCGATCACTAACTCCTGCCCAACGATCGACGGGACCTGACCGCTGACCAATAGTGCCACGACGGTCGCGACCTCGTCGGCTTCAACGAACGCCTTCGCGGGGATACGTGCCCGGCGCTCGGCCAGGGCATCCTCCGGAGAGCGTCCGGTTTGAATCGCACGTTCCTCATTGACGCGCATCTGCATCGGCGTCAGTACTACCCCCGGGCAGACTGCATTGACACGGACGCCATGAGGGGCAAGGAGTAGGGCAAGACTGCGCATATACATGACGAGCGCAGCCTTACTTGCGCGATAGGGGATCATGTACGGCGCCGGCTTGTGCGCGTTCGTCGACGCGGTGAAGACAATTGTTCCTGCACCTCGCGCCATCATATCAGGCGCCACGGCTTCGGCCACCCACACAGCACCTAGAAGATTGACATCTAGCGTACGTCGCCAGTCGTCTGGCGTTGCCGCAGTCTCCTCGTACGGGCCATTGACGCCCGCGTTGTACGACACCGCCATGACCGGTCCGACCTCTTGTACGATGCGACGATAGGTCTCCGCCACGGCGACTGGATCACGCACATCGCAGTCGCCTGTCCAAGCCAATGAAACAGGCGATGTCAGGGGAACTCCTGGCTCGTTCGTCAAGGCCACCGTCCACCCATCCGCAGCAAAACGCTTCGCGATCGCGGCCCCAATACCTGCCGCCGCACCGATAACCCAGGCTACTCTTGTCGGTTCCACGACAACCCCTTCCCTTACCACTCTATCGCCCCTATAAAGCCGGTCTTAGGCTGGCCAATCGCGTGAATACAGGTTGCAATCCTTCATACGCCTCGCGGAAAAGTGGTAGCAATGCGGCGAGACGAGAAGCGTGGTCCGGATTGGGCTGCCAGAGATTGCTATAACCATCCACGGCCACGCGCGCCGTCGCGAAGTTGGGTTGTAAGCCGAGCGCGACTGCTGCCGCTACGAAGGCGCCGCGGCTGGTCGCGTCGACCCGTGTGGGCAACTCAGCAACCGGCGTGTCGAAAGCGTTGGCAATAACCTGGCATAAATGGGGCAGGCGAACACCGCCACCGACGAGTGGGACGACCGGCAGTCGCAAGTGTTCCCCGGCGAACACATCGCCGATCACACGCAGATGGAGGGCCACACCCTCGAAGACAGAGCGGCACATATCGACCGCAGTATGCTGTGGGGTGAGTCCGATGAAAGCGCCGCGCGCTGATGGATCCCAATAGGGCGTCCGTTCACCGAGTAAGTACGGTAGAAAGAGCAAATCACCATGTATCGACGGCGTTGCGGCCTGTTCGTTGAGTTGACTGTAGATCTCCGCACCCAGGGCAGGAGTTAGCAGCGTCTGCGCGGACCAGTCAAGGGCCGTTCCCGCCGCTTGCATCGATCCGGTGTGCGTATACAGGTCAGGATCGAGGTGTAAAAAGCTGACGATGCCGCGATCGTGATGGCGGAAGGCCGTGCGGGCTGTAAAGGCCAGCCACGCTGAGGAACCGATGTAGATATACCCATCGCCATCTCCCACCGCGCCAGCGCCTACAGCCGTCGACGGACCGTCACCTCCTCCCAGGATGACCGGGAGGCCGGCCGGGAGACCAATGGTGGACGCCATATCTGCCCGCAGTTCGCCCACGCACGTCGCCGCCGGGACAACAGGCGGCAACTTGTCTACGGCGATGTCCATGGCGTCCGCGATATCCGAGGACCAGCGGCGCTGGGCAAGATCGAACAAACCTGTGCAGGATGCGTTGGAATAATCGGTTGCGACAGCACCTGTGAGATGGTAGGCGATATAATCTTGCGCCTGAAAAAAAACGTGCGTGCGTGCGTAGGCAGACGGGCGTTCCCTCTTGAGCCACGCGGCTTTCGCTGACAGATACATCGGACTAATAGGATTGCCAGTCAGCCGGTATACCAGCGCGGAGCCGAGCGTGGTGGCCAAATGCGCACCGTCTTGCGCGGCACGCTGGTCGGCCCACGTTAAGGCCGGGTGTGTTGGTTCACCCTGCTCATCCACGCCCAAACACGCGGCCATCTGTCCCGTTAATCCAATACCGATGACGCACACAGTATCCGAGGACGCCGAGAGGACACGCTGCGCGGCACAAATGAAGCCACGCAGCCAATCATGCGGGTCTTGCTCGGCTTCGTTTCCCATACGACGGTGTGTGGCATGGCCGACGGACTCCAGCGCCAGTAGCTGACCATCGAGACTAAACAGGCAAACCTTCACCTCAGTGGTGCCGATATCGCCCGTTAGAATAGCGTCCATCATATGCATGTACCTATCGCTTCATCGGCATACTCGCATCAATCAGCGGAGTTCTCTATCACTGCGTGTTACGTCCTGTGCTGGCACGCCTCCTGGAGTTGTGACGCGATCACACTTGTCCTGGCTGTGCACGGTCAGCCGCGCATCGCATTAGTCCTCCTCAGGACCAGGGTAAAACTCGACCTCGATACGGGCGTGGTCGCCACGGTGCAGCGCCTGTGAATGCTCAAAGGCCTGGTCATCCGCACGGTAGGCAACGCTGTCCAGACGTAAAAGGGGACCGGCGAGCGCGACATCAAGGACACGTGTTTCCCAGGGCCCCGCGCCACTGCCTCAAGGCTCCACTCACCGCGCGCGATTTTAAGACCGTAATCCTGACCGAGGAGGCGATACAGGGACCCTGCTGCTAGATCATGACCCAAAAGATCTGGGCACAGTAGCTCGGGAATATATGTTGTGGAAACAAGAATCGTCTCGTACCGAACAGCGCGTGCGTCCAATGACATGAACCCGTTCCCCCACTGGTTGCCCGAGGTGTAACGCAACGTCAGAGGGCGCGGGAATGGTGTCCTGTCCCTGTCGCGGAATAACCGTCTGTGGGTGTATACCGTGCAGCTCTACGTCCTCATAGAAGCCAGATGCTCGCTGAACGAATCGCTCCTGAAGTTTCGGCTTGGTGACAAATGTTCCCTTACCTTGCACGATCTGCAACTTACCGTCGTGGACGAGATCACTGATGGCCTTACGAACCGTGATGCGGCTCACGCCGAACTTGTCACAAAGATCGAGTTCCAATGAGATCGCCATAGCGGGAGACCAGATCCCGTCCGCAGTGCACGCGAACATATCAGGCGTAACGCGATGATATTTGGGGGCGAGCCTGTTTGTGTCGTTACTCGTCTCCACACAAGATACCATCTCTAGAACTCCACAGTGCTTTTCACCTACATAGCAAGCTTACTCTACGAATCAATCATCGTGTATCAGTACGTTATAATGTTTTACAGTCGTTGTCATTATGATAGTGCTGATGGCGGCCTGTCAAGTTGTCCAACCCATCTCCCCATCTCCGCGATAGCCGCGCCCGCACACAGATCGCCCGCTCGCGCCGCGTCTCCAATAGCTCGCGCCATCAAACCGTTCGTGCGTTCCAGCATCGGCAGCCGATCTGGCCTACATAAGTTCCGCGCCGACTCGATGAGGGCGGTTGACGAGACGCCGTGAGGTTCGCGGCGGAGCGCTCTTGCCACACGGCCACGTCGGACAGCGAGTGGAGCCTGCATGCAACGCATACGCACAAGCGATTCAGGTTGACAACCCCCATACACGACCGTGGAAAGGGGGCAAAAAGAAGATATGCGCGCATCGCTCGCGCTCGCGCCCTACCTGCGTTGGCATAACGTGTGGCCCATCTCGACGTTGCTGCACGCAAACAGGCCATGCACGTCTATGCGACGCGCTGCATGAACATTCATCCCCGGACGCAGTCACGCCTCCACCCCCCCTCGCTCAGGAACCGACGCGGCGCTGGCACGAGGTTGGCTGCAGCACGCTCCCATGCAGTGGCCGCTACGACATGCTGGCCCGCTTACGGTACGCCTTCCCGATGGATCATGTAATCGTTGCGCCGGACGATGACAACGGGGTACGCTAGCAGTCTGTCGGAGAGAAGCGGACTCTCCGTTTCGTGGGTGCTGATAGACGTAGCAGTATGAGTAGAACATTCAAAACCGTGGACTATGACGCGGCGCTTGACCTGACCGTGCGGTTGGGCGACTGCCTGCCGCCCGACCATCTGGCCCGCTTCGTGGTGGATAGCGTGGCCCTGCTTGACCTCTCGGCCCTCTACGCGCGTTATGGGTCGCGGGGTGGTGAGCCCTACGCGCCGGAGGGGTTGCTGGCCCTGCTCCTGTATGGCTATGCGACGGGCGTGTTCAGTTCGCGCAAGATCGAGCGGGCGACCTATGAGTCGGTGCCGTTCCGCTTTATCGCGGGCAATCGGCACCCCGACCACGACACGATCGCCAGCTTCCGCGCCACCTTTTTGCCCGACCTCAAGGGGTTGTTCGTGCAGGTGCTGCTGCTGGCGCAGGAAGCGGGCGTGTTGACGCTGGGCACGATCAGCCTGGACGGGACCAAGATCCACGCCGACGCCTCCAAGAGCAAAGCCGTGAGCTACAAACGGTTGCAGGAGATCGAAGCGCAGTTGCGGGCCGAGGTGGAGGAGTTGTTCGCGCTGGCGGAACAGATGGATGAGCGGGAGCGGCCGGATGGACTGGTCGTGCAGGACGAGATCGCGCGGCGGGAAGATCGGCTGACCCAGTTGGCGGCGGCCAAGGCGGTCATCGAGGCGCGCGCGCGGGAACGAGAGGCTCTGGAGCAGGCGGCGTACGCGGAAACGATGGCGCACCGGGCGGAGCAGGAGCGCACGACGGGACACCGGCCGCGCGGACGTGTACCCGCACCGCCCGTGCCAGGTCCACGGGCCAAGGATCAGTACAACTTTACCGACCCTGATTCGCGTATCATGAAGAACCCGACCGACCAGGGCTTCGATCAGGACTACAACGTACAGGTCGCAGTGGAGCAGGGCAGCTTGCTCATCGTGGGGACGTCGCTCTCCAACCACCCCAACGACAGTCACGAAGCCGCACCCACCCTCGCCGCGATCCCGCCGGAGGTGGGCACGCCGGACGCGGCGGCGCTGGATCACGGCTACTGGAGCCCTGCGACGTTGGAGGCGTGTGCCGTCCGAGACATCGAACCCTACATCGCGACCGGGCGTGAGCCCCATCCCCAGAGTTGGCAGGAACGCTTCGCACCAGAGCCCGCCCCCCCGCCGGGCGACGCCAGCGCTCAGGTGCGGATGGCGTACAAACTCAAAACGGCGGTCGGCAAGGCCATCTATGGCGCACGCAAATATACGGTCGAGCCCGTGATCGGCATCATCACGGAGGTACTCGGCTTCCGCCAATTCTCGTTACGGGGCGAAGGGGCTGCCGCTGGCGAGTGGCTCCTGGTCTGCCTGGCCTTCAATCTCAAGCGCTTCCATACCTTATCTCCGGTCTACTAAGGAGAAGTGTCCACATGTATCCACTCCATGCCGCGTGCATCCGAGACCGTTTTCTACCGCTGGACGCGCGTCGAGTACATGCGGCACCGGCCGGACACCACCCCCAGACAACTGTACTCTGCTCACGCAAACCAAGCTTCGTTCTCTCCGACAGACTGCTAGACCAACGCATCTCAGGTCTCAGATTGTACGTCGCCTCCCCCGCCACGTCGCACGTTCGCCAGCCATTAGTGCTGCATATACATGCGCTGCGTGGAATCTATATGCAGCGCCGGCATCAGCCCCCACCGTCGTCACCCACCTCATATGATGGGTGGCAGAAGGCCGCGCCATGATGGTATCGCTGTAAGACATGCCCTCTTCCACAAACGCCAACAAAACCATGTACTTGGGGCGGCAACTAGCAAAGCTTCAGACGCGAACAATATGTTGCCACATCGCGCGTATCTGGCGTACCACCATGACCACATCTTCCATAAAAATGAGTAGCCGTGGCACCGCGCCTCCCCTCGGACCCCCTGCCATCGGGTGTGCTGGTATTACCACTCCGATCCGTCCATGATCGTCGTCGTGTGGTCGCACGGCTATCGCCCTCCCGGTCAAGCCTGTTCGTCTGTAGGAGTCAAGGGAGGCGGGCTCACTGTCCCCTCCAGATCATGGCTAGGGGCCAATCCAGCAGGGGAGGATGCAAAGAACTCGTCGGCCAGGCGGAAGGCCACGTGCGCGTCTCGTGCTGCCCGCCGATCGTCGGGCTGGTCGCCAACGTACACGACATCCTCGTGGAGACCGACCGTCTCCATGAGTTCGCGCAACATCGTCCCGCTCGGTTTACGGCGCGCCACCTCGGCCGGGTCCCTGTAGCGATAGGCTTTCGCATGCGGATGGGCAACGCACACGGCGACGGGGGTATCTCCCGGCAAGCCCAACGCGGCGAGGACCGCCTCGATCTTACGCGCGACCTGGGACTCCGTCACATGGCCGAAGGCGACACCCACCTGGTTGGTCGCGATCGCGACGTGGTGGCCCTGCTCCCGCAGGGCGTGCAGCATCTCCCGCCGTCCTGGCAGCGCTTGCCAACTCGCATAGCGCCTGGTCGGCGTCTCCATATAGGATGAAATGAGCGTACCATCCATGTCAAAGATGAAGAGTGCCAGTGGGCCGTCCTCCTACCCGTGCCACGCGGAGCGTCTAGCGCGTCGCCCCCGTGATCTGACGCCCCTCTATCATCCGTGACCGGGCACACGACATGCAAGGGAGGAAACCGCAGGGACCATACAACAAGAAGAGCATGATGACCGACTCATTCACCGCGGACGGCACGTTGGCTCGCACAGAGCACCGGACGCGACGCGTGCTCGTGACCGGGGCCGCCGGCCGCATTGGCTCCTACTGTAAGCGCCGGTTTCGATCTGTTACAAAAAGCCGGTTTACGGTGTTACAGATAGGTCGTGCTGGTCAAGGCGGTTAGAACCCCATTTTACGCTCACGGGATGCCCACTCCTTGAAAAAAAGACGGTGCGCGGGTGATACACCTTAACCCGGCAAAGCGTAACAGTTCAAAGCTGGCACTTACACCTACTTTGCCGCCCATGCCCCGGACCGCTATGACCTGCGCCTAATGGTGCAGGACGCGGCGCAGGGAGAGGCGATCGCGCCATACGGGGAGGTGGTCGTGGCCGATCTGAGCGACCTGAACCGTTTGAAAGATCTTTGCCAGGGCATCGACACCGTCGTGCATCTGGCTGGTGACCCCAGCCCCGACGCCACCTGGGATAGCCTACTCCAGACCAACATCATCGGGACCTATCACACCATCGTGGCCGCTAAAGCGGCGGGCTGCCACCGCGTTGTCTACGCCTCCTCGATCCACGCCGTCTCCGGCTATCCCGCCGACGTGCAGGTCAAGACCCACGAGCCGGTCAATCCGGGCGATCTCTACGGCGTCTCCAAGTGCTTCGGTGAGGCGTTGGGGCGCTACATGGCCGAGCAGGAGGGCCTCTCCGTCATCGCCCTGCGCATCGGGGCCTTCCAGCCGCTGGAGACCGTGCAACAGGAGGACGGCCTGGCCTATCTCGACGCCTTCGTCTCGCAGCGTGACCTGCATCAGCTCATCGTGCGCTGTATCGACGTTGAGGATGTGCGCTTCGCCGTGCTGCACGGGCTCAGCGACAATCGCTTCAAGCGGTTGGACATCTCGGACGCACGTGTCCTGGTCGGCTACGCCCCCCAGGATGATGCGCTGGCGGAGTTGCCCCAGCTCAAAGAGGTGGCCGTGCGCGAGACCGTCAACGCGCACAATCAATCCGATGAGGGCCGGGAGTCAGGTCTGCGGGACGACGTGTAAGAGCGCCGTCCCGCCGTGTCAGGGCGCTAGGCGATGGTGGAGTCGCTGGCCTCCTCGCCGCCTTCCAGCGTCGTGCGCGCCTCCGTCTGTGCGGGCTCGGACGGCGTGGGCTTCTGCACGATGCCGTAGCCAATCAGCGCTCCGGCTCCCAGCAACGCCACCGCCGTCAACGCCGGGGGTATCTCGATGCCCAGTGCCTCATCCAGGGAATAGTCCCCCGGTCCCGTGAGCATCAAACCCACGGCCACCGCGCTGTTGAGCAGCGGAAGTTCCGCGCCACCCGCGCTGACCCAGATCGGCTTACCCCAGTGTGCTTTGGCCGTGGCCATCGTCATCGCGGAGAGGGTCCCGATGGGACCAAAGGGGTGCAACAAACCGAGGGCCGTGAGCGTTCCGCCCCCAAACTCAGAGAGGGCCGCCGCCGTCCCCCAGAGATGACCGGGGCGCAGGCCCATCATCTCCATCATCCCCGCGGTTCCTTTGAGGCCCGGTCCCTCAAAGGCCCCGAACAGCTTCTGGGCACCATGCCCCGCCATAAGTCCCCCGACGACCCCCCGTATGACCGTTAACCCAAGATCCCGCATTAATCTTCTCCTTCTCCTATTGTTCATCTCACCGTCCAAGCGCCTGTATCCTCGTCCTCCCCTGAGCGTTCGCCCACCCCGACCACAATCCTCACCACCGACGTCCATCGTGGACACGTGAGCGTTAGAGTGCGCAGCTCTCGCCGTCGCAGCTCTCCGCGGAACCCGCGCCACCTGCCATCACCAGCGGATGCGCCGCCGCCCACGCGGCCTCCAACGTCTCCTGGAACACGGCGACGGGCTGTGCGCCGGAGACGCCGTAGCGCTCATCGATCACCACGAAGGGGACACCCGTGATCCCGAACCCGACCGCCCGGCGCTCGTCCGCCCGGACCTCATCCGCGTAGGCGTCACTGGCGAGGACGGCACGCGCCTCGTCCGCCGGAAGACCCGCCGCCGCGACAATCGCGACAAGGGTCTCCCGATCACCGATCGCGGCCCCTGCGGTAAAGTAGGCGTGCAGCAACGCCTCCTTGATCGCGTCCTGACAGCCGTGCGCGGCGGCGAGGTGGATGAGACGATGGGCATCGAACGTGTTGCCCGGCTGCGCCTTATCCAGATGATAGGTGAGGCCATCCGCGGCGGCCAGCTCCGTGAGCTGCGCGTTCGCTGCTGCGGCCCCCTCTGGCGTGGTCCGCATCTTTGTGGCCAGGAGGTCCGTCAGCGTCCCAGGGTAGCGCTGGGGCGCGCTGGGGTCTAACTCGAAGCTGCGCCAGGTGACCCGCACCGCATCGGCGTGCGCGAACCCGGCAAGCGCCGCTTCAAAGCGGCGCTTGCCGATGTAACACCAGGGGCACACAACATCAGACCATATCTCGACGTCCATGCGGTCTCCTTCTCGTCGATCATCGGGCCGCGTACCATGTCAGCACGCCACCCGTCCATTACTTCACTAGCCGTACTATATACTATATAGTGTAGCAGGTAGAGACAACGCGGCGCGATAACCCGCGCGTCCTGCGCACGCGTGAGAGCATCCGCCTACGCCCCGCGCGCTCCCCGCGTTCACACAGTTGCGTTATGGCCCCGCCCCTCACCTGCTGGGTGAGCGGGCGCGCCGTGGGACACGGTAGGATAAAGGGGCTGGTGCGGTCCGGCACCGCAGGCCGCACCAGGGAGTGCAGGACCAGGATGATGCAGACCGGGTGGCCACCGGCCCGGAGCGACGCTAGCCAACGGAGACAGACGATGGGTGTGACCACCCCTGATACGACCGCACCGAGTGGGCCCCCGCTCGCAACGCTGGAGGCGGTGCTTGAGCGTATCACGTACGCCAACGAGGAGACCGGCTACACCGTCGCACGCGTGGCGACACGCGGCGGCGGGAGCGACCTGCTCACGGTGGTCGGCTCCCTTCTCGGCGCGCAGCCCGGCGAGAGCCTGCGCATGCAGGGCGTCTGGAAGTCGCACCCCCAATACGGCCGTCAGTTCGAGGTGCGCGGCTACACGACGGTCCTCCCCGCGACCATCCAGGGCATCCGCCGCTATCTGGGCTCCGGCCTCATCAAGGGCATTGGTCCCAAGATGGCCGAGCGCATCGTCGACCGCTTCGACGCGGACACCCTGCGCATCATCGAGGAGGAGCCCGCGCGCCTGATCGAGGTCCCGGGCCTCGGCCCCAAGCGCACGGCCATGATCGGGCGGGCGTGGGAGGAGCAGAAGGCCATTAAAGAGGTCATGCTGTTCCTCCAGGGCGTCGGTGTCTCGACCTCGCTGGCCGTGCGCATCTACAAGACCTACAAAGACGCCGCCATCTCGGTCGTGAAGAACGAGCCGTACAAGCTCGCGGGCGACGTGTGGGGCATCGGCTTCAAGACGGCGGACAAGATCGCGCAGGCCATGGGCATCCCGCACGACAGCCCCAAGCGCGTCAAGGCCGGTCTCCAGTTCGCCCTGTCTGAAGCCAGCGACGACGGCCACTGCTACCTGCCGGACGCGGATCTGATCGCGCAGGCGACCGAAATCCTGGGCGTCGAGGCGGCGCTGGCCGAGGCGTGCCTGGAGGAGCTGTCCGCCGAGGAGGGAGTGGTGATGGAGTACCTGCCGGGCGAGGACGGCGAGAGGGTGACCGCCGTCTACCTCGTCCCCTTCCACCGTGCCGAAGTCTCACTGGCCAACGGACTGCTGCGCCTGCTCACCGCGCCCACGGAACGCCTCAGCGCGTTCGAGAACGTCGACTGGGAGAAGGCTGTCGGATGGCTGCACACGACGACCGGAAGCACACTGGCGCCCGCGCAGGCGGAGGCGGTGCGTCTAGCCCTCACGGAGAAGGTCGCCGTCCTCACCGGCGGCCCTGGCTGCGGCAAGAGCTTCACGGTGCGCTCGATCGTGGCGCTCGCCAAAGCGAAACGGGCGAAGATCATCCTGGCCGCGCCGACGGGCCGCGCGGCCAAGCGCCTCTCAGAACTCGCGGGGATGGAGGCCTCCACGCTGCACCGCCTGCTCCAGCTGCGGCCGGGCGGCGACGCCGCCTTCAACCGCGACACGCCGCTCGACGCCGACCTCGTGGTGGTGGACGAGGCCTCGATGCTGGACGTGCTCCTCGCCAACACCCTCGTCAAGGCGGTCGCGCCGGGCGCGCACGTGCTCTTCGTGGGCGACGTGGACCAGTTGCCGAGCGTCGGAGCCGGGGAGGTGCTGCGCGACCTGCTCGGGGCCGGGGTTATCCCCAGCGTTCGGCTGACGCAGATCTTCCGTCAGGCCCAGGAGAGCGGGGTCGTCACCAACGCGCACCGGATCAACGCCGGGCAAATGCCCGTTACGCGGGAACTGCCCGACTTCTTCCTGTTCGCTGAGGACGACAACGAGCGCGTCGCCGATCTAACGGTAGACATCGTGGCGAATCGACTCCCACGGCGGTTCGGGCTTGACTCGCGCCGCGACGTGCAGGTGCTCTGTCCAATGCATCGCGGGCCGGCTGGAGCGGGGGCGCTCAACGAGAAGCTGCAGGAGGCGCTCACCCCCGCACGGCCGGGCGCGCCTGAGCGGCGCTTCGGCGGGCGAGTGTATCGGGTGGGCGATAAGGTGACGCAGATCCGCAACAATTATGACAAGGGGACGGCCGGCGTCTTCAACGGCTCGGTCGGGGTCGTCACCGGCCTCTCGCTGGAGGAGCAGGAGCTGCGTGTCTTCATGGACGAGGAGGAGGAAATCGTCTACGGCTTCGATGAGTTGGACGAACTCACGCACGCCTACGCGGTCAGTATCCACCGGTCTCAGGGCAGCGAGTACCCCTGTGTCGTCGTGCCGCTGACGACCTCGGCGTGGCTGATGCTCCAGCGTAACCTCCTCTATACGGCCGTGACGCGCGCCAAGCGCATTGTCGTGCTCGTCGGCAGCAAGCGGGCGCTGGCGAAGGCGGTGCGCACGGAGGGCGCGGGGCGACGGCATACGGCGCTGGCCGAACGGCTGCGGCGCGCAGGGCCAAAGAGCGCGGGGCCTGCGATACGGCCAACGACACGCGCTGATTCGGTCGCCAAGCGGCGCGTCGCAGAGCAGGGATCACCCTATACGCCGGGGGCTCCCTGACCATAGAGTGGCTGCACGGCAAATCGGTCCCCCAGCGTCCGCACAGACGGGTCGTCAAAGATGTCACCGATCCCGGCGCCGTACCAGCGCCTTCACAAGAAAGGGGAATGATGGACCCATCCGAGGAGACGAACTCGATCGCCGCGACAAACGCACAGCCGGCAGCGCACGCGCGGCGTGGCCGACACGGAGCAGACGCAGCGCCAGCCGTGGACGAACCCGAGCGGGTACCGGACGTCATCAACCTCCCGGCTCTGGTACGTGCAGCGGTGGCCGATGGACCGGTGTGGACGCACACGAGCACCGATCTGAACGTGAACCTCATCGTCGTCAACGGGCCGGGCGGCGTGCCGGACCACACTAATGACGAGGTGGACGTCGTCTTCATCGGCGTTGAGGGAACCGGGACCATTGTGATCGACGGGGTGCACCATCAGCTCACGGCTGGCTCTCTCGTGATTGTGCCCAAGGGCACGCGCCGTGGACTCACGGTCACGGAGGGACGCTGCGCGTATGTGACGTGTCATCGACGGCGCACGCCTTTGTGGCCCCGCGGCATCGCCCGCACGGAGAAGCCGTCGACATAGGCTCACGCGGGATGCCTTCTTGTGGACCCTTGAGTGCGGGCCGTCGCACACGTCAGGCGTATCGTGTAGTACTATTACGGTGTGACACTTTCCACACACTTCGACGAGGCGCTTCTCTTCGCCACGCGGCTGCATGCGGGCCAGCTGCGCAAGGGAACGAACGTCCCCTACGTCGCGCACCTGCTGGCCGTCGCCAGCATCGTCCTGGACTACGGTGGGACGGAGACCGAGGCGATAGCCGCGCTGCTTCACGACGCCGTGGAAGACCAAGGGGGTCCGCCGACGCGCGAAGAGATTCGGCGGCGGTTCGGGGCCGAGGTCACAGCCATCGTGGACGGCTGCTCAGACACGGACTAGGTTCCCAAGCCGCTGTGGCAGGCGCGCAAAGAGGCGTACCTTGCACGCCTCAGCACGGAGCCCGCGTTCGTTCGTCTGGTTTCAGCCGCCGATAAGCTACACAATATCCGTGACATCGTGGCTGCCTACCGCTCAATCGGCGAGGCCTTGTGGGGCCGATTCAATGGTGGCCGTGAGGGCACGCTGTGGTACTATCGTGCCCTTGTCCGCGTCTACCGCGCGACCGACGCTGTTCCTGGGTTAGTCGATGAACTCGACCGTGTGGTCACGGACCTCGAACGCCTTGCCGCGCGGACGGCGTAATGGACACCTCTCCATTGTCCTTCCTGCGCGCAACACGCCAGCCCGTGTGTCATCGTCGGATAAACTAAGGTCACCAGGAAAGGGGGCGCACCCTGCGCGACATAGAGCTAGCCGTCAGTCCAAACGCGCGCGGTGAGCGGCGTATCTCTCCGACCGACGTCTCGCAGTTCCTGCGCCTCGAGCAATGCGAGCGCTACCTGCGCCTACGCCTGCACGAGCGGTCGGGCCACTACAATTTCCTGCGCGACTATGGCGTGTATCCGCAGTCCATCCCTCCGCTCCTCACGCGCTCCGGCGCTGACTTCGAGGACAGCGTAGAGCAGGGCATTGCCAGCCGCTATCCGACCGAGGACTTTGGAGCGGACGGACCACGTGGCAGCGACCGGGATGTGAGCAACGCGGCCGTGGTCACGATTGGACGTGCCCTGCCGCCCGGCGACACGCGTGTGCTTTTCCAACCACGGTTGCTTGTGGCCCTGAACGGCTGGTTGCTGCGCGGTGACGTCGATATCCTGCGCCTTGAGCGCGATGCAGAGGGCCGCCTCCACGTCCTGATCGCCGATATTAAAAGTTCGACCAGCGCCAAGGTCGAGCATCGTCTCCAGGTCGCCTTTTACCATGAGATGCTTGCCACGCTCTTCCGTCAGGACGGCGTGGCCCATGAGGAGATTGAGATGGCGGTCCTCTATCGGGGACCGGCTGCCGGCGACGAGGGACTCTCTAAGGACGATAAGGCGCGCCACGCCGCGCAGCAGGCGGCGGCCGTAGCACTGTTCAACGTCACGGACGGCCTGCTCGAGATCGTCGCGGATCCCCAGAGTTACCGTCAGGCGGTGCAGGACCTGGTGACCGGAACGGATTCGACGGCGGACCGCGTCGCGGCGGCCCCCTTCGATACCGTGCCGTTCCACCTCACCACGAAGTGTGACGGGTGCCTTTATACCGAATTCTGCATGAAACGCAGTGCTCAGCAGGACGATCTCTCGTTGATCCCCCACCTCACGTTGCAGGATAAAGCGGCGTTGCAGCGGGTCGGCATCAGCTCGACACGGGATCTGGCCAGCATGAAGGAACTGCCCGAGGCACGGGAGGGGGAGCCCACACCGTACGACCTCCAAGCAGTGCGGGGGCAGGAAGTGCTGATTCAACGCGCCGCCGCGACCTGGCCGGTTGGGCCACGACTTGACGAGTTGATCCACCGGGCACGCCACTACCGGCGCTTGAAAGGCGACGCGATCACGGCGCTGCCGTTTATTCCAAGCAAGGGCTACGGCAGTTTGCCCTATACGGACGCGCAGCACAACCCGAACCTGATCCGTGTCTACATCGATGTGCAGCAGGACTATCTCCAGGATCGCGTGTACCTACTCGGCGCGCTGGTCGCCCCCTGTGAGGAAGGGATCGCCCAGCCCGACCGCCGGCGTGCGATCGTGCGCGTGGCCGAGGGGCCGCCCGACGACGCCCAGGAGGAGGCCCTGTTCCTGTCGTGGATCGACGACACGATCCGCGCTATTGTGGACCTCGCCGCGCCGGACGCCGACGGGCAGCCGCGGGCGCCGATCCACCTCATCTTCATGACGGACCTCGCCCAGTCGCTCCTCCTCGATGGGCTCGGACGACACGCGCGTCGCGTGTTCGGCGCGACCCCGCTCTACGACTTCGTGACGCAGTTAGCGGCCTTCGACTCCCCGGTCTCGACGATCCTGGACCACGACATCCAGGAGTTGAAAAACTATCCGATGGTCTGCCAGTCGTTACAGGCGGTCGCGGCCTACCTCAAGTTCGACTGGAACACGCCCGCGCCGTACCGCGAGATTTTCCATGAGCGTCTCTTTGATTTCTGGCGCAAGCTGGAGGGCGATGACCGCCGCGATCCGGAGGAGTCAGCGTGGTATACGAGCCGGGCGCGCTTTGGGAGCCAGATGCCGCTCGAGTATGCGTACGCCGCCTGGGGCGACCTGGAGACTATGCGGCGACCGCGGCAGGAGGATGCTGGTGCTGCAGTCATCGAGCCCGCGGCGCAGACCCCACCCGTCTCCGCAGTGGCGCCGGACTATGCGCCGTATCGCCACGCGACAATCCCGCTCCTGGTTGGATTCGCCGAACGCCGTCTCGACGCGATGGAGCATATCACGAGTGCGTTCAAAGGCAACAAGGACACCGAGAAGCGGGCCTTCGACCTGCCCGACCTGAGCGCCTTTGTGGAGCGGGCGCAGACGCTCGCCCAGGCGCTGGTCGAGTTTGTCACCGTCGAGCGGCATGTCTGGCTGGGAGCCTGGAAAACCGCGCGCCTTGCCCCCCCAGAGCGGCGCGTTCTGGCGGGCCAGACGCTGCTCGTGCGCTACGACCCGGCCGACCAGGAGGATCCCGACGTCGTGGAACGGAACCGTGACAATTGGCGACGACAGGCCCTCAAGGACCAGTATTACGCCGCCTACCGCACGGAACATCCGGGAGCGCGCCGCGTCATGCTGTCGAAAGACCAGAAAGCGGCCTGTGCGTGGTCGCCCGCCGGCTTGCAGGTCCGGCTGCGCCTAGAGGTGGCCGGTGTGGATTGCAGCCTGGCCGAAGCCGTGGCCCTCTCGACGCTGCGGGAGGGCAAGCGCCTCGTGGTATGCCCGCGCCTGATGGTCGATTCACGCCTGCCCGTCGCGGAGCAAAAGCCTCTCACCCCCACGGCCAAGCGTCTGTTCTACGGGATGAGGGCAGAGCTGGTGAAGATTGATCCCGTCGTGGCCGAGAATGGCGACACGGTCGCCGCCTATGCCGTGGTTGAGCTGTTGCCTCCGATGGGCGGGAGCGACAAGAATGGCTTCACCTTTGCGTCGATGGACGAGCCTTTATTGGTGGAGGGCGCGCTCTACACACTCGACGAAGACCCCAACAATCCCTACGGCGCGATGTGCCTGGAGGTGGCGAAGGGGCTAGCGAGCAGACGGCCCAATACGTTCTATCAGCGGCTGACCGACCCGACGGGGGCACGCGTGACCTGGTCAGCGGAGGCTGCGAACGGACAGGCCCGCTTTCTGGCCGGGCTCGACGCGCTCCATGCGGCCGACGCGTTCCACACCCTCGAGGAGAGCAAACGCGCCTATATTGGCGGGCACGGCGACACCCCAACGCTGCTGGTTCAGGGGCCACCGGGGACGGGGAAGAGCTACGCAACGGCCTTCGCCCTCTTCGCCCGCCTGCAAGGAGCGATGGCAGCCGACCGTGATCTGCGGGTGTTCCTCTCGTGCCACACCCACGCGGCCACCGATGTGCTGTTGCATAACGTGCGCGAGGTGCAAGAGATGTTGCGGGGATGGGCACGGACGCATCCGGAACTGAGCGCAACCTATTTCGACCCCCGCCTGCTACAGACGCCGTTATTCCGGGCGCAGCCGAAGGACAGCCAACCGAGCGGAATTATCGTTCTTCCCAAGGACAAGGAGCGAACAACGGGCACGCCGACCGCCGTCGAAACGCTGAGCGCAACGCGCTGGCTGGTGATGGGTGCGGGGCCAGCCGGTATACGAAGCGTGCTCAAAGACACCTGGCCGAAGGATCTCTTCGGCCATGACCTCTGCGATTGCCTGATCCTTGATGAGGCCTCGTAGATGAACTTGCCTGAAGCGGCGATGGCGGCGCTCCCGCTCAAACCGGAGGGCCAGCTGATCGTCGTCGGCGACCATCGCCAGATGCCGCCGATCGTGGCCCATGACTGGAGCACCGAGCCGCGCCGCACGGTCAAGGAGTTCCGCTCGTACGAGTCCTTGTTCCTGGCGCTCCTCCCGCTCGGGTTGCCGATGATCCGGTTCGCGGAAAGCTTCCGCCTCCACGCGGATATGGCCGAGTTCCTCCGTCACGAGATCTATCAGCAGGACGGCATCGCCTATCACTCCCATCAGCGGAACACGCTCCCTTCCGTCGCCCATGAGGACTTGTTCGTGGCAAGCGTGTTGCGACCCGAGCATCCGCTTGTTGTGATCGTCCACGATGAGGCGCACAGCCAGGTGCGCAATCCGTTCGAGCAGGCGCTGATCACGCCGGTGCTTGAAGCGCTGGCCGATCCCGCGACCTACGGGCTTGGCCCGCAACATGGCTTGGGCGTCGTCGTGCCCCACCGGGCGCAGCGAGCGGCCCTGCGTGAGAGTGTGCCAGCCCTGACGCTCCGTGACCCGGCGACGGGGGCGATCGTGTGTTCTGCCGTCGACACGGTGGAGCGCTTTCAGGGGGACGAGCGGACGGCGATCCTCGTTAGTGCCACGGAGAGTGACCGCGCCTATGTACTAGCTTCAAGCGAGTTCCTCCTTGATCCGCGCCGCCTCACGGTGGCGCTGAGCCGGGCAAAGCGTAAAATGGTGCTGGTGGCTTCGCGCTCCGTCTTCACCGTGTTTAGCGCCGATGAGGAGACCTTTGCCCAGGCGCAGCTGTGGAAGAACCTGCTCCGGCGCACGTGTACAGTCAAGCTGTGGGAGGGGGAGCGTGATGGCCAGTATGTCGAGGTCTATGGGAATGTATTGGCACAGTAGTGCAGCGTTCTACCCGTGCTCACACGTCGGCTGGAACAACATACTGAACACGAATACCGATGGAATTAGGGGGCGATTCGATGAACTCAAGTAGGTACGGCGAACGTGCATGAGGGTAGGGGTTGACATGTTGGGCCGTTCCTAGCACACTAATGCCACAAGGTATATTATTTCTCCGCATTATCGCTTAGGCTTAAGCGCGATGGAGATGAATAGAACGCATATGGCAACGCTTCGTCACCTTTGTGAGTCCCGCCATCTTACACAAACGGGGCTTGCTGGCGCAGCCGATGTGTCGCCGTCGACGGTCTATCACATTGGAGCCGGCAAGGTGAGGCCTCGGCCTTATCGTACGATGCCTCGCTCGAGCGCTCAACGTTGATCCGCAATCAATCGATGCTGGCGTGGATAAAGAAGTCGTAATTTGATGCAAGAGAACAGGACGACGCCATGGCAAGGAGAGCATCGACAATCTCTTGTGGTACGTCTGAGTGTCTGATTCAGCATTTATGGGCAAAATCTAGTCGGGATCGTGCAATAAAGCAGCATGATAAGGTCTGAATAGGTAGGGATAGTATGGCATACGGACAAACGACATGCTGACCGGGGACATACGCAATCAGGTCGATCAAATCTGGAACGCCTTCTGGTCGGGAGGCGTCTCGAATCCGCTGTCAGTCATCGAGCAGATCACCTATCTATTGTTTATCAAGCGTCTCGATGACCTGCAAACGCTCGAAGAGAGCAAAGCTGAAGCTCTAGGCATCGCTATTGAGCGCCGCATCTTTCCTGAGGGAACCGATGACAAAGGCCGCTCCTATGCCGATCTTCGGTGGTCGCGGTTCAAGAACTTCGAGCCGCGCGACATGATGTCCGTGGTTGATGAGCACGTCTTTCCGTTTCTGCGTACCCTGGGCGAGGAAGGGTCGAGCTATGGCCGCCATATGCGTGATGCGCGTCTCGGCTTTAGTAACCCCGCTTTGCTCGCCAAAACAGTCGAGATGCTCGACAAGATCCCGATGGAGGATCGAGACACGAAGGGCGATCTCTACGAGTACATGCTCGGAAAGATCGCGAGCGCTGGACAGAATGGTCAGTTCCGTACGCCGCGCCATATTATCCAACTGATGGTCGCGCTGGTTGAGCCAACGCCTGACGACGTGATCTGCGATCCAGCCGCAGGCACCTGCGGCTTCCTTGTCACCGCCGGTGAATATCTCCGCGATCACCAGGCCGCGCTCTTCCGCGATGAGGCGAAGCGCCAGCATTTCCATGAGCGCATGTTCCACGGCTTCGACTTCGACCCGACCATGCTACGCATCGGCTCGATGAACATGACGCTTCACGGCGTCGACAATGCCGATGTCACCTATCGTGACAGTCTCGCGCAGGATCACGCCGCTGATGCGGGAACCTATTCGCTCATCCTCGCTAATCCTCCCTTTGCCGGCTCGCTCGATTACGAGGCCACGGCCAAGGATCTTCAACAGATCGTCAAGACGAAGAAGACTGAACTACTCTTCCTCGCGTTGTTCCTGCGTCTACTCAGGACGGGCGGCAGGGCGGCGGTGATCGTGCCGGATGGCGTGCTATTCGGCTCATCGAAGGCCCACCAGGACATGCGCCGGATGTTGGTCGAGGACCACAAACTCGATGCAGTCATCAAGATGCCGTCAGGTGTCTTCCGCCCCTATGCGGGTGTCTCGACGGCTATCTTGGTCTTCACGAAAACGGGCGTCGGTGGTACCGATGACGTGTGGTTCTATGACCTTCAAGCCGATGGCTTCTCTCTTGACGACAAGCGCACCGCTCTCCTGCCCTCTGAAAAGCTTGGAGCAACGCCCCTTGAGGTGTTGAGCACACAGGAGCATACCCGCAACAATCTGCCCGACGTGCTAGCTCGTTGGAAGGGTCGTGACGGCGCAGAGCGTGAGCGACCGCGCACCGTACAGAGCTTCTGCGTGTCTAAAGCTGAGATTGCCGCAACCGGCAGCTATGACCTGTCGCTCAATCGATATAAGGAGATGGAGCACGAAGAGCAGATTTATGCTGTGCCAATCGATATCCTTCATGATTTGCGTGACTTGGAGGAAGAGATTTCCAGCGGCCTCACCAAGCTTGAGGTGATGCTGGGATGATGAATTGGCCTCGCGTACATTTAGGTGACGTAGCTACCTAAGTTTTGTGCAAACACCTGAATGGCCCCCGCGCGGTAGGCTTTGTTTACCACAACAAACATAGCCACGAGGAGGTCATTCTGATGAGTACCATAGCGTTCGAGGACGGCGGGAAGCA
>JAABUL010003757.1_pt1 | contig 21756 bp, 41 predicted proteins | sample 5559151 | NCBI WGS metagenome assembly JAABUL01 (sample SAMN10711876, study PRJNA513368) | rock metagenome | isolation source: Antarctica rocks | place: Antarctica: Victoria Land, Pudding Butte sud | reverse complement strand
AACGTTGTGGCGCACGTGAACGGGACGCAGAGCTGTTGGGTGCTCGAGGATCGCATGTGATTCGGTGATTCATGTTCTTCAGGTGCGGGTGCCGCGGGCGGCCGCAGTGCGGGGCAAGGTGGCGGCGCATCTCAACGGGCTGGAGGCGGACATCGCGGTGCTGCGCCGCCTGCAGCACCCCAACATCGTGCGCTATCTGGTGCGTATGCCGACGCAGGGCTTGGGCAAAGCACTGTGTGCCCAGATGTCCCTGCAGCATCTTGCACATTCCAACATTGTGCGCTACCTGGTGCGTGCCCTCGGTAGATGCTGCTCGAAGCTGACCGGCACTACAGACCATCCTCTGCGCCTATGTGCGGCGGAGCCTGTAGTGCAGCCCTTGGACTTCGAACGCTGTGCGCATCTCGCAAATTGACGCCGGGCAGCTCGACAAGTGTATCTTACAGCAGAGGCAAATCAGGCGCATCGTGCGATTGCGTGTTCAGATGCAAGCAGTGGCTGAGCACGCCCCCGTGCGCCATGTTTCCACCTCAGGGCAGCGAGCGGCAGGACGACTTCATCCACATCTTCCTGGAGTTCGTGCCCGGCGGCTCCATTGCCAACTTGCTCACCCGATTTGGTGCGCCGCTGGTGCCGTGGCAGTCCTACCTTCTTGCAAGAGTCGAAACCCCTCGTTGCGCAGCCGGCAGCTGGTCTGCGATTTTCTGCGTGTGAAAGGGTGTGTCATCCTGCATTCCTGAACCGCAACGCTGCGAACCGCGCAGGCGCGTTCTGCGAGCCGGTGGTGCGGGTGTACACGCGTGACATCCTGACGGGGCTGGCCTACCTGCACGCGCACCGCATCATGCACCGCGACATCAAGGCGCGCGAGCTGGCGCCTCCTACACTGCCGTTTGCATCAGCTGAGTCCGTTATGCGTCTGCTGTCCGCAAAGCTTGCAGGGCTACAGCCTGGGGCAAGGACCAATTATCACTTATCACTTATCACTGCAGGGCGCCAATCTGCTGGTGGCCAGCTCGGGCCGCATCAAGCTCGCGGACTTTGGCGCCTCCCGGAAGATCGAGGAGCTGGCCAGCTGCGGTGCGCAAAAGCGACAGTCAACGCTGCACTGCGTGTATTCTTTTTCTCCCAAGCAGTGGCACCGCCACAGAAAGGCAGCCGTCACGTCGCTGCCCGGTAGCGCTTGCCGCAGCGCGCGTCTCTGCTGTTGCTGCAGCTGCGCAGCACAGCCGATGGGTGCGCCAGCATCTGCACTGTACATCCTTGACGCCACCTGACGACTGACCTCACTGCCTGAAGACTCCCACCTCGCGCGGAGCCTGCAGGGGACCACCTAGTGGATGAAGCCGGAGGTTGGCGACGTAACCCTAAACCCTAAAACCTCATGTGGCGCACACCAAGTGACACAAGGCTCTGAATTTCGTGCAGCTGCAGACTCCAACATGGCTCAGAGCCTGCAGGGCACGGCGTTCTGGATGGCGCCACAGGGTTTAGGGTTTAGGGTTTAGCCACATGTCAACAGTTCCTGCGCTACCTTGGCATGAGATCTGATTCCTTGTGCCTCTCTTGCGTGCAGGCTCCAACATGGTGCAGATCCTGCGGCTTGTGGTGTACTGTATGGCGCAGGCGGTCGTCGAGCAGGCGGGCCACATGCGCACCGATAAAACCAATAATCAGAGACATATAAGGTTTAGGGTTTAGGGTAACCTTATTTAAATTGAGACATTTACTCCTTCTGCTCTGCAGACTCCAACATGGCGCAAAGCCTGCGGGGCACGGCGTACTGGATGGCGCCAGAGGTCATAAAACAGGCGGGCCACGGGCGATCCGCCGACATCTGGTCAGTCGCCTGCACCGTCATCGAGATGTTCACCGGCAAGCCGCCCTGGACGCAGCACGACAACCAGGTGGGCAGCGCCGATTTGTGTCATTGATATCAAACCCTACAAAGGCGCTCCCGTCCGTCGCCTGCACCGTCATCGACATGTTCACCGGCAAGCCGCCCTGGACGCAGCACGACAATCAGATGGGTGTTTGGGTACATATGGGTGTTCGACCCTTTTCCTCCGTCACTGTTGCTCTGCCTGGCGGAAGCGAGGTAACCAGCGCAGTATGAAAGATGTGCGATTCACCTTGGATTTCTAGTGAAGATGTGCGATTCACCTTGGATTTCTAGTGAAGATGTGCGATTCACCTTGGATTTCTAGTGGTCGACATTCCTTCCGTTTGTTGCCCGCCAATCATTCCCTCTTTCCTTTTGCTCGGGCGTTGGCGCCGTTCCACATTGCGATCACACCCTACGTATCAATACGTCAGTATGTGTACAATATGTAAATATACATGTATTTTATACACATACTCAATATATCACTATGTGTACAATATATATATATATATACCATACACATATATATAAATGGATGCAGGTTGCGGCGCTATTCCACATCGCGTCGGCAGACCACGGGCCGGAGCTGCCAAAGGGCCTGTCGGACGATGGCCGCGACTTCCTGCGCCTGTGCTTCAATCGGTGCGGCTCCGATGGCATATCTATGATTTATCTATGATTTTTTTTTCTTTTACTACTTTTACTTTTACTTTTACTACTTTCACTTTTACTTTTCTGTGGATGCACTGCCGCTGCCTGACTGCTTATCACCCAAGGGCCGTGCCTTCTTGAAGCCGTGCTTCGATCGGTGCGGCTGGCAGAGCCCACTCCCCAGTTTGTCATAGGATGGAGGAGCAGGCAAAAGCGGACCAAGCAGGCTGCTGCACATTTGCTGGCGACAGTGCTGCTTTGGCACCCTTCCCTGCATCCTTCCCTACATTGGTCTTTGCAGCGCTCTCATTCAGCAAAGTCAGTTGCTTTCTGGTTGCGGCTAGTCGAAAGCGTGGCAGCTGGCAACGGAGTTGCTGCAGCTCCCCATCCTGCCATTCAGCTTAAATTTGATTAAGGAAATAAAGCTAACAATACATTATCCTTGCTGCATGCAGCAATCCAAAGGCGCGGGCGCATGGCAGCGGACCTGCTGCAGCACCCCTTCCTGCTGGCAGGCTGCGTACCTTTCTTTCGATGCCCTCCAACTATAACACTGTCTTGACTCTCAATGCAGCAACCAGAAGGCGCGGCCGCTGGCGGCGGACCTGCTGCACCACCCCTTCCTGCAGCCGATGGCATCATCCATTCCGCGCAGCCCTGGCGGAACCCTTGCCACCGCCGCTGCAGCCCCCGTCGCTCAGAGCGCCCAGGTCTGCGCCAAGTTTATCTCCTTTTCTCATCCGAATGCGCGTGGTAGCAGCACTCGAGCCATGCCATGCCATGCTAATCGCTGCGGCTCTTGATCTGGCTTCGCCTGCTGCACTGACTTGCCCACTCTTCTGCAGGCAATTGCGCCGCTGCAGCTGGGTGCAAAGCTGGGCGCGTCGGCGGGCTTCCTGGGCGGGTACATGGACGCTGGCGTGCCCGTGTCGCCTATCATGGTGTGTCAGCCGTAGCACGGTGTATATTTGAAAAGGGGCCTATAGTGACGGTAGCATACGGTCCTGGTGCAATGCGCCTGTCGCCAACTCGACTGCTGTGCCGCATCTGTGCAGCAGTCTGCTGTATGACGTGTGGGAGAAGAGCTCGCCTGTCATCGCCAAGCTTCAATGGGCCGCCGCGGTGTTGCAGCTGCGACCGCCCGCCGCCGGCAGAAGGTCCGAGAGCGTGTCGCATGATCGCTGGGGCACATGATCGCTAGCCGGCTCAGGAACCTGAGGATATATCAAAAAGAAGGCTTCTGGTTGTGCATGGTGCTGAAGTCTGAGCGGTTTGAAACTGTGAGCACGATATAGGTGCTGATTAATCCACGTTCGAACCTGCAGGAGGAGTCGGGCGGAGTGGCGGCGGGCCCCGGTCAATGTACTACTCCTTTCGATACGTATTACGCATCCAATCGTTCCAGCTCTGAACGTGACCAGGTACCTGCCAAGTCCCTTTTCATTTAAATCACAGGAGGAGTCGGCCGAGTGGAAAACCCTGCGGGCGAGCAACGCCTCCTCGGCAATGACACCGCCGCTGTCGCACCCCGTGCCGCCCGGCTCCCTGGTAGACAGCCTGCGCGTCAGCCTGCAGGTGCGGACGCCTATGTTGTCTGTCCAAGAGATGCTTTCCGGGGTGCCTGGCTTGGTCACAAGCTGCGCTCCTCCTGCTATTAGGGTTTAGGGTTTAGGACTTGACCCCTTAACCCTGCCTGCTGCAGCAAGCTGCTCCTTCCCTGCTGCAGCAAGCAGACAGACGACACAGTTGTGCAACACGCCTGTAAGAACAATGCCGCGGGAAAGACGCTGAGTCGCTGGAGCTGCTGAGTCGCTGAGCAGGTCTGTCTCCTGGTCACTCGCTGCAGCTAGCGCCGCAGCCGTCGCCGCCGCACGAGCAGCGGGGCCAGCGGCTTGGGTCGCCGCCGATGATAGACCTGCACGCGGAACGGGAGCCGCCAGCGCCGCCGCCGCCGCCGCCGCCACCGCAGCCACCAGCCAGCACGGCGGCAGTGGCGGAGTCACAGAAGGCGAAGCCGTCGGCGGAGGCGGCGCCAGGGCTGGATGCGGATACGGCGCCGGCGACGCCGCAGCAGCGGAAACGGGGCGGGCCGCCCGCGCGCGAGGGGTCGGAGGCCGGGCCCGGCAACGCGGACGACAACCCCTTCGAGGTTCGTGACATGGTGTGAGATTGCGGTGCCTGCGGCAGTGCCTTGCAGTCCGACCTGATGCCCTGGGCAGCCAACAACATTCGTTAGAATCTAAATTGCTGCAAGAAAATTCCTTTCTCGAAGACTTCTTTGAATCATTTTTTTTCTCACGAAACCAATTTCAAACACAACTCGTGGCACTCATGACTGCAGGACGGAGTCCAACCACAGATGGCGCTGACGGCGCCGAGTCGCCAGGCAGCATCCGCGCATTTCTATGAATCAAGCGGCACACCATGCAATACCATTGTGTTCTGCTCTGTGACAGGACGAGTTTAACCCGATGGAGGAGCCGGACAACGCAGAGAGCGCAGATTCGCCAGCCAGCCCCCGCGCCAGCCTGTTCTCCGAGACCGATGCCGCGGGCCTGTCCTGCCTGTCGCCCGGCCCCAGGTGCGACGACAATCAGTTTTGCAATTGAACGCACAGTCGTGAACCAATCTGCAACGACCAGGTATTGTGTTGCAAGGCAGGCACTGTCAGGTTTTTTTGTCGCGCGTGGGGCCGGGCGAAAGGCAGCGAGCTTGACGATTACACATGCAAACAACGTTCTCTGACGAAGAGGGGCCGGTTTGAGCCGCGTCACAACAGGCCTGCTTGTGCTTCGAGGGTGTCGCACGGATACACAGACGGAGCTGACCTGTGGCTTCCCGCAAGCTTGCAGGCTGCGCGCGAGCGCGGACGCGGGCAGGTGGCGCTACGACAGTGGCGACTTCGGGAAGCCGGCAGCTCCTGCAGGTGCCAAGGCGGGCGGCGGCGCGCGGGCGACGCTGGACTTTGAGGAAGCTGCGGCCGCGACGGTCGCGCCGGTCGTCGTGCAGCAGTCCCTGAAGCAGGTGACCGCCCAGCTTCTGGCCATGCTCTGGTCGGAGGCCATGCCACACACCCTGCCTTGCGGGTGCTGAATTTCAGCCGCAAGCAGCCCTGTGCATGTTCTCGTGTAGTTGGCTGGGACTGTCACGGCTACCAGTCGCAAAGAGGTCGGCTCCCGCATCACCCCCTGCTCAGTCCGCCATCTTTCGGCAGTTGCTGTGTTCAGTCTGCTGTACTGCCAGCAGGCAGAATGAACAACAGCCTCGCTCTTGCACCTGCAGCGCCAACTACTGAGGCTGCAGGTGTGGGGGTCTAGACCTGCAGCCTCAGTAATTGGAACTGGGTGGCGCGCGCTTTCGCCGCCGACCTCCTGCACACTAAGGCCGTTTCACATTCGTCGTGGATCTGTCCTAACTCTGTGCCGCCGATGTGCACTGCAGGGTGTGGAGATTCAGAGCTGGGTGGCGCGGGCGTCCGCCGCCAATGTCGCAGCCGCCTCGCAGCCCTTCCTGCACGACGACCATGTGGTTGGACCGCTGGCGGCCGCCCTGGACGCCGCAGCGCCGCCGAAGGAGGCCGGCGCGTCGGCGGCCGCAGCGCCGCCGAAGGAGGCCGGCGCGCCGGCGGCCGCAGCGCCACAGCCACAAGCAGGGGTGGCAGCCACGGCGGCGGAGGCGGCTTCCACGGCGGCGGCGGCGGCTTCCACGCCGCCGCTCACAGTGTCCCAGGCAGCGGCGGCGGCGGCGGCGACTGCTGCACTCTCGCAGAGCAATGAGGAGGACCACGAGGTGGTCCATGATATGGGAAAGGAGCAGTCCTCGCCCAACGTCCAGCCGGGTGCGCATTGCTGCGGCTGCAATCATGGCAGGTCATGCAGGGTGTTGATGAGCATCGCAATCTCTGCATGCCATGCCAGGGCTTCTCGCCCAGGCTGTGGCATCCTGCTTCCACACAATATTGGCGTGTCGTGATTTATACAGATCTATTATAATCGTCAAGCTGGACTGCTGCTGTGCGGTCTGCAGGCACGGGCAGCGGCAGCCGCAAGCAGTGGCCATCGCCGTCCCATACGGCGGCGTCTGCGCCCGGCGGCGGCAGCGCCAAAAAGGATGTGCTGGCACCGCCGTCCAACCCCAGAACCAGGCTCCTCAGCCAGAGCCAGGCGCTGCCGTGGGGCGGCAAACGCGCGCGACTCGGCCTGGGCGTCGTCAGCCGCAGTCAGTCGCTGCCGGGCGGGCGGCGGACGGCGGCAGCGGCCAGCGCAGGCCTAAACCCTACCAAAGCAAGCTACGCGGACATGGCCCTGGCGCGCGGCGTGCCGGCGTCTCCCGCCAAGCATGGCCCCGCGTCAAAGAGCACGGCGCTGCCCCCCCGGCAGCAGCAGGGGCCGTCGCCCATCGCCCGCAGCCTGTCGGCGCTAGTGCTGCCGGCAGCGCCAAAGACGGCGAATCGCGCCAGCGGCGACGGCGGCCAGCCGGGGCCGTCCGAGGCCTCCTGCAGCAGCAGCCAGCTTGGCGGCGGCAGCCAGACCTGCGTCGGCAAGCAACACGGGAGCAGCAGCCTGCCCGTCGGCGATGCGCCGCCGGCGCTGCTACAGGATTCCATCAATGGCTCTGATGCGGGCAGCTGGTGCTCCGCCAGCAGTGAGCAGCCGTTGTCCCTGAGCAGCGAGCAGCCGCTGTCGCCGGTGCAGGCGTAGGAGACGCAAGCGGCGGCATGTAGCACAGGCCACGGTCCGTACTGAAGTGCAAGGAGCACTCGACGTTGCCTCACATCTGACAGTGAATGAACTTGTTGTCATGTGGCCGGACCTTGTCTTCGTCATTCAACCGTACCTGTCTCCATATGCATATCAAGGCGGCTCATGCTGAAGCTCATTGCCTGTCTTCATTTCTCCAGGGTGTGTTGTGAACCTACCTGTGTTTCCGATTGGAGCATTTTCCTTGCGTCACAGTGACTCATAGCACTGCTGCCTTGCTGGTCCAAATTTCGTCAGTCAGATTTGTTTCAATAGGGCTGTGTAGACCAGGACGGCCAAGGCACAGGCGCCCGCAGAGGCAGTAGCAGAAGACATGGTCGGCAGGGCGCACCTGCACAGATATGCACATGATGCTAATCAGCCTGAGTGAGGCTATAACAGTGTAATATATCTCTCTGATGACGGCATCACACCAAGGGAAACGGCAACAGCAGGCAAACGTCGGATGATGCAAATTTGGCCATGTACCCATAAATATCGCATGATAGTCGACCATGCAAAGCAACACAACGATACACAAAGATCGGCGAACAGCTTGCGGGCACAGTGGCTCTCGGTGATAAGAGACAATGCCGCTGTCAATGCCAAAACTGGCAGGATAACATGCAGAGCTCAAAAGGGTGTTGATCGGTGAGGCTGATCGCTTCAGATCATGGGTTGCGCAGCGCAATTCAGCAGCTGCATCTGGATGGCAGTCCCCTCGTTACAAAGCAGCGATGATGTACAGGACACTACTGCTGGTGGAAATGTACAATGCAAGCGGAACCACAAGATATCCGGCGCCGGCGCACGAATCACAAGTGCGACGAATACCGCTGGAATAATGTACGATATGCACGACATAAATAAGACCACCGTGACTAGAAACCACATGGCTTTTCTTGTCAAGTTCATTGGTTTCGCTAACGATGGCCACATCGCGTCGCAGCACATGAGAGCGCTGTCTCCGCATCGTCAAATACAACCCCGTTTCTGGTTTTGGGACTTCGCCACCACAGAAAGAGGGAAAGGTGTACTCGTAACGTTGTGAGGATTCAGCGTACCCGCTGAAGGGGGTAGCCGACAGACGTTGCAATGCTCGAAAATTCAGTGCGCCGGCGGCGCACGATAAGGGGCTGCGGACAGAGACGAGAAGGGTTCTTGACGTAGAAATCACGTGGTACTCTGGAACAGAGGAATACTATGCAATACTTGAGTTTCTGGTAAGCCTCAGGCGCGCCACCAGCACCTGCAGTGCAGTCTGCTGGCGCCAGGCGCCGCGGCAGTGCGCCCTATGCGCCGCAGCAAAGCCCGAGGGCGTTCTGTCTGCCCCTAGCTGCACTTACATTGAGTTCCGGGATGGTGGTTTGCTGCATGGCCCTCCTGGTGTGATGACGTCGTCAACAGCAGCAGCAGGCTGGGTCTAGCGCGGAACAGCGGGCATCGGTGCACAGGGTGTCCCGCTGAGAGCAGCGGCAAGCCGAGTGCGTTTGGCACAGAGAAGCGAGGAGCTGCAGTATTGTGAACTCAGAAGCGTTTGACCACAGAGCGCATGCTGATCGATGGGACAGGTGTCGTGCAGGAGTTGCGGAGAATCTCATGATACTTCCAGCATCTGGCATCTGCTTCCTGCACAACATTCAGAATTGTCGATCAGCCTGGGTTGCTCACTTTGCACGACTTCAATGTCTTGAAACGCCCAAGGCCAGGTATAGCTTCAAGCCCATTGGGAGCCTGCTCGCAGCACATCAAAAAGCCACTCGCCAGTCACCCGATCGAACTCCATCGCCAGTCTCGACATAGAAGCAGATATTGGCAGGCCCATTCGTGCTGTTGTCGACCTTCAGTGAACCCTTAAGGCCATTGTCAAGCGCGACTTTCAGCAGTTGGATTGAAGGCATGGCAGCGCCGGAGCGGTGCGCCACCCCATCGCAGTGAAAGCGCGTCACTGCCGCTGTGCCTCGATCCCTGATGTCGGGCCAAACTTCAGTGACGGTGTACAGCTCCAGCAATTACAAGTATGGCACCAAGGCGCCGAAGCAGGAGAAGGACCGCAGCGTCGAGGCCCGCTTTCAGCGCATGCAGCTAAAGTGCGCGGCTTCATGCGGCGGATGATGCACTGCTGCGCCTGTGCACTGGATGCTGTGCTGCGCCGGGGAGTGGATGCGATCTACTAAGCCGCAACTCTCGATTAGAGGCACCCGTAGCTGCGGCCTCGTGTCAGTGTCGCAACACACAGCAATGCTCAGGCTGGCCCCCTTGCCATAGGCTCGGTGCATGGAAGGCAAACTGCGTTCGCACCGTCTAGGTATGCGCAGGAGGGCACGCGACGCAGCGTCGACGCGGTGTTGCTGGTGGTGGAGCGTAATGTGCCGCATGTGCTGCTGATCCAGGTGCACTGCCTGCCCACTGCCCACTGATCGTGTTCTGATGCGCCAGTTGGGTGCGACGCCATGTGCCAAATGCGGCTGATGTGAAATGCAGTGTATGTAATGCTCGACTGCACTACAAACAATGCGCTGGGCAGTGGATGTCGGCCGGCAACAGGTTGTTATGCGTTGTTCAGGTGCATGGCGGATTCTTCCGGTTGCCCGGCGGCCGGTTGCGACCCGGCGAGGAAGGTGAGCGGAAGGGTGAATGCACATCCATACTGTGCATCCAGGCAGGGCTGGCCAGCTGCTGCTGTTCTGCCTGCCGCTGTGCTGCAGCATGATCGCGGCCGTCAAAGCACACGTGCCAGCTGGTGGCATGAGGTGTTTGCCACCTCAGCAGCACAGGAGTGCAGACCTGTAGATGCAGATTGCACGTTTTGCGGTCAAGACAGCGTCAAGACAGTACATCTTCCTCATGCAGACGTGGAGGGGCTGAAGCGGAAGCTGGCCAATAACCTCGGGCCAGAGGAGGCCGGCCTAAAGCCGACATGGCGGGTATGCCTGTCCTACCTCAACCCTTAAACCCTGAACCGATTACGCTGTCGGGTGCCGTCAGCAGCAGCCCCCTCGACATGTGCCTTTGCACTCCTGCAGCGCCGCACCGAGCACCAACACATTATTGGCTGTTGGTGGTACGACGTGGCAAGGCCCCAGCGCACCAGCGGCACTGCCACCGCTCCGTCTCCACATCCAAACACTGTCGCGAGAGATTCGCCCGCCGACATGACCGTACGCTGCTGCCCCAGGTGGGCGAGTGCATCGGGCAGTACTGGCGGCCCAACTTCGACCACCACATGTACCCGTACCTGCCGGCGCACGTGACGCGCCCGAAGGAGGTCCGCAAGCTGTACGTGGTGCCGCTGCAGGAGAAGGCCTTCTTTGAGGTGCGCTTAGGACAAAAAATGCGGCTCCTGGATCGGCCATACTGCACACCCACAGCCAGTCGACTTTCTGCCCGCATCTTTTCCCTTTTTTAAGCTCGCTCAGCACCCAGCGCAGATCCCGAAGAATCAGGCGCTGACAGCGGTCCCGCTGTTTGAGCTGTACGAGAACGCCGCCAAATTCGGCGCCGTGATAGCAGGCATCCCCGTCATGCTCTCGCGGCTGCGCCTGACGCTGTCCGGCACCGGGCGGCTGCTGGCGCCGCTGGCGGGCCAGGTGGTTGCTGTTTTCCATCACTGACATGCATCTTTGATAGTTACATGCATCTTTGATAGTTGGAATCCATTTGTGCCTGATGTTCACTCAAGGCATGCCTTTCGCCACGCGCTGCCAACATGCCCGCAGACGAGCTCCCATCAGGGGCACAAGGTCTGCAGTCTCTGGAAGAGGAACAACGGTCCGAGCATGCAGTGTGCTCGGCGCAGGGCTCGGGCGCCGGCAACGGCGCCGCGGCAGGCGACGACGCCAACGGCTGGGGAGATGATGAGCTTGCAATGGAGATTTATGGCCAATGACAGCGGCAGGGGCCGTGTGCCCCGGCATGGGCAGGCAGGGGGCGGTTGATGTGCGGGGTCGGAGGGTACACGCCCCAGGGTCAGTATGCATGCACACCTAGCCGGTGCGGACGAGGAGAAAGCGGGTCAGAGCTGAGGGAAATCGGATGGTGGTCTGGCCAGATCACTGTGCGCGAGTTGAGAGGACGCGTAAGTGGGGAAACAGTGCAAGCAGCTTGTGTTGACCGCGCATGCAATGAAGCGGCATGAACAGTGCTGTGAAAGGGCCTTGGAAATGCATAGTACATGTGATTTCCGAAGCCAATCGGTTGTGGTCTGCAGCACGGAGTGCCTGTAAAGTGTGGTCATGTTGCCGGCTGCCCCGCTGGGTGGTCAGGATCCGGCGCCGGAGACATGCTGTTGGGCCATGTGAGGCAGGGCGACTGTCGCCATCTGCACGTCATCAGGTGTGAGCACAAAATTTTCGATTGGGTAGTCGATGTGTGGTTTAGCTTCTGCCCGGCGACGTGCGCGACGGTCAAAGTGTCGAACGCCATTTGTTATGCTGACGTCAAGAACTCGGGGTGCCGACCATTCTGCTGTCTCACCTGCTTGCAGAAAGGCAGCACGGCTGGGAATATCTTATATGCAATAGCTCAGCCTTTTCAGCTGCTTCAAGCTGCCGCACTGTCTGACAGCATCAGCGTTGAGCTTTGTAAAGCCGGACTAGCAGCGGGACCGATCGGCAGAGGTGCAGCCTGTGGTTGCATCGCCGCAGCGGCTGCACCTCACTCTACAGCAATCAACACTAGTATGTTCTCCCATTTGATGGCACGCTGCCAGTGACCGCTGCTGCCTACCGACGCTGCAGCGTGGTAGATGACCGATGTCCGGCTCAAATAACGCTGCCCTCGAGGAAGTGCTCATTGCTGCGGCGTACCTTGAGGGAGAATCCTCGTCTTTTAGAGGCGGAAATCGTGGATCTGCCGGCGACGACGGCCGAGAGGGCGAAGGTCCGGTCCAGCACGTTATGGACAGTCGCCCCGGTCAAAGGCCGGGGTCGCAGCCTTGCGAAGGAAGCGCGGCCTCGCTGCATGGCTCTGAATGCTCTATCATAGATTTGCATTGTATTCAGGTGGTCAGGTTTCGACGTGGCAGCACAGCAGCGAGGTGTTGATGACACCTTGCTTTCGTTGGGCGGCCCCAGACAGGCGGTGCAAGTGCAGACCATCGTCCCGCATGCGTATTGTGCTGATGATGCAGCTTCCTGTCACGCAGGCCACCATGTGCAGCAGCATGGCGCCTGGAGTGCGGGCTGGCATGCGACTGGCGGCTACGGACCTTCACCGCCAGCAGGCCACCACAGCTCGCGCCTCCGAGAGGTCTCCTACGGCAGGTGACCATCACACTATCCCTTTCGGAAGGTCTCAATGCAGCTGCATGACAGATCGAAGATGTTCTCATGTATGGCACACCACCCTAGAGATGTGCACACGGAGGTATGGCACATCTCATGTATGGCACACCACCCTAGAGGTGTGCACAACAGCACTCGTTTCCCGCTTTTTGTTTTGCAATCACACTTCTGACCAGGGCTTGTGGTCTTGTGCAGCGACGCCGGCAGCGTGAACGCCGCCCGGCCGCGCTCGCCGGGCGGGCACAGCAACTCCTCACAGCGCAGCCAGCGCAGCTGCGGCAGCGGCAGCCCAAAGCGCGGCGCCCTGCGCCGCAGCCGCTCCAGCAAGAGCGGCAGCAGCAGCAGTAGCAGCAGCAGCGGCGGTGATGACGAAGATGCCGAGGGCCACAAATGGCGCGAAAGGTGAGCTGTGACTGCGCTTTCTGAAAGATGCATCCTCTTGCAATTCTGAAAGCTTGCGAGGGCTCCAGGGGCGAACAAACATCCATTCGAGCTCGCGGCAGTCAGCAAGTGCCTATGGCACGGCTGCGCCGCCTGCCGGCCCACCAGGCGGGAGTTCCATCACGTACCTTCGAATGATGAAGACTGTCCCCATGGGCAGAAGGCGTTTGTGACTTGCAGGGATCGGCGGTCGCCGACGGCGAGGCTGCGGCACTCGGCGGAGCACTACATTACTGTCTTTGCAAGCTCGACGACGAGGCGAACTTTGATAGTCCTCGATGTGCAGGGATCAGCGTTCGCCGACGGCGCGGCTGCGGCACCCGGCGGAGCACCGCAGCAGCCTGGAGCAGCAGGCGGTGGAGCACAGCGCCGAAACCGCACACCACCGGGTCAGCCAAGAAGGTGGGTGTTTTGGCAACGGTGGCAGGCTGGGAGCACTGATGAAACGGCGCGGGTTCATAGATGCACGACCGTCAGGAAACAGAGCTGTGGAGCGCAGTGCTGACATTGCGTAACACCGGGGCAACCAGGAAGGTGGGCGCTGAAGCCTTATGGCAAGTAGACCGGGCGGGTTAGGGGTTGTGGAGGCTGCCAACAGCATTCTGACGCAGTCTCGTGGGTGTCAGGTATGGGAGCCATGACAGCAGAGCATATGAACTCCTCTTCCGGCTGCAGGCGGCCCCGGCATGACGAAAGGGAGCCTTAGCCCAGCCAGAGCACATCTGCCTCCAAGTTTGCCGGCTGCTGTGGCGCTGACCGGTTCACCTGATGATGCCGGATGAACTGTGCGATTCGGCACACTCTGGAGCCTGACTGCATCTCGTCCACAGGCCACGGCATCAGCCGCCGCAGCTCCGCGGCGTCCGAGCCGGACGTCGGACTACGCCTGGCATCACGGGCCGGCTCGGCGACCTCGCAGCACTCGAATCACTCGCACCGCTCGGGGCGCAGCCACCACAGCAACGTCAGCTTCCAGGAGGACGTAAAGGACGATGCCAAGGAGGCTGCGCCAGGCATGCACCTGCTGAACGGGATGAGCTGTTGTCCTTGGTGGATGCCCAGAGCTGTTTTTCCATCCTACGGCTATCTGAGGACGGACCCAGCCTCCTGGTGCCATGACGAAGTACAGGGTGGCCAGAGCCAGAAATGTGAAGCCCTCTCGTGATCTGGTCATGCAGCGGAGCGGCAAGTGCGGCTCGGAGAAGTGGACGAGCTGCTGGTGGAGGCGGTGGCGGACCCGTCTTTCCGCCGTCGACCCATCCGCGCGCAGCGCAAAACCTCCTCCTTCAGGTAATGCCACCTGGTAACGATTGAAAACGCAGCCGAACGGGTGACTCCGAGCTGGAGGCGTCCTTGTCCAGGCGGGCGACATTGCGCCTGTGCCGCTGTCCGAAGCTCACAGTGACCTGCAGATTACACTATTGACCAGACGACCCTGCTTCCGCAGGCTGCCGGCGCGGTACTCCATTGCGGGCGGCGGCGCGCCGCGCAAGCGCGACAGCGTCCTGTCCCGCGGCAGTCTGCCGCTGCCGACGATACACGACGACGAGGACGGCGGCGGCGGGAATATCGAAACGGCGCCGCCGCCGCCGCGGGGGCGTGCCCGCTTCCGGGAGTCCATCATGGCGCTGGTGCTGCCGGTCGGGCGGCGACGGACCACGGTGTCATTTAGCAAGAGCGGTGACGGCCCCGCGCCGGAAGGTTCGTCCCAACACTTCAGCATTTCTTTTCGTTCGTTTGTTGCCCTGCGGGACCTGCAGGCTGGGCGGCGGCGCACGACGGTGTCGCTCGGCAAGGGCGGCGACGGTGCTGCCCCAGAAGGTGGGAGCAGGGTTTAAAACGAAGTTCTTCTCAATTTGTATCCTCATGAAAGATGTATGGCCAACAAACAGTTCGGATGGTCTGTGAGTCAAGCACACGACCGTTTTGCTCGGCAAATCCGGCAGCGGCGCTGCACCGGAAGGTGAGCGGCTGCCGCATGTAGCGATAGGAAGTGCTCACCAGATTTCTTGTTTGGCGCTTTGAAAGCTCGAAGGCATGCTCTCGCTTGGAGAAGGGCACGTTGACGCAGAGTTCTGGCATGTGTGCACTCGTTGGGATAGTGGGGCTTTGTTTCACGTCGTCGGTGCCGAGATTTGTGCCGAGTTTTGCCTGACCTTGCGGTAGCTTCTGTCGTACCTTATTCAATCGACTCGTGTGCTCTTCCGCAGGCCCCACGGCATCAAGGACGGCGGAATTCAACTTCGGCGCGGACCTGGCCCATGCGCCACGCCGCTTCTAATATTGCCCCGGCTCTGGGCTGCTTCGTCAACGAAAGCTACAGTCTGATCTGTTTTCCGCAGGATCTGGTGGCGTTGAAAGTCGGAGGTCGACTCTGGAGTTTGATCCGGACGAGGCACCGTGGCGGGCACCTTAGGCCCAGCTTCTGGGCGACTTTGACAAACTACGTGGCAAAATGGATAGTTGCAGGATCAGTGGCGTCAGAACCGGAATTCGACTGTGACGCCGACCTGAACGACGTGACGCGCCGCTTCTACAGGCGGCCCAGATCCTGAGCGATTTTGATGATTTATAGTGAGAGTTTTGCTTTGTTCACGGCAGGATCGGTGGCGTCAAAGTCGGAGTTCGACTTTGACGCGGACTTGGACGAGGCGCAGCCGCGCCGGTTCTATAAGCGGCCCAGCTTCTGGGTGTCGGCGTTGCCGACGGCCTTCAGCTGCTTCGCGCTCGCCGCGGCGCTGGCGCTGCAGCTGACGCCGCGTTTCCACTTCACCACCATGGTGCGGACTTGATGCGGAGGTCAGCTTTATCATCTACTGTGGCCATACTGGACTCGCCGCGGGGCTAGCGCTGCAGGCGACGCCACGCCCCCACTGATGAGTCATTATTCGAATTGATTGTTACTCAGCTACCACTTTGGGCTCGGTTCTTCCTCAGTTCCCACTTTGGGCTCAATCACCACTTTGGGCTCGCAGCGGCGTCCGTTCACTTTCCAGCACACCTGCTTCGCCAGGCTCTGGTCGAAATACCCGATAAGGTGCCGAGCCAGCAAGTTCTGTTGCTCCGCAGGTGCAAGTGGCCGCGGCCGCCGGCCAGCCCGCGCACGGCTACCAGTCCACCGAATCCTTCCGCTTCCTGGTGCGCTGCTGCTTGCGTAAATCTCGCCAACAGCCCCTGCATCTGTTTCTGATGAAGCAGGCTTGGAGTTTGAATGCGTGGCATGTTCAAACTCGAACGAAAAGCGAGCAAAGAAACTTCAGTCCTGCAGTTCTTGATGCTGCCTTGTGCTTGATTCGGGCGCGCTGGTGCTTTCTCGCGGCGGGCTGGCGCCTGGAACGCTGGAAATGATGGGAAGCAATGCTAGTTGCACCAATTGGACGTCAATGCATATGTGTTCAGGTGCGCTGGTGCTTCTTCGCGGCGGGGCTGACGCCAGCGTACCTAGTGGCTTGGTACCTGATGCATGTGCTGGTGGTGCTGGTGGAAAAGGGCGGCCTCTTCGCACGCCAGCGAGTAGTCTATTTCGTCATCGGCATGCGGGTGGGGTCTTCATGCTTTGCTTTTCTTCTCTCTTTTCATCTCCCTGCTTTCATTTCTGCTGGTTGACGCCTGGTAGCGAGGTGATTGGTGGTGCTGGTGTAGAAGTGCAAACTCTGTCCACGCATTGCACACGAATTTCTTGAAAAGACTGCATCGAGTAGCATGTTTGCATGTTGAATTAAACGTACTATTTCAATACATCCAGGTGGCGGTGGAGCGGCTGCTGCGGGCAGCTTTCATGCTGGCGCTGTTTGCGGCGCTGTTCGGCTCTGCACACTGGACGATGCACGCGACGAAAAAGTGCCACATCACGGTGCTGCGGCTGCTGGGCTGCCAGGTGAGGCATGCTTCTGTGGTTGTATATCAATGGTGAGTACATGAGATATCGTCAAATGGCCATGTTCCGAATCTGCGTTGCACGGTCCTGCCCCGCATGCAGTACTCGGAATCTCCTCTGAACCATCACCCTGGCGAGCCGTCTGCACTGCCGACACAGCGGGGATGCGTCTGCGCAGGTGCTCTTCATGACGGGCAACTTTTTGAAGACGCTCATCGCCAAGATGCTGTCCAGTCGCTTCCACAAGGCGGCGCACTTTGAGAAGCTGCAGGACGCGCTGCGCAAGGTACGGGCAGACTCAGTGACACTGTCAAATTCCTCTCAAAGCTGACTGCCGTGAGGCGGCGCACGTCAAGAAGCTGTGCAAGATGGGTTTTTGGACTAGAACCAAATTCGGGATGATTTGCATCTGTAGGAATTATGTAAAGATTATGTAAAGACAGGCTCTCGGAGCTCCATGTTGAATCATTCTGCACGCTGCTGGTGTCGTCCGCACTGCTGCTGCTGCTGCTCTGGACCTCCTCCTGGAACGCTCTGACCCGCCCTGGCCACACCGCTGAGCTTCTGCGCTCAGCAGTTAAAGTGCGTTGCCCTGCCGCAGGAGTACCTGTTAACGCAGCTGGCGGCGCCGCGCCACCACCCAGGCGGCAGCGATTTTTCGCCAGAGGATGGAGACTTCTTTGCGTACCCTCAGAAGTCCATAGCCAGCTTCATGGTATGTTCCCGCCGCGATACCCACTCCTGCGCGCAAACTTTGCGCATGAAACCAAAGTGGTGATCCATCAACACAATACTTTGCGTTGGTGCCGGACTCTCTCCAGCTGTGGGTCAGAGCCTCAGATGTGGACAGCTGGCTCACCGCTGCACGGTGCCTGTGGACCGCAGATGAAGGGGCGCCTAAAGAGCATGCTCCCCGGCAGCGGCAACAGGGCCGCGGCGGCGGCCATCGCCGTCGCCGCCAACCCTGAAGCAGTCGACACCAGCGCCGCCGGTGGCCAGGGGCGCAGTCCACCAGCTGCCGCCGATGCGCCGCCGCCGCAGTTCCAGCAGCCGCTGTCGCTGGCGCAGCAGCCGCCGCCGCCGCCGATGTCACGGCCACCCGCGGCAGCCTCAGCCTCAGCCTTCCAAGCCAGCTTCCTGCCGGCTCGTCCGTCAGCAGCTTCCGCTGCTTCCACTTCGGCGGCTTCCGCACCTCCCACGGCGCAGGTGGCGGCGGCCGACCCGGTGTCATCGGAGGCCGACCCAGTGTTCGGCGGCGGCGGCGCTGCCGCCGTCAGCGCCTTCGCGGGTGGGGCGGCGGCGGCGCACGCCACGGCGGTGGCCGCCAACGCATCCAGCCTGCAGGCGGCGCACGCGGCGCCGCCAAATTTAGCGTCGCTGCCGCTGCACGTGCTGCGCGACTTTTCGAGGGCGTGTTCGGCTGCGTCGGCGTCCTCTGTACCGCTGCTGGGTAAGCATCTCTGCCACATTTATAATTCTCGTGAGCTGCTGCCTGCCGCACGTGCTTCGCACCTTCTAGTGTGCCAACTCGGCGGCGTCCGCCTCACCTGTGCCACTGCTTCTGAGGCATCTAATCCTTCTCACAGTGACGAGTCTTGCGCAAGAGAACCCAGCCTGCCTTTCGCCGAGTGGCCAGCGTCGAGCGCTCACTTGTGCCTATTCCGACTTTTTACATAATCCTGACTCACTTTCCGCACCGATCGACAGCTTCTGTTCCTCCACAGTCATGATGGCCAGGGTTACAAATGATGACATCTCTGCGCCGCAGGTGGGTACGCGGATGCAGAGCCGACGCTGCGTGCAGCTCGGGCGGCGCTGCTGCCGCTGGAGGACTGCGACGACCCATTCGCACCGCACGTAGGGTTTAGTTACCGCTTGTACACATTATCCGTTCGCATTTCGACAGTCGCGGGCAGACGCCTTCTGTTGCACACGGTAAGTCTTTATGTCATGTTGCTGGCGGTTAGTGGAAGCAACCTAGGTGTTGTTCCCGCAGGGGCGCGTCACGTCCAGCATGGACCCTGACGCTCCGCTGTCGCCGCCGAGGCTGTCCGCCGCCAGGTGCGCATGCATTAGTTCGGGACCTGCCACGTGTCACCATACTATATATATGTACATACCTATATGTACATGTATATGCTGCAGTGATAATATAATACATATAATTATATTTTCTTTTTAAATATATATATCTTATATATATATATATATTTATCACTGCAGCACACCTGAGTCGTGCAGCGCTGACGTCTCCAGAGCTCCGCTGCTGCGCCTGAAACGACGCGCTGTCTGGCTGTGCTGACGCGAATTTGCAGGATGAGCTCGCTTGTTTTTGCAGGCCGCCGCCGGCACTCAAGCAGGCGGCATCGCGCGCGGGGTCGCTGCGCTCGGCGCGGTCGCACCGCTCGGCCCGCTCGGCGCCATCCCGCCTGCACTCCCAGCCTGGCACCCCTATGTCGCAGGCCGAGCTGAAGGATGTGAGCATTTTTTTGCTGGCCTGATCTCGTGTGTCGGTCAGGAGTCAAACACCGTGGGACATATCCTCGCTGGATTTGGCATGTTGTGTTTGTGCGAGGGTGCCTAATTCGCCACAGCCGCATAGATCCAGGGCGACGGTGCTGAGAGTGTTTCGGCTTCATCTGGTCTGCCACATGGCAAGACAGCACCTTCGTGAATCTTCCGCATGCTGGTGCAGGTACAAGCGGAAGTGTTTTCCGCGCTGCGCAGCGCGCCGGAGGGTGACGAGCTGCAGCTGCTGTCCAAGCTGCATAAGGTGCGCTGCAACGTCTCGCTTCCCGGCCGGGAAAAACCGGCAGGACGTCCAACGATAAACTGCAGCAACACGTGCTTTACACACGCCCTGAATGTGCTTCTTCTTACAGCGTCCTGATGCCATCTGCATTGCCGGCACAGGCGGAGAAGCACATTCGCAACAATGCTCTTCGGCTGAACCTGGCGGAGCGGCTGGCGGCTGCGGACTCGGCCTCCTCCGAGATCTCCTCCGAGGTCAGTGCTTCTGGCGCCAGATTTGTCGCTTCCATGACCGCCTGGCTGCCTGCCGGCCGCACTGCGCGCCAGCCGCATTTGCCGCGGGCTGTTTGGAGCAGCACCAGGCGACATCCAAGAATGCACCAGCTGGTGTGCATCCTGCAGGTGCAGGTCCACACACGGGCTGCTCCCACTAGCAGATATGACGCGTTCCCGCCGCGATTCTGCGCAAAGTCGCTGACATCCTGCCGCCGCAGCTTGGATGCACGTACGTGGGTTTGTGTCACTGGTCTTGGAAAACTTACCGCTAGGTGACTAACCTAGCGATGTCCTTACAGGCGGAGGCGAAGAAGCTGGCGTTCTACCTGTATCACAACATCAAGACGACGCACCCAGACGGCATCACGCGCTCGCACAAGCACCACATCGTGCTGGAGGATGTGGAGGTGAAGAGACAGTCCTATACGAAACCCTCTGCCTGAGACGGTCATCTATGGATCTCAGCATGGGTCTCGTCCACCCCGCCTCCCATTGAGCCTGCCGCCGGAACTGCTGTTGGGCGGACTTGCAGCCGGCGTGAACTGCCAGATACATGCAGAGAGCACCCATGCATGACACCGTACATGATTGAGACTAAGGCGTGCTGTGTGACTCGCAGGCGTTCCTGCCGTCGAACGTCGCCGGTGAGGCCTTTGAGATGCTGGACGTGGGCCAGCGCGGCAAGGTTTCCCAGCATGTGCGCTTCATCCCCCTTCCGATTGCATTGTTGGTGTGTTCCGACCTGTTGGCGTCCTGCTGTGTTTGCCGGAAGCTCTATCCACGGCACCTTGGCAGCGACACTTGTCGACCACAAGCATATTCACGGGGTTCGTGACCATGGTGCGAGCGATCTGATAGTGACGATGCCACTCTGAAAAACTTGCAGGATGCGGTGCGCAGAATCATGGAGGGGAGCGCCAACCTAGCGGCCACGCTCAAGGCCATTTTGTTTCCTCGACAGCCTCTAAGAACTTCACTGCCTTCAGCAGCTGAACAGCACTTCTGCGTGCGCAGGATGTGCAGGATGCGGTGTGCGGTATCGTGGAGGGGCGTGCCAACCTTGCGGCGACGCTCAAAGACACTCGCACCGTGGTCGGCAAGCTGGAGCGCTTCATGGGTGTCGTCATCCAGGCCGTCTTCCTCTTCTTGTACCTGCTGATTTGGCAGGTGATTGATCAGACTCGCACTCACGCAACTCCAATGAGAAATCCCTAACTTAAAAGCTAGGCCGCTCTGGGGGTATTGTCATCCAGGCCGTCTTTCTGTTCCTCTACCTGTTCGTTGGGCTGGGTGAGAAACTGGGAGTCGCTCATCCACGCCATCTTCGGCTTCCGGCACCTGCTCGTCTGGCAGATTCATGACTTGTTGTGCTGGACGTGCAGACGCAAAGCCCCGTTTTCCTTTTGTCTTCATCTTCTGCTGCTCCCGCGTCAGCGTCGTGCCAGTCGTGTATAGGGAAGCCATCATGATCCGAGCTGCTGCCGCAGGTGAACCTGCGCAACGCATGGCTCCAGTTCAGCAGCTGCGTTGTGGCGGGCGCCGTGGTGTTTGCCAACTCCATCCGCACCATCTACGAGTCCGTCGTCTTCCTCTTTGTGGTGCACCCCTTCGACGTCGGCGACGGCATCTTCATCGGCGCGCTGCCCGATTATTATGTGGTGCGAATGAACCACAACGCCATGGTGTCGCTCTTTCACATTCGTATCCCCTGATACCGGCGATGACTGCTTTGACGCCAGAGAATAGCATCTTCACTGGCATCCTGCCCGACACTACAAGGTGTGTGCCCCTTACATAGATGAGGCACACAGCCAGGCCCCTGGCTCAACGCTTTCCGATCCATTCGTGACG
>JAABUL010003756.1_pt1 | contig 21762 bp, 2 predicted proteins | sample 5559151 | NCBI WGS metagenome assembly JAABUL01 (sample SAMN10711876, study PRJNA513368) | rock metagenome | isolation source: Antarctica rocks | place: Antarctica: Victoria Land, Pudding Butte sud | reverse complement strand
TGGATGGACACCACCCCCAAAAGTAAGCTTGATCGAGTAGCTTTCAGGGCCTACTAGCCTGTGCAACGCGGATTGATTACAGCGCAAACTATCGCAGTCTACACAAATTTAACGCGATAGACAAGAACGTCGCCAACAACATAGACGAGAAGATGCTAAAGAGAAGACAACAATAGTTTACAATAGACGATATTCTTATCTACTATACGAGCAATTTTTTTACCTGAACTAGAGATGTCATCAAAGATTGATTTTGAGCTTGCAAAAGATTTATTTTGAATTTAAATTTTGCAAGATTTAAGTAATATAAATATATTTAGGAAATTAGTCTACGCATTCCTCTTTTCAATAATAATTATTTTGCTTTTCGATAATCGCATTTTCTTATATAGAATTTGCAACAACTCTAATTAAAATATAATTAATTTAATCTATATTGCAAAAAAATCTCTATATTCTATCTTCTTTATCTTTGCTTATTACTCGTATTATCTTTATATTTTATTAATGTTATTACTATAGTACTTCTAGTCTCTTATAACAATAATTATATTTTTCTAAAGAAACTTGCAAGTACTATTTAAGTATATATCTTAAAAGAGAGTTGTACGATTGTTAAAATTGCTCGAAATTAATTAAGAAAAATAATAACTTTAATAATAAAATTAATCTTTTTTGCAATTATAAAAGATAATTTTGCAAAAATAACAAAAATACAAGACAAAAAAAGAATTTTTTTTTATTAAAATTAAATACTTTTTTAGAGCAAATATTATTTGTAAAAAGAGCAATAATTTGTAAATATTTAAGATTACTAAGAATAAATATAATTACAAAGAAATTAATTCTAAAGTATATATAATATTATAAAAGAAAGATTAGAATTAAGTTTTACTAAATTGTCTAAAAATTATATTAAAAGCAAATATATATATCTTTGTATTATAGATTTACTTTAATATTTAAAAGTATTCTCTCTTGCAAATTTCTAATAGCAAAATATCTAAATAGTCTTCTTAATTTTTGCATTATATAGAATATCTACAATATAAAGAAGAAGATTAAAGATAAAAAATTTAACAAATATATTTTTATATAAATATTATTAAAGCATTTAAATTACAATAAATAATTTGTAAAAATTAAACTAAAAATAAATACTAAGAAGATTTAAAAATTATTCTTTCTAAATAAGAAAAACAAATATATATTAAGTAAGAACTTCGAGATCTTTATTATAGATTGTATCTATACAATAAACAAATATAAGATATTTCTACTTATAAATATAGAGCAAGTTTCTATTAGTATTGTATTTTAGATAGACTTTGTATTTCTAGAATTAAAATATTCGAAAAAATATATTTAAATTTAAAGTATCTAAAGAATACTTATAATACTCTAGATCTTTTAAATTTAACACAAGCAATCGAAAAAAAAATTCTAATATCTTTGCTCTTTTATATATTTGATATATTAACAAAAAAATTCCGAAAAATTGCAAAGTCTTCTTTATAATAATTAATATAAAATAAATAAATAAAGTTTTAAGCTATTTAGTATTAAGTATTATTTGTATATATAAAGACAAATTATTATATAATATAAAAGATAATATTAATAAAATATTTTTGTACTAATAAGAAGAATTTAAATAAAATTTATAATACTTAATTTGCTAATTAATCGAAAAAGATATACAAATAAAAAATAAATAAAATTCTCTACTTTAGTTCTAATACAATATAATATATAAAAGATATTTATGTTATTTTAAAAACGCCATTAAAGTTTTTAATTAACAATCTTATAATTGTAATAGATAGAATCGAAACAATATTTATTAATTAACAAAACAACTTTCGAGAAAAAATTGTTAATATAAAGAGAAAAACAGTTATTCGAATTTTACTCTTTAGTATAGCAAGATCTAATTAAAAAAGTTATATTTTATACTTTATAAAAGATATACAAGTAATATAAGCTAGTAAGAAAGATTATAGAAGAGCAACTATTAATTGTCTATATTTATATTTATAATATAATAATAGATTTTTTATTTATTAATTAAACTAAGACTAGAATTAGACTAATTGTTCGGGTTGATCTTTTCCTAAAATCGAAAACCTGATCCGAAAGTTATATCTAATTAGATCAAACCTTTAATCTAATATAGTTAGTAATTTTATAATTTGTAAAATTCGGTTCCAAATTTATAAAAATTCGGTTTCAAACAATTAGTCTAACTAGAATAAAGAAGATAAAAAACAAATTAAGATAAATATCTATTACGAATATTTATTATTATTGCAATAATATTAACAATTTAAATAGAGATAAAATCTTCGAAGAAAAATAACAATATTAATAATTGCAATTTATTTAATTTAAATACAATTCTTCTGTGCAAAATTATAATTAATAAAAATATAAAGTTGTTATTAAATATAAATAAGTTTAAGAACAATAAATATAAAAAGATTAACAACTATAATAAAGCTTTGTAATATATTAATACTTTTTGTATAATAAAAGCAAAAGATTGTTCTACAAAAACAAAAAACAAAAAACAAACAATATTAGAAACAATTAAGATAAAAACAAAGTTTACTAAATAAGACTTCTTCGATTTTAAGTATATAGAGACAAATTTTTAGATTTTATACAAAAATAATTGTTGTTATAAACAAAATTAAGTTTTATAAAAGAAGTTTATTTATTGTTATTGTAACAAAAAAGATAAATAAGTTGAAAAATTTATATATTAAATTTATTAGAGAAGCAATAACAAGAAAGACAATAATTGCAATAATAGATATTATTATAGTTAAATTAAAAAAGAGAATTATTAATAGTAATAATAATAACAAAGAAGATAATTATAAGAATTTTAACAAAAGTAGATTTAATATTAATTTAAATATATATTAAACAATAAAGATAATTAGAGAAAAGATAAAGAAAATTGCTTAATTTAGATCTAAAATAATTGTTTTTCAAGTAGTATCTTCTATTTATTAGAGATGCAAAATAATCTTTTATTAAATATAAATTAAGATAATTACTAGATATATATTACTCTACTTTGTTGTTATACTATTCTTACTTTTTTATTATATTACTTTTTTCTACTAAGTTTAATTAAGTAATCTAATAATCTCGTAAACAAATTAAATTAATAAGACAAAAGAATTTATAAAAGATACTTAATTTTGTATCTATTTATTATTAATTTTAATATATTTTTTTATCGATATCTCGATACAAATTTAAATTTAAAATATATTTTTTATATATTTAAAATTAATCTCTATTTATATCTTTAATTATATTTGAAAACTATCTATATAGAAAATCGAAATATTTAAAATTTGTCTCTTTGTTATTGTTTTTTTTGTATCTTTTTGTTTATTTTGTTAATAATTATTTTGTTAATAATTATTTTGTTAATAATTATTTTGTTAATAATTATTTTGTTAATTATTTTTTTGTTTGTTGCGTTAAACAAAGAGTTAACTATTAAATATTTAATTAAAAAATAAATTAAAAGTTAACTTAAAAACAAATATTGTTTGCTAAATAAATTTTTTAAAAACTATTTAATAACAATATTGTAATTGTAAAAATATTATTTATATTTTGTTTAATAAGTTTTGCAAACAATTTTTTAATTTAACAATAGCAAACTTTTGTATATATAATATATTATTAAAATCTAATCTATTTTTGAACAACAATAACAATATTTTTTGTATTTTTGTTATATTGTTGTCTTCTATTGTATAATTTTTTTAATTTTTTTGTTTTATTATTGTCTATTTTTGCAATAACTTTGTAAATTTTTAATAAAAATATATATTTTTCAATTTTAAGATATTATTGTCTATTTTATTGTATTATTGTTTTTATATTTTATAAATATATAACAATTTTATTATTTTTGTAAAAATATTAATACAAAATATAATAATAATAGATTTGTTTTTAAAATATTTAAATTGTATATTAATTGTTTTTAAAACAAACAATATTATTTAAACAATAAAATTGCAAAAAATAAATATATTATAAAACTTTAAAAATAGATAAATTTTTGCTTTCTTAAATTTTTGCTTATAATTATAATATTAATTAATAAAAAACTTGTTTAATTTTATATTAACAACAATATATAGATTATCTATATTATATTAGTAATACAAAAACAACTATTGCAATTGTTGTTTATTAATAAAAAATTAAAATTTTTGTTTAATTTAATAATAAGCGTCTTTGTTACGCAATAAAGAGATATTGTTAAAATAAAAATTTAATTAATATAGTATTTAGTTTACTTTTTGTATCTAAATTATAAATATTTTTTAAAATAATTAAAAATATTTTAATATATATTTAGATAATTATAATACAAGATATTATATTGTTTTGCAAACAATTTTAAGATATTTGTATAAACAATATTTTTTTATTATTTGTAAAAAATCTTTTATTTTTTATTTGTAGAAAAATATTTTTTGCAATTAATAGTAATATTTTAGTTTATATACTAAATATAAAAAATATAATTAACGCAATATTTTTGTTCGAAAAATATATATAATAATATTAATAACAAAACTTTATTATTATTAAATAAAACAATTGTAAAATAAAATAAATCGAAATAATTATAGAAATATATTAAAGCTTCTATTATTTATATATAATTGCTATAATTCTTCTCTCTTATAAAGCAAAATTTAGTATAAAAAATAATATTTAAAACAATAATTTTAATAATAATAAGAAGAGATATTTTATATTTGTTTGTTTTGTATATATAATTTATAATTAAAATCTTTATATTTAAACAAAGCAATTTTCGTATAAATATAGATATAAAGAATAGAAATTATAGTTTATTATTATACTTTTTTTTTTTCGAATTAATATATTATTTAAATAATTTTGTTAAATATTTTATTAATATTTATATAAATATTAAAAAACTTATTAATATTATTTTAAAAATAATATTTATATTCTAAATATTTTTTAATTTAAATATAGATTTTTCGAGATTTAAATAAAGCTTTTTTAATATTAAATTAATTTTGCTATTTTTGTATTATTTTTTTTAAAGTTTGTTTTATATTTGTAGATTTTTTAGAACTTTTTTTTAATATAATACAAAAACAAATAGTTTTGTAGAAAAATATTGTAATCGAGATATTTAATAATAAAAATTTAACTATTTAAATTGTATTTGTTTTCAAAATTGTTATCTAGTTTTGCAATTGTTTCGAAAGAATACTTATTATATTAATTACTAGTTTAATAATAATTGTATTCTTTTTGTTTAATTTTGTTGTTATAATTGCAAGTAATCTAGTATTTTATATAAATATTTTGTTTTAATATTTTGTTGCAATTTTTGATTATTGTATAGTCTTATATTGTTGTATGTTTGTTAAAATCTAAAATAAACAAATTAATTAATAATTTTTTGTAATATGTATTAAACAATAATTGCAATTTTATAATTATTATTAATAAAGCTCTTAATATAGATAATAAAACAAAAAATTAATAAGAAAGATAAAATGCAACAATAACAACAATAAATAAACTAAATTCTAGAATTACTTAATTAGACTTAGTAAGAAAGAGTAATATAGCAACAAAGTAAGAGTAATATAACAACAAAGTAGAGTAATATATGTCTAGTAATTATCTAAATTAAAGCTAACACGAAAAGAAAGACAACTGTTGTAAACACAAAGCAAGCAAAACAACTAATTGTATAATATAATAATTGATAATTAAACTAGAAACAAATGCTAGCTAGATAGATTCTAACTAATAGCAGCTAGCTAGATAGACTCTAACTAATAGCAACTAACTAGACAATACTCGCATTAAGTATCTCTCTTTTAGAAAGCTTATAGCGCTCTCGTCGATTGTTCTTCTATAGTTACTATTTTTGTCTATAGTTTTTTCGATTTTTTATTGATTTAACTGTTCTATCGAACGTTTGTTTTTATTAAACTTAATTGTTTTGCTAAATATTTTTGATTTACTAATTAATTTCTTTGTTAATCTTAATTTGTCGATTTTTATCAACAATAATACGTTTTGTTTGCAGATTGTTATACTTTTGTATTTTAATCTTTTAGTTGTCGAAAATATTCAAAAATTTGAGAAATTTTAAATAACATGTTTTGTAGCTTGTGTTAAAAGCTTTGTTATAGACAATCTTTAGATTGTTGTTTATTAATTTAATCAAATAAGAAAGTATATTTTCTATTTGATATTATAATATTAAGATTTGCTCAAAAGCGCAATCTTTTTCTTTACTTTTTTTGTTAACAAAGTTTCGAATTTAAGTTAAGATAATCTTCAAATCAATCTAATTGTTGTTTGTAAATATTATATCGATAGTTTTTAATATTGTTTCTTATCAAGTATTTTTTTTTGCAACTTTTGTAATTTGTATATTAATTATATTATTCAAACAATTGTTAATTTTTTTCGCAACAACTATATTGTAAATATTTTTTGTAGAAATTGTAAAAAGCAACAATAGTAAAATTTTGTATATTTTGTTTTTAACAAGAATCTTTTTAATTTGCAATTTGTCTAGAAAGCTCTACTTTATACTATCGAATACAATAAATAGCATTAAATTAGATAAAATAACAATAAGCAACTTAAATATTTCGATAGCAACTTAAACAAACAAATATATAGATAGCTTAACTTTCAAAAATAACTAAAAAGAGATTTTAACTACAAAAAAAATAATTGTATTTTAATTATTAACTCTTACTTATTCGAAGATATAGCAAATAACTAAGAGAAGATTTAATAATATCTTGTACTTATATTTTTTTACAAATTTCAATTCTATTAATAAGATACTATTAATTTCGAAATATAGATTGCTAATTGTTTTTACAAACATATTTCAATTATATTGTTAAAAAAGATAGTTAATAATATATATCTCGAAATTCAGTTTGCTACTAAGTATATTCTCGATAAGCGCAATATATTGTTTGTAAATATAAATTCGATTAGTTGTATTATCTACAACAATAGAATTCAAAAATAGACAACTATTTAGTATATTTTTGTTTGTATTAAACAATCTCTCTTATATATTTATTTGTAATTTAATAAGAATTCTTGTTGCAACTACGCAACAGATATTATAATAGCTCAAATCTATATATATTTTAAATTAGATTAATTTCTTATTTATTAAGACAATATTTAATAATAATAAACTAATAGTATCTTTAATCTAGTTAAAAACAAACTAATTATTTTTTATTTTAATCGATTTTCTATAGAGTATCTTAAATATTTTTATATCTAATACAAGATACTCTACGCTCTCTTGTTGTTCGATATATTCTAGATTAATAGTAAATATAATATCGATTGCGTAGAGAATCTAAGTATTGTCTTAAAAAAGTTGCAAAAAATATACAATATTTGCTTGTCTAATATTTATTATTTCGATATTTTTGTATTGTAAAGACGTTGCGTAGATACTCATAAATTAATAAACAATATAGCAATTGTTATTTTTGTTATTGCTATTAATCTTTGTAAAGTTGTTGCTAATCTTTAACTTCTTTTGTATTAATTTATTGTCTACTATATTTGATTTTTCGACTAAGTAGAATAGATTTGCAAGTAGTATTTAATAATTAAAATCTAATATAAATATTAGTTTGTTGTCTACAAATCTTTTAATAGAAAATAATATAAAAGAAATTTTAATTTTTAAACTAGATAGATTTTTAAAAGATATAAAATATAATTGTAGTAAATTAACAACTAAAGTAAGTAAAAGAGAATTAAAGTATATTAATAAAGAAAAGAATACTAGATAAGATTTGTAATTGCGCTAAGTAAATAAATAGTAAATAAAAGTGCATTATATTGCAACTCTAAATCTAAATCTAACTGTTAGATGCATAAAAACAATATATATAAGTAGTATAAATTTAATATCTTTAATATAGTTAAATATAGTTGCGAGATTTAGACAAGACTATTTGTTTTTATTTTGCAAAATTTATTTTGTCAATATTTAACAAAAAGATTGTTTTAACTAATAGTCTATAGTAGATAATTATTGTTTTATTTGTTAAAATATAAAAGCAATAGTAAATTGCTATCTTGTTTGCTATTTTATAAAAAAGATAACGTATTGCTATTTTGTTTGTCAATCTATAAAAAGACTTAATTTTTTTTTTTTGCAATAATTTAACTATTTATTAAGTCGAAACAACAAATAATATTTAATATAAATATATTGTGCTTCTTTTTGTAAACTTAAACAAGCTCTTTAACTTTGTCGAAAAGATTCTTACTATATTAACAATCAAACTTTAAATTATATTCTTTCTATTAAATTAAGAATTTCGAGATAAGTTTTTTCTATTTATATTTGTATATTTAGTAATTAATTAGAGTCTCGATCTTATACAAATATTAATTCTTATTAAATTTTTTAATTAATTCGAGATAATCTAATGTTAAACAATTGTAAAAGTCAATATTAATTGATACAAACTTTAAGTTTGCTATAGAAATAACTAAATAAATCTTTCAATTTTCTAGCAATTTAAATTAATAGATTAGATTACTATTCTTTTCGAGTATCTTAAAAAAATTAATATATTAAATAGCGAGCTTAAACAATTTTATTGACAACAAACTATATTTTTTGTAGAGTTGCAAAAAAGTCTTGTTCTCTATTTTTAAAAATAAAGATTGATAATACTTGTTGTAGATAAGTTTAAAAATTATATTAGTTCAAACTATAAAGATTTTTGTTTTGCTAATATTTATTGTTCTCTTTTTAAATTAATTTTTGCTCTACTTGTTTGATTTTAACAACAATATCAAGTTTTATATTTTAAAATCTATAATAAACTTGTTAAACAAAAATTCAATTAATAAATTAGAAAGATTTTTATGTTTTGCTTTTAATATAGAAAGAAAAACAATTTAATTAAGACTCGAATTGTTAGCTATTGTATATTGAAACGCAATTTTAATTGTTTAATTAATTTGTTTACTTTAGTTGTTTGTTTGCAAATAGTAAACAATTAAAATCAAAAAACTAATCTTAAGTTTCTTAAAAATTGTCTTTTAAAACTTAAAAAGAAATTTTCGATCTCAATTATAAATAAATACTTTTAATACATTTTAATCTACAAGCTTGTTAACTAGTATTGTTGTTCAATTTTTTGCAATATAGATAGTTTTTTCTAAAAGAATAATAATCTTCTTTAAGAACTTGCCAATAACAAATATAGTAGAATTTATATTTTGTATACTTGATAGTACTAGAATAAAGTCGAAACTTACTATATAAAAAAGTACTAAAAAACTAATAATCGAATTAAAATTATTATACAATTAATATTGCTTAATTTAACATATATTATATTGATAATAGTAAACTATATATTGTTTTAGTTGCTTAGTTAGTTTTCAAAAATAGAAATTTGTTATAATTGTCTTGTATATTTTTAAAAAGTCTACGTAATAATTATTGTTATAAACTTGTTCGAAGATCTCTTTCTTAAATTTCTTAGACAAGTATAGATACTTCTTTTGCGCATAATTAATAAAATAGATAAGCTTGTTGTTTAATATAAATTAAATTTCGAAAGATATAAAGATTCTTTGCAAAGTTTTTAAGATTTTTGTTTATTTAATAAAGCAATTGTAGATATTAGTAAAACATATTCGAAAATCAATACTTATCTTAATAAAATAAATATAAAAAGAAATTACTTTGTTTGCTATATTTTGTATAGCAATATTTTTCTTCTCTTTAATTGTTTGCTAGACTAGTCTATTTATAGTATTTGTTTTAACGTCAATCTCGACAACTATCTTTGTCTTGTTATAAAAAATATTAATGTTGTCAAGTATATCTTAATTATTGTTTAGCTTTTTTTTTTGTTAAAACAACAAATCTTAATAGAGTATCTAAAACAATATTAAGTCGACTCAAACAATAATAAATATCTAAAATAAATTGCAACAAATATTAAAAAACTTTAATCAATTTTAAGTTTAATTTGTCGATTAACAAAAACAATAAAGTAGTCTACTTAACAATTCTTGTTATTGTCGAGTAATTCGTATAAATTACAGTAGACTATCTAGAAGCTTTAATAAGATATTAAGTTTTTCTAATTGTTTAAATTAAAGCAACAATCTCTAACTTAATAAGTCAATAATAAAATTTAATTGTAATAAGTATCTTTAACAAAAACAAGATATGCTAGATATTTGTTTTTCTAAAATTGTTTAATATCGAATTGTTTTTAATATAATATATTTTAATATTAAAGTTGCGCTTCTTTGTTGCATCTAAATTAATATAAAGATATTAATTGTTATTAAAGTAAATCAAGAAGTTAAGAGTTGTTAGAGCGCGTTAAAGCTAAATATAGAATTCTTTTAGTATTAATAAATCTTCGATAGATATTATTTTAATATATATTTTGTGTTTTTGATTGTCTAGAGTCGAAATTTTCTTTAGCAATTGCGTTTTTTTGTTCTAAAAAATATCGATTTTTTGTATATATTACACAATTTTATTTTGTTAATAGTTAAAAAAACTAAAATAGATTTTCAAAACTTTTAGATTCTTTAAAAATTTAATTGTTTTAACAATAGCTATTTGCTTCTTAGTTGTAAATAAATCGAAAATATTTATTTTTTAATTTAACAATATAATATTCGAATAGTTTAAAAAGATTTTTTTTAAACTTAAAATAACTCGAAGTTTAATAAACTTAAAAAAAAGTTAATTAAAATAATTCAAATACTAAATAAATATTTTAAAAAAAACTATAATATTGTCGATATAGATACGTACAAATTCTCGAAATTCTTGCAGCTACTTGTCTATTACTCGCTACATATACGCTAAAAAGTTTTTAAATTCTATAACAACTATTTGTAGTTTTTCTTTTTCTCAATAACTAATAAAAGAGAATTTATATCTATCTATTATAATTACTAAAAACTAAAAGAAAAACGTTAAATTATCTATTAAATTAATATAATTGCAGTCTCTTATATAAGCAATAATATTACTTTGCATCGAAATAGAATAACTATCTATAACAACAAGCTTATTAAGTTTTCTAATATTTGTTACAACTCGTAACTTTCTCTCGAATCTATTTAATCTATTAACAATGCGTTAGACAACAAATACTAAAAACTCGAAAAAAATAGACTTTTTTAATTACTTTATTTTGCTCTATTAATAAAGTTTGTTAAATTTCTTATCGACTACTTGTCTATCTCGAACATCTAATAAGTAGACTTTATAAACAATATAAAAAACGTCTATCGAATCTTAGTCTTTTGTAAGAAATACTATTATTTAGTTGTCTTTCGATAGATTGATTGTCTTTCTATTATCAATTTATAGATCGACAAATTTGTTAATTAATATCTAAAAAGAACTAATTTTATTTAAAAATTTATATATATAAACACTATTTAACAAAATAGTTTAACAATTATTCTTCGATATATCTATTTGTATTTTTTCTTTTGTTGTCTATAGATGCTTCTCAATATTAATTTAATAGCAACTTTGTTTCTTATACTCTATTAGATAATTAAGATTAATATATCTATTAATAGTTATTAACACTAAACTGATATTGCAAATGTAGATAGAAAATACGCTAAAATCGACAATATAAATATACGTATCGATAAATTTTAACTCCAATAGATAGTTTCTATTTAACAAAAATTATAGCAAGCAAATAAATAACTCAATAATTGTATTAATATTAATAATTGTTTTTCGACTTGTCTTTAAAACTCTACAAACTTATATATTGTTTTTCGATATAATTTTAAAATCGATTGTTAATTCTTGACAACTATTAATTGTTAGCGTTCTAATACTTAAATCTACTATTATTTGCTCTAAGATTATAATATTTATTTCGAAAAGTATTTTTGCTTTTAGATAATTTACTACGTAAATCTCTCGACAAATATAAGTTATTGCGCTTTTACTATTGATTTGTTCTTTAATATATATATTTAGAAGTAAATAGTTGTCTATAAGATATTTTTCGATATTAAATTTGTATACTAAAATAAGAGTATCGACTTTCTTTAATAAATATCTTAATTTAAGCTTGTTTAGAAACTATTAATCGATTAAGAATATTATATATTCTATATCGACGCAAATAGAATATATAATATTATACTAAATAAATTTCAAAAACATTGTTGTATAATAATATAATCGAAAGACTAATTTAATATTAACAACAATTGTTGTATTAAATTCGATTATATTTAAGTTATCGATAATTTAATCTAAATCTATTAAACTAAAATTTGTCTAAAAAACTTCGATATAATTTTTTATTATTTAACAATTAAAATTGTAATAATTTTGTAGATATCTAAATAACTTATTTCTTAAATAGAAAGTATGCTAACAAGTTTAACAAATCGAGCGATCTAAAATAATACTAATTTCCAAATCGATATAATATGCGTTAACTTAATAAATATTAATTAAGATAGCAAAGAAATTTGCACAATTATTTTGCTCTCTATTAATTGATTGCTTATTTTTAGTATAATAGATTAAGACTTTAACAAACAACTTCTTGTTAATATATTTTGCGCTAAAATAAGTCGAAATCTTTAACTACTATTTATTATAAAAGTTGTAAATAAAAGACGCTATATAGTACGTTAAAGCAATAAAGAACTAATAAGATTTTTGCTAATATTTCGACAATAAATATCTTTTTTGTTGATACAAATATTGTTAATAGTTATACAATTAATAGATAGATTGTTGTTTTTGAGTTTAATAGATATTGCGATTTTGATTTTCTCTAATATTATTGCGTCGATTGTTTGTCTTAAAAAAGAAAAAATTCTTATTTTCTTTGTCGATCTAAGTCTTAGTATTAGAGACAATAATTGTTAGATATTTAAATATTAATAGTTCTTTTGTCGAATTAAACTACAATAGTATAAATTGTAAAAATATAGATTGCAACAACTATATTATTAAACAATATTAATCGATAATATATTTAAAATTTTGTATTAAAAAACAAAATAGATATTTAGCAAGATTCTAATAAGTATTGTAGTATAGTATATATAAAAAATAGACTACGCGTAATTGTATCGATACAAAGAATTAACAAGTTACTAATTAATTAAATTTAAAATCTTTATTATATTTGTTAGTTTTTAAACTATATTTTGCTTGTTATTAAATAAATATAACTTTATAAAGCTCTTGTTTTGTTTCGAGCTTCTTAATAAAGTCTTAAATTGTAATAATTGTTATAAATATAATTACTATTGTCTTAAGCTTTAAGTCGAGTTGTTGTCAAACTTAAATTAATTAATTTTGCAAGTTAAATATTTCAACAAATTAAAAATAGAGAACAATATTTTAAAGATAGTTAATTGTTTCTCGATTATCTATAATGTTCTTTGTAATAAATAATTTCGATATTAATTTATTTAGAGTTTTATTAATTTATATTTTAAATTGCGTTTAAAGTTTATTTATAAAATCGATTAGCAATATTGTTCGAAAAACTCTTTGTTTAAACTTTTTAATCTTTTTAAGATATTATATTATTATTAATTCTCAAAAACAAAAGAAAAGATTCTCGCAAACAGCAATTTTGTCGATAATATAAATATAGTTATTTATTCGATCTACAAAGATAAAAATCTTGCAATAGATTGTCTTTTTATAAATAAAAATAATAAATTTTGTATTATAGTTTTCGAAAACATCTAAATAGAAAAATTCAATATTTGTAGTTTTAAATTTAATCGACAATTATTTGTTATTAACAATCGAAAACTTCTTTTTATAAAAACAATTAATCTATTGTTTAGCACAATTCTAATAAAGAGAATTTCTATTAAAGTTTAAAATAATTTGTCTAATTTTGTTATATATAATATCTCGAAGTTAATCGACTATCTAAGAGATAAAAGTAAAATTCTTCTATTAAAATCGATCTTAACAAGTATATTCTAACTAACTAAAATATTAATTGAGATTCTAATTTCTATACTATCTTTTGTTTGCGTAGTTAGTTGTCTAATCGAATATAGTTTGCTATTTAAGTTGCTACTTAAAAGTAGCAATCGAAGCTAACTATTTGTAGTTAGTAATCGAAACTAATTGTGCAAAGATAGCAGTCAAAACTAATTGTTGTCCAAAAGTAGTTGTTGTTGTTGCAATAATTGATTGTCTAAAGTTATTAATAAAAACAAACAAAGAAATAGAGACTTTTTGTTTCTAACAATTGTTAGTAAATGCAAATAGTAAAAAGAAAGACGCTTATTCGAAAGTATTTTAATTCTATTAATTGCTTATTAATTGTCTATTCTATTAACAAAACTTATTGATAGATAGATCTAATATTGTTTTGATTATCAATTACTATCTACTAAAAGCAAAAGAACAATTCTTGTAATTTTTAGACAAAAACAAAGATAATCTCTTTCGATTTAAACTCGCATTCTTATCGATTAAATAATTGTCAAATCTTAAGATATTCTTACGCTAAGAATTATTATTTAATAAATTCGAAAACTAATTTTTAGCAATTTAAAAAAATAAAGACTAAACTCAACTATCTATTGTTAATAGATTAAAATATAAAAGAATAGATAATTGTTTTATTAAGTTAGAGTTGCTACTCGAGCAAATATTAACAATAAGAGCAATAGTATTTATCGAAGAATATTTTCGAGATTTACTAAGTAATTAACTAAAAACATTTTAACTACTTTTAATTTTTTAAAATTTTTCGAATAGCAATTGTTGTATTGTATTTTGAAAATCAAAAAACTTCTTGTCTAAAAATATCGAGCTAACAAAAAAACAAAATTTAGATTTAAATATTTTAGCAATATTTACAAAAGAAAGAGCTTTAGACTTAGAAGTTTTAACAATAAAAAAATTGTTTAAGTTTAATATTTGATTGTTAGCTACTACTATAAATCTCTTTATAACTTTTTAAAGTAAAATTTTATCAATTGCTTATTTCGATAATTAGATAAATAACTAATTAACTTTTCTATTGTTTTGTTGTTCTTCTAATTCTACAAAAATAGAAAACAAAATTTGTCGAAATAGCTTCTTAACTAGCTCGATAATAAATAGAAACAAGAGAGATTTAAAAGAATAATCGATTTTTGCAAAAGCAAAAAGTTAATAAACAAATTAAAAAAGATTCTTAATATTTGTCAATTTAACAATTGTCTAGTTTGCTACAAAAATATTTAAAAAAAAATTCTTAACAATAAATACTAGTTTACAATAAAAGCTTAAAATACAATACTAAATAATTAAAAAGATACTAAGTAAGTTGTGTCGACAATATTGTTGTCGACATTTGTCTAAAATTAATACAATAAATTAGTTAACAATCTTAATAAAATAAGTATCTAATACAAGAATTTAAATACTTAAAATCTGCGCCAATACGTTCGAGCAAAAACAACAAAAAAGATAGTAACTAATAGCGTTTAGCAACTAATACAATAATTTAGACAATAGAAGCTGCTTGTCTTCGAAACTAATATTAAAGCTATCAATTAATACAAAAAGAAAAACAATTGTTGTAAACACAAAGCAAGCAAGACAACTAATTGTATAATATAATAATTAATAATCAAACTAGAAACAAATGCTAGCTAGATAAATTCTAACTAATAACGACTAGCTAGATAGATCCTAACTAGTAACAACTAACTAGACAATGCTTGTATCAAAAGCTTTAGATTAATCTTTATATAGACAATTTAAGTAAATATAGATTAGATAAGAAGATCAAAAAGAATATATATTTTTAGATCTAAAAATAACTATTATTTAGACAATATCTTGTGTATCTTATAGATATAAAAGAATCTCTTAACAAATACAAATTAAAGATACAAATTATTAATAATATACTTAAAATTAGATATCTAGAAAACTATTAAAAGATATATAATTCTATATTAAAAAGCAAGTATCTTTCTAGAGAAGAATACAATTATTAAAAAGAGAAATAATTGTTATCGAAAATAGACTAATTTCGTATATTTAATTTTAAAAAGAAATATTAAAGTATAAGTTATTGTATTTTAATATATTAAATATTAATATAGTAAAATTAATTTTATCTAGTTCTTTTTTAGATAAATCTTATTGTAGAAATAATAAATATATTGTATAAAAAGTTCTTCTATTATTACTCTTTGCTATTAGACTAAATATATTAGATTAAATTATCAAGTTTAATTCGAACAATCGACTTAAATCTTAATTATTCGATATAATTTAACTTGAAAATCTTTATATTTCGATTTCTAAAGTTGAAATTAAAGAAGTTAGATTAATCTTAAAAGTTAAAACCTAAACCTATATACTATAATTAGTAGATTTTTAAAAATAATCTAATTTTGAAAAAATAATATAAGTATATAATATATATTTATTATTTATTATAATAAATAGACTAATTAAGTAACAATATTAATAATTAATTAATTAGAATTAAATCTATTAATTTTATTATAAATTCTATAAAGATTTACAATACTATTGCTTAATTAAACTTAATATTAAACTTAGACTCTTAATCTTAATTAATCTATCTAGATACTTATTTTAGATATCTTAGATAATTATTAATTTAATTACTTTATCTATTATATCTATATTATATTTATTAATTTCTAATAAATAATAACTTTAATAAGATCGATTGTTTATATTCTATCTATAGATAGTAAACTTTTAAATTAAATTTTAGTTGCTTACTAAAAAAGGAATATCTAGTTACTATATTAATATCTAATTTCTATAAAATATCTAGCTTTTGCAAAGTATCTAGTTATTGTTAACAATAAAAATATTTAGCAATAATTGTATCTAATTGTTGCGTAGCATTATATTTAATTTTAATATTTTCGAATATTGCAAATCTTTTTTTGCAAATAATATAACAAATAATCTTTATAACTATAATATTTATTATTGCACAATATAATTAAAGTAAATTATATATATATATTGCAATTTACTTACATAAATAATATCTATTAATAAATTTGTATATTAAGTCTATTTAATTAAAGTAACAACAATAATTTGTATAAAAAATATCTAAAAAAGCTATTCAATTATTTATAGCTTAAAAAGTACTATAATAAGCTTTTAACAACTAAAAAATATATATATAATATTTTATTAAGTTTTTTAACAATATTAAATTAGATATATATATTTAAAAGTATTATACAAAGAAGATTTTCAGAATTATTTTTATTGTTTTTGCAAACAATTTTAAATAGAGTCTTTCTACTATTATTAATATTAATAATTTTTCTATATTGTTTATAGAAAAAAAAAACTATTGTTTTTACTTTTATTTGTATTAAAATATTTTAACAAATTAATTTTTTACAAAGTAATCTCTATTATTAAAAGTAGTTTTGCAAATATCTATTATATTGTTTTTTAATTTTGTATTAGAGATATTTTTTATATTATTTTCTATATCTTTATTTACGCAAACAAAGATTGTTTTAAGATTAGTTTTATTAGTTTTATATTAAAGACATTGTTTATATTGTTGTTTAAATTTTGATCTACGTAAACATATATTATATTAAAAATAATTTTAATATCTTTATCTATATTTTCGCAAGTACTAGTCTTATATTATCAAAAATCTTTTTCTATATATATTAAATTATATCTAATACTAAATAATCGATTTTTTATATTTGCTATTAGAAAATAATTTTATTAAAAAAGTATTATTGTCTATTTTAAATTTCTAAGAAACTATTAGAGGAAATATGTTAATATTATTAAGATTAACACGCTTTTATAGTACTCTTCTATTGTATCTATTGTATTTATTATAAGCGAAATAAACTATTATTAAATGCTTTACTTTGCAAGTTTAAATATTAAAAATATAAGTTTTAAAATTATTTTTAAAATTATTGTAAAGAAGATCTCGAAAATAAATAAACAACGTTGCTATATTGTTTTCTCAACAAATTGTTATTATTATCTAAATTGTATCTTTAATATTATTAGCGTTCAATATTATAATTAAAAAAAAAATTATATACAAAAAAAATCTTACAGTTGCTGTCTTATAGTATAACTATAAGAACGCAAATTTTTTCGAAAAAGATAAGTATTTGTTACAAATTCTATAAAAATCTACAATACTATTGCTTAATTAGACTTAATATTAGTCTTAAACTCTTAATTCTAATCGATTAATCTAGATATTTACTCTAGATATCTTAGATAATTATTAATCTAGCTACTTTATCTACTATATCTATATTAGATTTATTGATTTCTAATAATTATTAATTAAACTACTTTATCTACTTTATCTATATTAGATCTATTGATTTCTAACAAATTTCTTATACTAAAAATAGTAATTCTTAATATCTTAATAGTTTAAGTTAATTTTATAAATTAAAATCGAAATCTAATTTAAATTGTATTAGATTAATTTTAAAATTTTAACTTTTAAATTAATTTCTAGAGTTAAATACTAATAAGTTAAATTAATATTAAAAGATAAAATTAAAACTCGATATAATAATTAATCTATTTATTATTCTTTGTTTAATAAATTTACTAAACTATAGAAAGTATTTAACTAAATTAATAGAAAAGATATTAATATATAGTAAATTAATATATATAAACAAAGTACAATTTCTTACTTTTATTAATAGATTAATACTTATAGATATATATCTAGTTATATAATTAAATATATTTAAATTAGAATAATCTATTAAATATTTAATACTAGCTCGATTAAGTTAAAAATCTAAACTAGTATTAAAATAGTATATTCTTATATAATTATTTAAAATATTCTAGTTAAATTAGCAAAAATAAGTTAGAAGCAATCTAATTAAGATTATCTTAATAAAAAATACTACTTAGTAGAATTTACTTATATAAAGTATTTTTTCTAGAATTGCCAATATCTATAGAATAAATAAATTCTAGAAATTACTTAATTAAACTTAGTTTTAGAAGATAATATAATAGCAATAGAATTAATAGTATACTAGTAATATTAAACAATATATCTATAGTAATTATCTTATTATATATATAGTAATTGTTAATAGAATATTAGATTTTTTCGTTTAATAGTATAATATTTATATTTATTGTATAATATAATAATAGTATTAAGTAGACTGACTGTTCGGATCGGTTTTTCCCCGAAATCTATAATCCGACCCGAAAGTTATATCTAATTAGACCAAGTTTTAATCTAATATAGTTAGTATTTTTATAATTTATGCAATTCGATTCCAACTATTGGAACCGAACAGTTAGTCTAGTATTAAGATATTAAATTTTATTTAGATTTTATTAAGTTTTGCTTTAAGAGAAAAGCAAAACAAATTTCTAAACTCTCTAAGATATAGATTTTTGATCTTTCTTAATTGTAGAATATTTTTAACAATATCTTATAAGATTATCAATAGTATAATAAAGATATAAAGTATAATTAATTTTATTGCATTTTTGTTTATATTCTTTAAAATATTTCTTAATATATATTGGCAATTCCGGAACCTCTACTTAGAAAGTGCCTGTTGCAAATTCTACTAATTTAACTATTAGTCGGCTTAGAGTTCGTTTAGCAGCAAAAGTCTTGGCGCTTGTTTGATAGAAATTCAATTTTAATGTTCGAGATACATATAGACTCTCGCAATACTTCGCTTACGTCTTTATTTATTACTCGTCTATATTATAGTAATTTGTATAGTAGAATCGAACAATTTGTAAGATTTCTACGCGCGAGTTATGCGCCAACGTAGACGTCTTTATTGCGTAGTTGTGTTGTGCACATAGTAGTTGTAAATTGCGCTTTTAGATTGCGCTTATCGTGGGACTTAACAACGTGCAAGATTAGATCTTGACAAAACGCGTATCAATTACGAGTCTACAAATCCTGCTAATCGTAGTTCAATCCTGCGCTTGATTATGTAAAGCGAGCACATCAATATATTAGCTAATTTGATTATTAGCTACCAATAGTACTATTAACAAGACTTCCGGAATTGTCAATATAGTTAGAGTAAATACTTTATTATTATTTAATAGAAGTAGAAATATCTTTAAATATTGTAAAAAAAATTACTATAAGTTTGTTTTAAGTATTCTAGTATTTAGTAATAATTGTTATAAGACTTAGTTTTTATAAAGTAAAATATAATAAAGTAAAATATATTTATATATATTACTTTAATAATTATAAGCAATTATATCTTGTATTTACTTATTTATATATATAATTTATATATAATATTACTAGATTCTTATAAAGAAGTTGTTATATATAATTAAAGATATAAACAAGAAAGTTAAAATTATTTCTTTATTTATATCTCTCTTAATCTATATTAATTCTCTAACTTTTGTATTTAACACTTATATAAATATAAATAATTCTAATTGTTCTATTTTTAGTTTCTAATATATATATTAAATATCTTAAGACTTTAATATTAGATTTCTTATATTATTGTTAAAGCAAAATAAATATATATAGATAATACTTTAGATCTCTTAACAATCTTTCTTTTAGAACTTCTTTATAATATTTCTATTTATAGAAACTTTATAGTAAACTAAATATATATTTTAATTAGTTAAAGAATAATAAAAAGTAAAATAAATTACTATTAGATATAATTGCTTAATATTATACTTGTTCTAATAGTTAGTTTCTAATTTTCTAGTATATCTAAAAAAAAAATCTTTATTCTATTAAATATAGTACAATAATTATATGCAAAGAAAATTTTCCTCTAAATATTATATATATATATATATTTTTTAACAATATTCTTCCTTAATAATTCAGAATAACACTTCTTAATATTATATCTCTTATATATTTTATACTTATTAACAACAACAATAAGATAATCTAATATAGAGAATATCTTATTAAGAAGATTGATTAATAGATGATTAAAATTTATAGATAAAGTAGATAGAAAGATAATAAAAATAGTAAAAGAAAAGAAATAGCAGCAATAACATAAATAAAAAACGCGATAGACTCTAGAAACTATTCGATTACTAGATATAGCGAGAAGAGATGGAATTCACGCAAAGTGTAGTTGGAGTCCATCCAAGGTACTTGCAGGGTGGAGTCCAAGGAGTGCCCTGGTTACCAAACTCTATTCTTTATCAAATTTTGGAAAGTTGAGTGAGAGAAACCTAATGCAATCCGAGGCCTAGATCCCCGTGCCTGCCCCCTTCACCAGTGAGAGAATACCTTGTTATACGAGTAATCGTAACCCATGCTTGCTCGCAGGCATACAGTAAGCCGATGGCTTACTCTCGACTGGCGGACTTACTCGATCTCCGACCTCAATTCCATTGTTGAGCAATTCAAGTTAGCCACAATTTTTCCATATCCGGTCAGGCGTCTATCTAGTTAGAATACATTTATTTACACCTTCGCAGCTGCCATGTTAAAGCATAGAAAATTCGTCAAAGGTGGCTGGTAAAAATACATGCATGCTATCCTCAGTCCTGCGAAGGGCAAGGTTTGAAGTTTTCAATGACCTCCGGAAAGGAAGAAGACGCTCTATCCCGCCACGCCGTAAATGCTGCGTGAGCGCCATACCGAA
>JAABUL010003754.1_pt1 | contig 21773 bp, 21 predicted proteins | sample 5559151 | NCBI WGS metagenome assembly JAABUL01 (sample SAMN10711876, study PRJNA513368) | rock metagenome | isolation source: Antarctica rocks | place: Antarctica: Victoria Land, Pudding Butte sud | reverse complement strand
CCCATTAAAGCGGCACGCGAGCTGGGTTTAGAACGTCGTGAGACAGTTCGGTCCCTATCCGCCGCGCGCGCAGGAGACTTGAGAAGGGCTGTCCCTAGTACGAGAGGACCGGGACGGACGAACCTCTAGTGTGCCAGTTGTTCTGCCAAGAGCACGGCTGGTTGGCTACGTTCGGAAGTGATAACCGCTGAAGGCATCTAAGTGGGAAGCATGCTTCGAGATGAGGTCTCCCCTGTGATAAGGCCCCCAGCAGACCACTGGGTTGATAGGCCGGAGGTGGGAGTGCGGCAACGCATGTAGCCGACCGGTACTAATAGGCCGAAAGACTTTTCTATCTACAATTTGCTTGCGTCCACTGTGCGGTTCCCGGGATACGGCCGGAAGAGGCCGCAATCTCCATAGAGTTACGGCGGTCATGGCGAAGAGGAAACGCCCGGTCCCATTCCGAACCCGGAAGCTAAGCTCTTCAGCGCCGATGGTACTGCGTGGGAGGCCGCGTGGGAGAGTAGGTCACCGCCGGACATCCTTGACAGGCCCACGGCCATCCTGAAAGGGATGGCCGTGGGCCCTGTTTGCGTTCTGGAGCACGGGTCCGCGGAAGCTCCGGTGGTGGCGTGCGCGGTTGCCCGGTTGGCGGCGTCAGCAGCCGGTGCCGAGGTAAGCGTCATGCTCGCCGGCCACTCATGAGGAGGTAACGCGATGTCCGCGAGTGGACAGGAGAGCAGACAGGAACCGATCCGTGAACCGGGCGCGGACGCCCGGCAGGCTGCCGGGACTGGTCGAGGCGAGCCCCGCGGCCGGCGATCGGGCCTCGGGGGGAGGAAAGCGGCGGTGCGGCCGGACCGGGATGTTCGACAGCGGCCGCGCGAACCGTCGTCGGGAAGTCAGAACGCGGATGCTCGTCGCGGCGCGGTATCGCAGGGTGGATCGGGCGACCGCGCAAAGCAAAACCAACCCCGGCCGCGAGGCCCGGGCAAGGACAGTCGACGAACCGGGTCGGGTAACAGCTCTGACGGCCGACGCGGGCGTGACATGGGTCCGGACAGTGCTGCCAATGCCGCTGGCCCGGGGAGCGCGGAGCGGCCGGCAGGTGCTGGCGCGGGAACAGAACCCCACCGTGCGCGCTGGTCCGGTACCGGCGGCCACGATGGGGATCGCGTGGCAGAGCGCCCGCGACACGTCTCGTCAACGCCCCGGTCAGCCAGACCCCGCCCGGAAGCCTCGAAGGGGCGGTCAAGGACCCCGACGACGGGCGGGTCGGCACCGGACAGCACCTTCCGATCGGGCAGTCGGGCAACCGCAGCAGCCCAGAACCGGCAGGCCGGCACGGGCAGCCGTGGTCAGGACCGATCTGGGAGTGGCCGGGCGGCTCTGCCAGGTCCTCGGGCCACGACGCCAGCCCCCGAATCGAGGAGGCCAACCGATGCCTCGGCGCCGACCCCACGGATGACCCACCCAGCGGCCCGTTCGCCAGGGACCGTGCCGCGCGAGGACGTCAGCGCGGACGATGTGGCGCCGGAGGTCCGACGTGAACTTCGATCACTTGGCGAGGACCGCGCTGAACGGGTCGCGCTGCACCTGGCGTCAGCACAAGCGGAGCTGCTGGCCGGTAACGATGGCGCGGCGGTCTCCCAGGTCGACGCGGCGATGGCGCTTGCGGCGCGCCTCGGTGTGGTCCGCGAAGCGGCTGGGCTCGTGCACTATCAGGCCGCTGATTTCGCGCGAGCTCTTCGGGAGCTGCGCGCCGCCCGTCGACTCGGCGCCGGACCGGACCTCTGGCCCGTCATCGTCGATTGCGAGCGGGCCCTCGGACGTGCTGAGCATGCGATCGAGCTGGCCCGGGAAGCAGCCGACGACGATCTCGATCGTGCAACTGCCGTGGAACTGGCGATCGTCGTCGCCGGCATCCGGCGCGACCGAGCCGAGTTCGACGCCGGCCTGCGCAGCCTCGAGCTGCCCGAACTCCGATCCAACGCGGTGGCCTGGGTTCGACTGCGCTACAGCTACGCGGACCTGCTGGAGGCAGCGGGCCGTCGCGACGACGCCGAGGCATGGTTCAGTCGCGTGGCCCGTGCCGACACCGAAGGTGAGACAGACGCCGCGGACCGTGTCCTGGCGCTGCAGGGCATCGTCGTCGCCCAGTCCGACGATGCGCAGTCCGACGATGCGCAGTCCGGGGAGCCGGCGGGGGATGACGAGATCGGATGACGAGAGCGGAGCTGCGCGTTGACCAGCACGACGGCCGGCGTCGGACAATGGCCGGGCAGCCCGGCCAGAACGGAGGAGCACCACAGTGGCGGTAGATGATGCAGCTCAAACGCCCTGGCACCACGGCCACGCCGACCCGACCGCGGACGGTCCTGCCGACGTGGGCTGGCCGGCACTCGACCCTGATGATGCGGCCCCGGGCTCTGTCGGCCCGTCCGGTGATGTCGTCGACTGGTTTCGCCGCGCGGTGGACCTGCTCGATTCCGGCGACGATGCAGCCGCCGCCGTACTGCTGGACCGCGCGCTGAAGGCCGAGCCAGCATCGCCGGCGCTGCGGGAGGCGATGGGACGAGCGACCTTTGGCTCCCGTCAGTACGCAGAGTCCGCCGATCTGTTCGGCTCGCTGGTCGACCGGGACCCGACCGACCACTACGCCCGGTACGGGCTCGGGTTGGCCTTGAGCCGGCTCGGGCGACAGGAACAGGCGCTGGAACACCTGGCGGTTGCTGTGGCGATGCGGCCCGGCCGAAACGAGTACGACGACGCGCTGCGGCAGGCCCGGGCAACTGTGGACGCCCGGCGCGCGGCAGCGTCGTGAACCGTCCCGGACGATCGGGTCGCCGGTGACGGCGGCCCAGGCGCCGCACCAGGCAGGACCCGACCAGGCAGCCGGCGAGTCGCTGGTGGCGGGGGTCGACGTCCTGCTGCTGGATCTGGACGGGACCGTCTACCGCGGCGGTGCGGCGATTCTCGGTTCAGCCGAGGCGCTGCGCGCCTGCTCGGAGCGTGGGATCCGATCCGTTTACATCACCAACAACGCCTCGCGCTACCCCGCGGTCATCGCCGAACAGCTGCGCGCCATCGGCATCCCCGCCGACGCCCGCGACGTCGTCACCTCCGCACAGGCCGGTGCCCGGCTGTTGGCCACCCGGGTTCCGGCGGGAACGGCCACCCTGGTCGTAGGCAGCCGGCACCTGGCCGACGAGATTGCTGCCGCCGGGCTCACCCCGGTCGCGACCGACGTCGGGATCGACGAACTGCGAGCCGTCGGGGCGGTCATCCAGGGCTTCGACCCCGAGCTCGGCTGGCGGGAGCTGGCGGCAGCGGCGTACGCCCTGGCCGGCGGCGCAACCTGGGTGGCGACCAACACGGATATGACGGTGCCAACCGCGGACGGGATCGCTCCGGGATCTGGATCGCTGGTGGCCGCGGTCGCCGCCGCAGCCGGTCGGCGTCCGGAAGTGGCCGGAAAGCCCGCGGCCGCGCTGGTCGAGCGTGCGATCGAGGTCACGGGTGCCCGGTCCCCGCTACTGGTCGGCGACCGACTCGACACCGACATCGAAGCCGGCGCGCGCGCCGGAATCCCGACGCTGCTGGTGCTGACCGGGGTCAGCGGGCCGGCCGACCTGGTGGCCGCGCCGCCGACATCTCGTCCGGACCAGCTGGCCACGGACCTGACCGGCCTGCTCGCCCCACCGATGACGGTTGATCGCGTCGATGCGGCGAACTGGCGTTGCGGTGGCTGGAGTGTCTGCGTGGACTCCGACGCCAACTCCAACGGCGTGAGTGTCGACGGCGGCGGGGACCGGGTGGCCGGACTGTGGGCGCTGGCCCACGCCGCCTGGACCGTCGCCGATGCCGGTCACGCGGCGTCGGGCCTGCCGGCCGCACTCGACCGGCTCGGGTGGGCGGGTACGTCATCATGAGCGCCACGCAGGACGAGCAGAGCGGACTTCAACAGGGGCAGGGAAGCGGCGCGCCCCAGCCCTCAGTTGCCGGCAGCGATGAGGACACGGCTGTGGCCGCAATCCTGGGCGATCTGACCGAGGGTGATCTCGACCCGGTCGGAGATGTAGCCGGACCGGGCGGTGCGGGGGGCCGCGACGATTCTGGGGGCGCGGGGGCCCAGGATTCCACCGAGTTGGATCAGCGGTTGCACCGCCTGGACGAGGCTCATCGCCATCTCCGCGCGCTGTTGGACCAACCGGATGCGTGACCTGCCACCCCGGCCAGCACGGCTCGGGCGTTCTGACCTGCCTGCCAGCCAAGACCCCGCCGGGATCACCGACCGTGCTGGGGTCGCCGATCAGGCGGCGGGACCCGACGAGGCTCCGGACCACCACGGCGCGGCGAGCCGCACGGCGCGAACCCGGCTGGACACCGAGCTGGTCCGCCGCGGCCTCGCCCGCTCGCGCACCCACGCCGCGCGGCTCGTGGCCGAGGGCAGGGTCACCGTGGACGGGCGGCCGGGCAAGCGTGCGTCACAGCCGATCCCCGACGGTGCTGTGATCGTCCTACCCGACGCCGTCGAGGACTTCGCATCCCGAGCCGGTGGAAAGCTTGCGGGAGCGTTGGACAGTTTCATCGGACTGTCGGTCTCGGGTCGCCGGTGCCTGGACGCCGGAGCGTCGACGGGCGGATTCACCGACGTCCTGCTGCGCCGGGGCGCGGCCAGCGTGCTGGCCGTCGACGTGGGCACCGGTCAGCTGCGACCGGAGCTGGCCGCTGACGCCCGCGTTCAGGTCCGGGAGGGCACCGATATCCGCGACCTACATACCGACGAGCTGGTCGACGGCGGGATCGAACTCGCCGTCGTCGACCTGTCGTTCATCTCCGTCACCAAGGTGCTGCCCGCGCTGAGCGAACTCGTCCTGCCCGAAGCGGACCTGGTGATTCTCGTCAAACCGCAGTTTGAGGTCGGCCGGGCAGCGGTCGGCCGCGGTGTCGTCGCCGATCCCGCGCTGTGGCAGCAGGCCGTTTCGACGGTGGCGGCATCGGCAGCCGAGCTGGGCTGGGTGGTCCGCGGTGAGGTCCCCAGTACCGTCCCCGGCAGGGCCGGCAATCGTGAGTTCCTGCTGTGGCTGAGCAGAGCGCACCCGCCGACCGCTGCCGGTGCTGGGCCCGGCTCGGGCACGACGGAAACATCGGGGGTTCGTACATGACGCGCACCGTGCTGCTGGTCGCGCACACCGGCCGGGACGACGCGGTCCGCAGCGCGCGGCGCAGCGCTGCCCTGCTGACAGCCGCGGGCATCACGGTGCGGATGACCGCCCAGGAGGCGTCGCTGGTCGGCCTGGCCGACGAAGACGGGACCCCGCGCGAACCCATGATCACCACGGTCGGCAGCGCGAACACCGACGCCTGCGCCGAGGGTGCGGAACTGGTCGTCGTCATCGGCGGTGACGGAACCCTGCTTCGCGGCGCGGAGTTCGCACGCGCCTATGACGTGCCACTGCTCGGGGTCAACCTGGGACACGTCGGCTTCCTGGCGGAGGCCGAACAGGGTGACCTCGACGTCACGGTGGCGCGCATCGCCGCCCGGGACTACCGCGTCGAGGAGCGGATGACCCTGGAAGTGGCCGTGCGCACCACCGATGGGGTTCTGACCGCCCGCGGCTGGGCGTTGAACGAGGCGTCGATGGAAAAGGCCGCCCACAACCGGATGCTCGAGGTGGTGGTGGCCGTCGATGACCAACCACTCTCGCGCTGGGCCTGCGACGGCGTGTTGGCCGCGACACCGACCGGGTCGACGGCGTACGCCTTCTCCGCCGGTGGACCGGTGGTCTGGCCCGGTGTGGCGGCGCTGCTCGTGGTGCCGCTGAGCGCGCACGCGTTGTTCGCCCGGCCACTGGTGGTCGCACCGACCTCACCGATCGGGATCGACCTGCTCAACGACGCCGGCGACGCGGCGGTGCTCTGGTGCGACGGGCGCCGCCCGATCCCGTTGCCCGGGCGTGCCTCGGTCACCATCTGTGCCAGCGATCGGCCGGTGCGGTTCGCGCGGCTGTCCCCGGACTCCTTCACCCGGCGTCTGGTCGACAAGTTCGAGCTCCCGGTGGCCGGGTGGCGGGGCCGGCGGGAGGCACAGGCCACCCGCGGGTGATCGAGACCCTGCGCATCCGCGGGCTGGGTGTCATCGACGAGGCGGAGATCGGGCTGCACCCGGGCCTGACCGTCCTGACCGGGGAAACCGGGGCGGGAAAGACGATGGTCCTGACCGGCCTCGGCCTGGTTCTCGGCGACCGCGCGGACCCGTCACGGGTACGACCGGGTGCCGGTCGGACCGTGATCGAAGCCGTCGTCGCACTGGCTGAGCCGACCGGCATGAGCGAGCGGGCACGCCACCTGGTCGGCGATGCCGGCGGCCAGCTGGACGAGGACGGGACCCTGGTTCTGCTACGGACGGTCTCGGCGCAGGGCAGGTCGCGGGCGCATGCCGGCGGGACCGCGGTGCCCGCCGCGACGTTGACGGCGCTGCGCGATGCGTTGGTGACCATCCACGGTCAGGCAGACCAGCGCCGACTGCTCCAACCCGGCGTGCAGCGGGAGCTGCTGGACGCCTTTGCTGCCCAGGATCCCGAAGGGTCGAAGCGTTCCCCCGATCCGGGAGGGTCAGCTGGCGGGGCGCATCCGCCCCACCACCGGCTCGTGACCGACCACCGCGAGGTCTTCCAGCAGCTGGTCCGGGCCCGCGAGGACCTCGCGGCGCTCCGACGGGCCAGCGCCGACCGGGCCCGGGAGCAGGAGATGCTGCGCCACGGCATGTCCGAGATCGGCGAGATCGACCCGCGCCCGGACGAGGACGCCGAGCTGGCCGCGGAGCAGGCGCGCCTGGGCGCTGCGCAGCAGCTCACCCGAGCCGCGAACACGGCGCGGGCGGCGCTGGCTGGCGAGGAGGACATGACCGGCGGGGACATCGGGGGTGCCGGCGGGTCGGTGGCCGTGCTGATCGCCGCCGCGGCCCGGGCCGTGGGCGATGTCGCGTCGCTGGATCCCGCGCTGCGCCGGTTGGCCGAGCGGATGAACGGACTGGGCGTGGACGCCGACGACATCGCCTCGGACCTGGCCTCATACGCCGCAACGGTCGAGCAGGACCCGGTCCGCTTGGCGATGATCGGCGAGCGTCGGGAGTCACTGTCGCGACTGGCCCGTCGCTACGGCACCGGATCCGGCGCCGGGGACCCGGTGTTGGCGTGGGCCGAGACCGCGCGGGGGCGCCTGATGGAGCTGGATGGCGCCGAGGACCGCGCGACAGAGCTGGAAGCCGATTGCACCCGCCTGCAGGACACCGTCGCCGCCACTGCCACCCGGCTCACGGCGGCGCGGGTGGAGGCTGCCGAACGTCTCGCGGTCGCGGTGAATGCCGAGCTCGCCGATCTTGCGATGCCGGCCGCCCGGCTCGTGGTGACTGTGGCGCCGCGCACCGGCCCGGGAACTCTCGTCCTCGCACCACCCGGGCTCCCGCCGCGCACGGTCGGGTCCTCCGGGGCGGACCAGGTGGCCATCTCCCTGGTCCCACACGCCGGCGCGGGCGCGGTGCCCCTGGGATCCGGCATCTCCGGCGGCGAACTGTCGCGGGTCATGTTGGCCGTTGAGGTCGTGCTGGCGGGCGGGTCTGGCACGCCCACCTTCGTCTTCGACGAGGTCGACGCGGGGATAGGCGGGCGGACGGCGGTGCAGGTGGGCCGCCGGTTGGCGCGGCTGGCCCGGACCCGACAGGTCGTCGTCGTGACCCATCTGGCCCAGGTCGCGGCCTACGCCGACCGGCATCTGGTGGTGGTCCGCGACGAATCCGGGACGGTCATCACCAGCGGGGTCGTTCCGGTGGCCGGTCCGGCCCGGGTGGGAGAACTGGCGCGGATGCTCTCCGGCGATCCGGACGCCCCGGCCGCGCGGGCCACCGGGCAGCAGTTGCTGGACGCGGCTCGCGACCCGGCCCGGACCCGTCGCGTCGGACCGCGGTCCCCCACCCCCGGCGTGGCAGCATCGATAGATGCCACTGTTGCGCCGGCGGGACCGGATGGCCGAGGGGGTCACCGGGGCGGTACGGATCGACCGCCGCACCAAGAACCTGACCAAGCGCCTGCGCCCGGGTGAGCTGGCCGTCATCGACCACCTCGACCTGGATCGGGTCAGCGCCGAGGCCCTGGTGGCGGCGCGGGTTGCCGCCGTGCTCAATGTGGCACCCAGCACCAGCGGCCGCTATCCGAACCTCGGGCCGCAGATCGTCGTCGACGCCGGAATCCCGCTGGTCGACGGGTTCGGGCAGGACCTGGTGACCCGGCTCAGCGAGGGCGACCGGATCCGGGTCGACGAGGCGGGCGTCGTGTACCGCGGGCAGACGGTGCTGGGCAGCGGGACGGTACAGACCGCGGACACCGTCGCCGAGGCGATGGCCGACGCCCGGGCCGGGCTGTCCACCCAGCTGGAGGCGTTCGCCGCCAACACCATGGAGTACCTGCGCCGGGAACGGGACCTGCTGCTGGACGGCATCGGGGTCCCGCAGATCCGCACCGACCTGGACGGGCGCCACGTCCTGCTGGTGGTGCGGGGCTATGACTACCGCGCCGACCTGGCGACCCTGCGGCCCTACATCCGGGAGTACCGGCCGGTGCTGATCGGCGTCGACGGCGGGGCGGATGCCCTCATCGACGCCGGCTACCGGCCGGACCTGATCGTCGGGGACATGGACTCGGTCAGCGACGCAACGCTGCGCTGCGGTGCCGAGCTGGTGGTGCACGCCTACCGCGACGGCACCGCCCCCGGTCAGGAGCGGCTGGAGCAGCTGGGCCTGCCCGCGGTGGTCTTCGCGGCCACCGGGACCAGTGAGGACATTGCGATGCTGCTGGCCGACTCGGCCGGGGCCAAGCTGATCGTGGCCGTCGGGGGACACGCCACGCTGGTGGAGTACCTGGACAAGGGCCGGTCCGGGATGGCCAGCACCTTCCTGACCCGGTTGCGGGTGGGCGGGAAACTGGTGGACGCCAAGGGTGTCAGCCGGCTCTACCGCAGCAGCGTTGCAGGCTGGCAGGTCGCCGTGCTCGCCGTCGTCGGCGTCCTCGTCGTCGGCGTGGCGGTTCTGGCGACGCCGGCCGGCCAGGCGTGGATCGAGGTGCTCGGCGCCCGCTGGGACGCTCTGGTGTTCTGGGTGCGCAACCTGTTCTGAGGCGCCCCGGGGCGGGTGGGCTCGGCCGAAAGGAGTCAGCCGGATCAGCCCCGCCGTAGCCTGTTCGGTCGTGGTCGACTTCCGCTACCACGTCATCTCCATCGTGGCGATCTTCGTGGCGCTCGCGGTCGGCATCGTGCTCGGTGCCGGACCGCTGAAGGGCGCATCCGATGCCGCCCTGCGGGACTCGGTGGCCAGCTTCCGTTCGGACAACACCGGGCTGCGCCAGCAGCTGAGCGACGCCCGAGGTCAGGTGGGCCTGACCGACCAGTTCGCCGCCCAGATCGCTCCAGACCTGGTGGCCCGCAGGCTGCCCCACACCGAAGTGGTGATCATCCGGATGCCCGGCGTCGACTCCGGGGTCAGTAAGGACGTGACCGCACTGTTGGGCAAGGCAGGAGCCAGCGTCACCGGCACCCTGACCCTGACAACGGCCTGGACCGCCGACACCGCTGACAGTTCGCTGCAGCGCGCGGTGGGGAAGCTCTCAGTGCCCTTCGATCGGCCATCGGTGACGGGTTCGGTGCCGACTCCACCAATGTCGGACCTGGCCGTTGCCGGTGGCCAGAGCAGTCCCACGGTTTCGCCGGATCCGACCGCCGCGGCACAGGCGCTGGCCCTGGTTTCCACGGCGTTGGCCCGGGCGATCGTGACGACCCCGGCGCCAGATCAGTACCCGCCGGCAGCGCGACCGTCCCCGGAGAAGTCGTCGGGACCGGTACCCGGTGTCGGTACCGCCCGCGCCACCGGGTTGGTCAACCGGGCGACGCTGCGGGATCTCGCCGACGCTGGACTCGTCGAATCAAACGCACGCCTCACCGCACGCGCCGCGGTCGCCGTCATCCTCGCGGCAGCTCCCCCGAACGATGGTTCGTCGCCAAAGCTGGGGCCACTGGTGTCCCTGGTCGGTGCGTTGCGGGAGGCATCGGCGGGCACCGTCGTGGCGGGGCCCGCCGAGGCTGCGCGGTCTGGCGGGCTGATCCAGGCGGTCCGCGCCGACCCGGGCACCGACCAGCATGTGTCGACCGTCGACTCGGCCGAACGTCCGGCGGGGGCGGTCGCGGTCGTGCTGGCAGTGCTGGAGCAGATCCAGGGCGGCGTCGGGGACTACGGCGCGGTCGGAACCACCGACGGGGCCATGCCCCAGGTTCTCGGCGTCAGTGCCCCGTAGCCGATCGGCGCTGGCCGGCGCGGGCCTGGGCGCGGGCACCGGGTTCGCGGTCGGGGTCGTGCTGCGGCGGCGGGCGCCGGGCTCGTTGGATCGCAGCGCCCACGTCGACCGACCGACGACCCTGGCCGGCGGTCCGGTGGCCGCCCTCGGTGCGCTGGCCGGAATGCTGCTGGTCGGTGACCTGGCGGCCCTGCCGGTGCTGGTCGCGGCCGCCGGTTCCGGATTGCTGGACGACCTGACCGGCACGGGAGCACACCACTATGGGGCCACCGACCGCCCTTCCCGCCCGTCCGACGGACTTTCGCGGCCGGGCGGAACCGGCGAGGTCGGAACCGGCGAGGTCGGAGGTGGCGATCCGGCGCCGGTCCGGGGACTGCGTGGCCACCTCGGCCGGCTGGCTCACGGCCGGATGACCAGCGGTGCGGTCAAGCTCGTCGCCATCTCCGGGGGCGCGCTGCTCTCGGCGGCCCTGCTGGCTGCGCCGGGGGGACCCCGCAGGTTGCTGGTCCCGCCCGCCGGTGCCGGCCGGGTGCTGGCCGACGCCGCGCTGCTGGCCGGCACCGCCAATCTGGTGAACCTGTTCGACGTGCGCCCGGGCCGGGCGGGAAAGCTCCTCGCCCTCGGGGCAGCCGCGCTGCTGGTCAGCTCCCGCCCGCGCGGCCGCGCCCCGGCCGCGGTGCTGGTCGGTGTCCTTGCTGCCGAGGCGCCCCGCGACCTGCACGGTGAGTGGATGCTGGGGGACTGCGGCGCCAACACCCTGGGCGCGTTGGCCGGGCTCTCGCTGGTCGCCGGGCGCTCGCCGGACGGGCGGGCGGCGTGGCTGGCAGTGGTGGTCACGCTGACCCTGCTCAGCGAACGGGTCAGCTTCAGCGCGGTCATCGCCGGAAACCGGGTACTGGCCGGCCTGGACCGGATCGGTACCCGGTGAGAGCACGACCGGTCATCGGGCTGGTGCTGGCCGACAGCACCGGTGGCATCGGCGCCCACGTCGGATCGCTGCTGCGGCGACTACCCGACCTCGGCTACGACGTCCGCCTGGTGGCACCGGCCGGCGTCGTTGCCCGCCTGACCGGCGACCGGGCGACTCCCCTGCCGAGCGGGATCAGCTCGGCCGTCGTCGAGCTACCGACCTCACCGTGGGCCGGTGCGCTGCCCGCCCGCATGCTGCGCCGGGGCCAGGTGCGATCGCTGCGGGAAGCCCTGGCGGGGGTGGATCTCGTGCACGCCCACGGGTTGCGGGCCGGCCGGGCCGCGCTGACGGCCCTGACACGGCAGGCGGGGCAGGCGGCGCACACGGAACAGCCAGCGGTTGAACGGCCGGCCCGACGCCCGCCCGGGGTCCCGTTGGTGGTGACCTGGCACAACCCTCCGCCCGCTGGTGGCCCGACCGGGCTGGCCGCCGGCGTCGCTGCCCGGCGACTGGCCCGGCATTGCGACCTCACGCTCGGCGCGTCCGCGGACCTGGTGGAGCTGGCCCGGCAGGCCGGCGCCCCGAAGGCGCGACTGTGCGAGATCGCCGCGCCGGCCGCCGGAGGCCCACCCGATCCGGCAGCGACGGCGGCGTTGCGCGCCCAACTTGGGGCCGGCACGCGGCCGCTGGTGGTTACCGCCGGACGGCTCAGTGCCCAGAAGGATCACGCCACCCTGGTGGGCGCCGCGGCCCTGTTGAGCGCCCGCGACCCGGCCCCGGTGATCGCGATCGCCGGGGAAGGCCCGGAGCGGGCCGCGCTTGCCGCCCGGATTGCCGAGCAGCATCTGCCGGTGCGCCTACTCGGGCATCGCGACGACGTGGCCACATTGCTGGCCGCCGCCGATGTGGCGGTGCTGAGCAGCCGCTGGGAGGCGCGGTCGCTGTTCGCGCAGGAGGCGCTGCGGACCGGTGTGCCGCTGGTGGTGACCGCCGTTGGTGGGCTGCCTGACCTGGTCGGCGACGCCGCGCTGATTGTGGCGCCAGCCCGGCCGCAGCAGCTGGCCGACGCGATCTCGCAGATCCTGGACCTGCCCGGGCTGCGAGACCGGCTGCGGGCCGCCGGTCCGCGGATCGCCGCCGGATGGCCGACCGAGTCCGACACGGCCATGGCGGTCACATCCGGCTACCGGGAGCTGCTGCTGTTAGATTCGTAACCCGTGGCCGGGTCAGTCCGAGCCAGGCGGGCAGCGGTTGCGATGGCCCGCGTGGGCCGGATCCCCGACGCAGCGGTGGCACAACAGTGCCCGCCGTCCAGCGACCACGGGAGCCCCTCTTGGCCGGAATGCAGCAGGCCCGTCACATCTTCGTCACCGGGGGCGTGGCTTCCTCCCTGGGTAAGGGGCTGACCGCCTCCAGCCTGGGCAACCTGCTCACCGCCCGCGGCCTGCGGGTCACGATGCAGAAGCTGGACCCCTACCTCAACGTCGACCCCGGAACGATGAACCCGTTCCAGCACGGCGAGGTCTTCGTCACCGCCGACGGCGCCGAGACCGACCTGGACATCGGGCACTACGAACGGTTCCTGGACGTGGAGCTGTCCGGGTCGGCCAACGTCACGACCGGGCAGGTGTACTCCGACGTCATAGCCGCCGAACGCCGCGGGGATTACCACGGCAACACCGTCCAGGTCATCCCCCACATCACCGACCGGATCGTGCAACGCATCCGGGCCATGGCCGAGCCGGGTGTCGACGTGGTGATCACCGAGGTCGGCGGCACCGTCGGGGACATCGAGTCGCTGCCGTTCCTGGAGGCCGCGCGGCAGGTACGCCAGGCCGTCGGGCGCGACAACTGCTTCTTCCTGCACGTCTCGCTGGTGCCGTTCATCGGTCCGTCCGGGGAGCTGAAGACCAAACCGACCCAGCACTCGGTGGCCGCACTGCGCCAGGTCGGGATCACCCCGGACGCGCTGGTGCTGCGTGCCGACCGCGACATCCCGCCGGCGATCATCGCCAAGGTCGCCTCGATGTGTGATGTGGACACCGAGGCGGTGGTCGCCGCGCCCGACGCCGTCTCGATCTATGAGATCCCCAAGGTGTTACACGGCGGCGGGCTGGACGCCTACGTCGTCCGGCGGCTGGGCCTCAGTTTCCGCGATGTCGACTGGACCCGCTGGGACCAGCTGCTGCGCCGGGCCACTGCTCCCCGCGAAAGTGTGAGCATCGCTCTGGTCGGGAAATATGTGGACCTGCCCGATGCCTACCTCTCGGTCACCGAGGCGCTGCGGGCGGGCGGTTTCGCCAACGATGCCCGCGTCGAGCTGAGCTGGGTGGCCAGCGACGAGTGCCTGACCCCGGCCGGCGCTGCCCGCCAGCTCGGCGATGTGGACGGCGTCTGTCTCCCAGGTGGCTTCGGGGTGCGCGGCATCGAAGGGAAGATCGCGGCCGCCCGGTATGCGCGTGAGCATGACCTGCCGGTGCTGGGCCTGTGTCTGGGGTTGCAGTGCATGGTCATTGAGGCCGCCCGGGACATGGCCGGGATCGAGCACGCCAACTCCGCGGAGTTCGACCCGGAGACCCCGGACCCGGTCATCACCACGATGCCGGACCAGGTGGACATCGTGGCCGGACGTGCCGACCTCGGTGGGACCATGCGCCTCGGGCTCCAGCGAGCACTGCTCACCGAAGGGAGCATTGTTCGCGAGCTCTACGGGTCTGCTGAGGTGTCCGAGCGGCACCGGCACCGCTACGAGGTCAACAACGGCTACCGGGACCGCCTGGAGGATGCCGGGTTGGTCATCAGCGGGGTCTCCCCGGACCGGCGTCTGGTCGAGTTCGTGGAGCTGCCGCGATCTGTGCACCCGTTCTACGTCGGGACGCAGGCCCACCCGGAGTTCGCGTCCCGCCCGACGCGGGCGCACCCCCTGTTTGTCGGGCTGGTCAGCGCGGCGTTGGACCGGCAGCGCTCCGGACGCCTGGCGGTCGACGACGACCCGGACGCCACGGCGGGCGGGGTCGCCGCCGGGCCGGCGATCAGCGTCCCGGCGGATCCGATCGACCGCTCGAACCCGGACCAACTGCGAGCATCGCTTCCGGATCCGGTCGGCGCCGGACGTGGCGGGTGGCCCGGCCGGTGATTCGGTTCGAGGACGGTGACCGCGGGGACCCAGCGCGACGTGAGCCGTCCGGGCCGGTCGACACCGCGGAACGGTGGCCGGTGCTCTCGGCGACGACCGGCTTCTCCGGCGGTGTCGTCGAGGTACGCAGCGACACGGTGCGGGGGCCGTCGGGGAACCGGTTCACCCGCGATGTCGTGCTGCACCCGGGAGCGGTCGCGATCGTTGCTCTCGACGAATCCGAACGGGTAGTGCTGGTCCACCAGTACCGGCACCCGGTGGGACAGCGGCTGTGGGAGATCCCAGCCGGGCTGCTCGACGTCGCGGGGGAGGATCCGTTGGCCGCGGCCGCCCGGGAGCTGGCCGAGGAGGCGCACCTGACCGCCAGCAACTGGCGGGTGCTGGCCGACCCGTTCAGTTCCCCGGGGATGACCACCGAGGCGCTGCGGATCTACCTGGCCCGGGGCCTGTCGACACCCGACGGTGAGCGGTTCGTCGGCCCGGACGAGGAGGCGGACATGACGGTGTGCCGGTTCCCGCTGGGCGAGCTGGTCGAGGCCGTGCTGGCCGGGCGACTGCACAACCCGTCCCTGGTGACCGGTGTGCTGGCCGCCTGGGCCAGCCGCTCCTATGGCGGCTGGGACAGCCTGCGACCCGCCGACGCCGCCTGGCCGGTCTGGCCGGTTCCGCCGGTGCACCTGGTGCCGGCCGGAGAAAAGTCCTGAGGGCTGAGCCCGCGGACGACGGGCAGCCAGAGCTGGCGCGTCCCAGGGCGGCCGGGGTAGCCGGCCGGTCCGGTTGTGTGAGGAGCACCCTACTGGTGGGGAGACCACTCGGCTCGATCATCGCCACCTCCTACCAAGCCACCGGGTGGGTCCAGCGCCGCCACCGCTCCGACCCGTCCGGGGTCCTCACCGCCAGGGGGGTCCAACGTGTGACCGTGCGTCGCAGGACGCGGTCGTCGCTGCGTTGAATCCGTGGTCCGCCCCTCGGAGGCTGCACGTGAGGTGACGGTGGTCTGGAGGAGAACCTCCGGAGCGACACGCACGACGCCCGTAGCGTCGGAAGGAACCACTCGATCGACGAAGGCGGCATCCGTGCTCAGCGACCTCGCGAACCAGGACCCGAGCGTTCGTGAACGGGCACTGGAGCAGATCGAGTCCGCAGCGACCGCGGGCGGCGACGAGGTGGCGCGCCTGTTCGCGCAGCTGACCGTCATCGACCCGACCGAGGAGATGGCGGTCTCCTATCGGGCCCTGGCACTGTCCATCGTGATCAGGATCGATGCGGCGGGGCCGAACGTCCTGCATTTTGACGGAGACGCTCACCGTGGGCTCGCGCCACTTCTCGACTGGTGGGCATCGAGTGGAACCCACTCCGGAACGACGTGGCAGGAGGACCGCGGATGGCTGGACAGCATTGGCCATGGTGCGGAACTGGCAGGTGCGATCGGACAACACCCGACGGCGGCGAGGGCTGTCGTGGTCGAGTTCGCGACCACGGCAGCGCGTCTGGCCGCGACGGACCGCCGGTTCCTGGCGTCGGAGGGGGAACGTCTGGCGCTGGCCTTCGCCCTGCTGACGGCTCGGCTCCCTGAGGTGCTCGACGAACTCGAACCCGGGGACCTGTGGGAGACGACCTCTCCGGAACACCCCGCCGCGCCCGGCTGGGAGTCGAACCTGAACGTGCACGCGTTCCTGCGCGACCTCGCGACGATCTGGCAGTTCGGCGTCAGTGTTCCGGAGGCGGGGATCGACCTGCCCGCTCGAGACGCGGCGTCGCGGGAGTCGGGGTGGCTACGCCGAGCACTGGCCGACACCGACACCAGTGGCCTGTGGCGCCTGGGATGACGAGTGCGGCCGACGCCCGGTACAGAGCGTGCGCCCGGGGCTCACTCCAGTCGGGTCGGCTTCGGGCTGGCCGGTTGATCGACACGCACTCCGAGGCGCCGTCGTTCCAGGTCCGCCAAGGCCCTGAGAGCCGCCGGGTCGCCGGCGTGCCAGCGCCCAACGATGTCCGGCCCCAGGCTGCCCACCGCCACCGGTCCGGCGCGCAGCATCGCCCCCAGGGCCAGTACCTCCAACCCTGCGCGGTCCGAGGTGCTGACGGCCGCTGAAGCGCGCCGGATCCAGCGGCCGCGGGTCAGCGCCCAGATCAGGGCCACCGGGGCGGCACCGGCCAGGATCACCACCAGCCCGATGATCGGCGCCAGCAGGTCGAAGCGGTCCGCCTGCGCGCCGAGGGTGCCGGCGGTCTGCCCGGTCAGCTTTCCCAGTCGGTCCAGCAGCCCGCCCAGACTGGACCCCACCAGCGGCACCCCGGACAGCTGCTGCGCGCCCGTGGTGATCGCTCCCGAGCTGCCGCTGGCGGCATCGGCCACCGACCGGGTCCGCTCGGCCAGCCCGTGCAGCTGCCGGTCCAGGAACACTCCGGCCGCTGTCGCGGCCGCCACCACCAGCAGCGCGACGACGTCGGCGATGATCTGTCGCAGCAGGCGGACCGGGGTGTCGGCGTAGAGCTTCATCGGCGAGGTCTACCACCGCTGACCAAAACGGCGGCGTCGCGTTACCGATCACGCGGCGGTTCCCGGGTCGGCGATACTGGCGCGCAGTCTCGTACCGGGAGTGGCAAGTGGAGCGGGGAGTGGGCGTGCCGGACGATCAGGACGACCGGCCGGGATCCGGCCCCCGGGTGGACCCCCTGGTCCGGGCGGAGGCCCGGGTGGACCCCCTGGTCCGGGCGGAGGCCCGGGTGGACCCCCTGGTCCGGGCGGAGGCCCGGGTGGACCCCCTGGTCGATCCCGCCGCGCTGGTTGACCCTGCGGCGTTGCCGTTGGACACGTCTGGCGGTCCGGGCGGCCGGGTACCGATCGGTCCCACCGGGCGCCCGTTCCCCCGCTTCGCCGTGCCCGAACCGCCCGCCCAGCCGGGGCCGGCCCGGGTGGTGGCCGTCTGCAATCAGAAGGGCGGGGTCGGCAAAACCACCACGACCATCAACCTCGGCGCCTGCCTGGCGGAGGCCGGCTGGCGGGTGCTGCTCGTCGACTTCGACCCGCAGGGCAGCCTGGCCGTCGGGCTGGGGATCAACCCGAACGGGCTGGAGCACACCATCTACGACCTGCTCACCGGCTCCGGGGTCGCTGCCGCCGACGTCGTGCTGGCGACCCGTGTCGAGGGACTGGATCTGCTGCCCAGCAACATCGACCTCTCCGCAGCGGAGGTCCAGCTGGTCGGCGAGGTCGCCCGGGAGTTCACCCTGGCCCGGGCGCTGCGCCCGCTGACCGGCTCCTACGACGTTGTGCTGGTGGACTGCCAGCCCAGCCTGGGACTGCTCACCGTGAACGCCCTGACGGCCGCGGCCGGGGTGCTGATCCCGCTGGAGTGCGAGTTCTTCGCGCTACGCGGTGTCGCGCTGCTCACGGCGACCATCGAGAAGGTCCGGGAGCGGCTCAACCCGGACCTGCTCGTCGACGGCGTGCTGGGCACGATGTTCGACTCGCGGACCGTCCACGGCAGGGAGGTGCTGGCGCGGGTGGTCGAGGCGTTCGGCGACCTGGTGTTCCACACCGTCATCACCCGCACCGTCCGGTTTCCGGAGACCACCGTCGCCGGGGAGCCGATCACCTCCTACGCCCCGAGCTCGCCAGGTGCGTTCATGTACCGCCAGGTGGCCCGGGAGTTCGCCGCCCGCACTCTCGGTCCGGGCCCCCGATGAGTCTGGCGGCGCCGGCCGGGTTGGCGCCGGAACCGTTCCGGGTCCATCTCGACGGCTTCGACGGCCCGTTCGACCTGCTGCTGGGGCTGATCGCCAAGCACCAGCTGGACATCACGCGGATCGCGCTGGCGAAGGTGACCGACGACTTCCTGGCACACCTGCGGCAGTTGGAGGCGGCCGGCACCGACGAGCTGGACCGGGTCTCGGAGTTCATCGTGGTGGCGGCCACCCTGCTGGACCTCAAGGCCGCCCGACTGCTCCCGCGCGGCGACGTGGAGGACGCGGAGGACATCGCGGCCCTGGAAGCCCGGGAAATGCTGTTCGTACGGCTGTTGCAGTACCGCGCGTACAAGAGGGCCGGGGAGCACTTCGCCGACCGGTTCGCCACCTGCGGGGTGCGGGTGCCGGCTGCCGTCGGGCCGGGGCCAGAGTTTGACACCGTGCTGCCCACGGTGCTGCTGGGCCTGGACGCCGCCCGCTTCGCCGAGCTGGCGCGAGCAGTGTTCTCCCCCCGCCCGCCTGCTGAACCGGACACCTCGCACCTGCACGCCCCCAGCGTCAGCGTGGCGGAGCAGGCGATGCTGGTGGCCGACCGGCTGGCCGCGGCGGGCACGTTGAGTTTCGCCGCGATCGCGGCCGACGCGGAATCGGTGGCCGTCGTGGTGGCGCGGTTCCTGGCGCTGTTACAGCTCTATCGGGACGGCGCGGTGGAGTTCGACCAGCAGGATCCGCTTGGATCACTGGCGGTCTGCTGGATCGGCGGTCGCCCAGAGCAGGTCGGTGTCCTCAATGGAGCGGAGCAGTGACCGCAGACAAGAGCGCTGATCCCTCGGAGAGCGCTAATCTCTCCGGGAGCATAGATCTATCGGAGAGCACTGATCGCGCGAGCGATGCTCCCGAAACAGCGACTCATGATCTCCCGCCGATGCTCGCGCCACCATTGACCCGCGGCGCTGTGGAAGCGGTGCTCCTGGTCGCCGACGAGCCGGTCGCGCCGGCGACGCTGGCCGGCATCTTCGAAGCGTCCCAGGATGCCGTGGTGGCCCTGCTGCATGAGCTGGCCGACGAGCATGCCGCCCGCGACGCCGGGATCGACCTACGGGCAAGCGAAGCCGGTTGGCGGCTGCACACCCGGCCGGCCCATGTCGACGCGGTCGAGCGGTTCCTGCGCGAAGGGCAGCGGGTCCGCCTGACCAGGGCGGGACTGGAGGCGCTGGCTGTGGTCGCCTACGCCCAGCCGACCACGAGGGCGCACGTCTCCTCGGTCCGCGGGGTGGCCAGCGACGGAGTGTTGCGCACGCTCGTGGCGCGCGGGCTGATCGAGGAGGCCGGGAGCAACACGGCCAGCGCGGCGACCTACCGTACGAGCCCACTGTTCCTGGAACGACTGGGCATCGCCGCCCTCAGTGAACTGCCGCCACTGGCCCCGCTGCTGCCGGACCTGCCGGAGGTGACCCTGAACGGGACCGGCGGGACTCTGAACGGGACCGGGGTGAGACCGAACAGGACCGGGAGCACGGACCGGGCCCCCGATGCCGACCGCGCTGGGACAATGGGGCCCGATGAGTACTGAGCGAGGTCCCAGCAGGCCCGGACGCCCACCGGGCGATCGGGGGGACGGGCGACCCCGCACCCGCCCCACCCGTGGGCGATCGGTCACCCCGGAGCGGTCCAGCGAGGCGGACCCGGACGGCGTCCGACTGCAGAAGGTGCTCGCCGCCGCCGGGATCGCCAGCCGCCGGGCCAGCGAGGAGCTGATCGCCGAGGGCCGGGTCGAGGTCGATGGGCATGTGGTACGCGAGATGGGCCGCCGGGTGGACCCGGAGGCCGCCGTCATCCACGTCGACGGCCAGCGGGTCCCTGTCTCCGAGCGCGGCCGCCGCCACACCTACGTCGCGGTCAACAAGCCGCGCGGGGTCGTCAGCTCGATGTGGGACGAGGACGGCCGCCCCGACCTGCCGTCGCTGCTGCCGATCAAGCTTGCCCGGCGGACCCGGCTGTTCCATGTCGGGCGGTTGGACGCTGACACCGAGGGATTGTTGTTGCTCACCGACGACGGGGAGCTGACCCACCGGCTGACGCACCCGTCCTTCGGGGTGGACAAGGTCTATGTCGCCGAGGTGCCCGGGCCGGTGCCGAAGCAGACGCTGAGCCTGGTCCGCGCCGGGGTGGAGGTGGAGGGCCGGACGGTGCAGGTCGGGCGCTTCCGCGTCGTGGCTGGCAACCGGTCCCGCGCGATGGTGGAGATCACCGTGCATGAGGGCCGCAAACACATGGTCCGGCTGTTGCTGGACGCGGTCGGCCTACCGGTGCGGCGGCTGGTCCGGGTCAAATTCGGGCCCGTGACGCTCGGGGACACGGGCCTGGGGGACTACCGGGAACTGTCCCGCGAGGAGGTCGGGGCGCTCTACGACCTCGTCGGACTGTGAGCGGGCACTCGCCTGAATTGGACCGGAACGCGCCTGCGGTGGTGGTCGGGACCGGACTGATCGGCACATCCATCGCGCTGGCGCTGCGGGCAGCCGGGATCCCGGTCTGGCTCGCCGACACCGATCCGCAGGCGCTGGCCGCGGCCGCGGCCAGCGGCGCCGGTGAAGCGGAAACCCGCCAGCCCGGTACGGCCGAGCGTCCCGTAGGCGGCGCGGCCGAGGACCTCGCGGTCAGCCTCGTCGTTGTTGCTGTCCCGCCCGATTCGGTGGCGGCGGTGGTGGGCGCCCGACTGGCGCGGCATCCGCAGGCGGTCGTCACCGACGTGAGCAGTGTCAAGTCGCTTCCGTTGCGTCGGCTGATGTCCGGCCCGGCGGCGTTGGACCGGTACGTCGGCGGGCATCCGATGGCCGGCTCGGAACGGTCCGGGCCCGAGGCGGCGCGCGCGGACCTGTTCGCCGGTCGGCCCTGGGCGGTGACCCCGCATCCACAGAGCCGACCGTCGGCGATCGCGGCCGTGCACCGGTTGGCCCACCTCGCCGGCGCCGTGCCGGTGACCCTGGACGCCGACGGTCACGACGCGGCCGTGGCAGCCGTCTCCCACCTGCCGCACGTCGCCGCGGCCGTGGTCGCCGCCCAGCTGGCCGACGCGGCCGGCCCGGTACTGGCGCTGACCGGGCAGGGACTGCGCGATGTCACCCGGATCGCGGCCGGCCGGCCCGATCTGTGGGCGCAGATTCTCTCGGCCAACGCGGCACCGCTCCGCGATGGAATCCGGCGGCTGCGCGACGGGCTCGATGAGTTCCTACAGGCACTCGACGCGACGGCGCTCGGGGCGCCCGACGGCCGGGCCCGGCTGACACGGCTGCTGCAGCGTGGCGCGGACGGCACCGCCCGACTGCCCGGACGCCACGGCAGCGAGCAGGAGCAGCTGGAATGGCTGGGCGTGGTCGTCGACGACCGGCCCGGGCAGCTGGCACGGCTGTTCGCGGCCGTGGATGCGGTCGGGGTGAACATCGCCGAGGTCCGCCTGGACCACCGCGCCGGTCAGGCCGTCGGGCAGGTCGACCTCGGGCTGACCCCCGAGGCGGTGCCGCTGCTCGCCCGGGCCCTGGGTGAGGTCGGCTGGACGGTCCATACCGGAGCGGGCGGGGGATCCGACTGATGCCCGCGGGCGGGCGGGGGCTGCTCCTGATGCCCGCGGGCGGGCGGGGGCTGCTCCTGATGCCCGCGGGCGGGCGGGGGCTGCTCCTGATGCCCGCGGGCGGGCGGGGGCTGCTCC
>JAABUL010003753.1_pt1 | contig 21785 bp, 22 predicted proteins | sample 5559151 | NCBI WGS metagenome assembly JAABUL01 (sample SAMN10711876, study PRJNA513368) | rock metagenome | isolation source: Antarctica rocks | place: Antarctica: Victoria Land, Pudding Butte sud | reverse complement strand
GATCCCAGCTTGTGTCGTCTGGTCCCGCGTCCCGCTCGCCCACGGCCACGCCATCGACCTCGCCGGCCTCGACCACCTCCCCGCCGACAAGCCCGCCTTCGCCCGCGACCTGCTCCAAGCCGACGGCTCCGACCTGCTCGAAATGGCCGACCCGGCCCGCGGCACCTGGCGCTACGCAGCACTCCGCGATGGCCGCCTGATCGCCTGCCTCTACCTCAGCAGCCGTGCCGAAGGCCTGCCGTCCCACAAGGTCATCAGCGCCATGCTCGCCGGCCTCATTCCCGACACCGCGCGCGCAACCCTCCTCGCCGGCCCCGCTACCCCCCGCGACCCCCTCGTCTGCGCTTGCTTCTCAGTCGGCCTGCAAACGCTCCGCACCGCCATCGCCGACCGCCGCCTCTCCAACCTCACCGAAATCGGCCGCGCCCTCCAAGCCGGCACCAATTGCAGCTCCTGCCTCCCGGAACTCAAACGCCTCCTCCGAGAAACCATCCCCGCCTGACGCCTAACCACAGCCCAACAGCGTCATGGCCCGGCTCGTCCGGGCCATCCACGCCTTCGCCGGGCCCAACGAAGGCGTAGCAGCGAACGCCCCTTAAGACCCGCTCAAGACGTCCCCGAACAACTGCCAGGCCGAGCCCGTCCACTTCGCCAGTCGCAGCTGCTTGATCGGATGGTAGTCGGTCGGCGACGTGTTGATCTTGATCCCCGGCAGCAGGATCGGGATCTCCAGCTCGTGCAGGTTCGCCGCCTGGCGCATGATGTTCTCGCGCGACAGGTCGTCGCCGCACTGCTCGAGCACCTGCTTGAGCGTCAGCGCATTGCCGTAGCCGAACACGACGCTCGAGTTGGCGAGGTCCATGTCGGGCGCCCACTGCTTGGCCCAGCTCCGCAGCTGGTTCATCCCCGGATCATTCGCCCATTGCGGGTCGGTCTGTTCCTTCTGGTAGGCCCCGCTCATGATCCCGCGCCCGTTCTCCGCCCCAGCCGGGATCATCACGGCAGACGCCGAAAGCGAGACGTTGGTGAGGTAGTGCTGCGCCGGGCGCCAGCCGATTTCAGCCACCTTCTTGATCGCCTGCGCCGCGAATTTCGGCGTCGCCGCGGTCAGCAGCGCGTCGGCGCCAGAGCCCTGCAGCGAGACGATTTGGCTGTCCACCGTGGGATCGCTCACCTCGTAGCTGACCGTCTTGACGACGACACTGTCGTATTTCGCCCCGAGCCCGTCGCGCAGACCGGTCAGGTAGTCCTTGCCGAAATCGTCGTTTTGGTAGAGCACGGCGAGCTTTGCCGCGGGATTGGCAAGCATCAGGTGCTTGGCGTAGATCCCAGCCTCGATGCGGTAGCTCGGCTGCCAACCCATGGTCCAGGGGAAGTGCTCCGGATCGGCCCACTTCTCCGCCCCGGTCGAGACAAAGATCTGCGGCACCTTCTTCTGGTTGAGATAGCGATGCACGGCGGACTGTGTCGGCGTGCCCAGCCCCTGATACATGAAGGCGACACCCTCGGATTCCACCAGCCGCCGCGTCTCCTCGACCGTGCGCGGCGGGCTGTAGCCGTCATCGACCGAAAGCAGCTCGATCTTGCGGCCGTGAATGCCCCCTTGCACGTTGATCATCTTGAAGAACGCCGCCTCGGTCTGCCCGATCACCCCATACGCCGACGCCGGGCCGCTATACGGCATCGTCTGGCCGATCTTGATGCTGTCCTTCGTCACCCCCGGCATCGGCCCCGCCGCCCGCGCCACATACGGCGCCGCCAGCCCGCCCACCACCGCACCCAGTAAATTCCTCCGAAGCATCCTACCCTCCCGATTTTATCGTTACTTGCCGCAACCGCCGGAACAATGCCGCAACACCCCCCGGCAACGCATAGAGAAAAAGGATCAGCATCGCCCCATACGCGATCCCAGGCGCCGATTTCGACACCAGATTGGCCAGCGGCGGCACCGCCACGATGAACACCCCGCCCGCGATCGCCCCGTAGATCGACGCCGCCCCGCCCACCACCGACCCCACGAACAGCGTGATCGACAGGAACACCGTGAAACTGTCCGGCGACACGAACTCCACCGCCAGCGCCCCCACCGACCCGGCCACCCCCGTCAGCGCAGCGCTCAGCGCGAACGTCCGCGTCTTCAGCAACGCGACATCCACCCCCATCGCCTCGGCCGCCACCGCCTGGTCCCGCACCGCCACGATCGCCCGCCCGTTCCGCCCCCGCATCAACCGCGACACCAGCAGGAACCCGGCCGACGCCAGCCCGAACGCGATCACATACAGGAACTGGTCCGCGCTCCAAGGCAGACCCCAAGGCGCGTCCGGCTTGCTGATCAGCACCCCCTGCACCCCCCCGGTCCACGCCTCCAGCGCCGGATGCTTCAGGATCTGCGGCGTCGCCGTCGCCAGCGCCAGCGTCACCAGCGCCAGATACGGCCCGCTCAGCCGCAACGCCGGCCACCCCACCAGGAACCCCACCACCCCGCACACAACCGCCGACGCCGGGAACGTCGCCCAGTACGGCAGGCCGAACGACGCGATCAGGATCGCCGTCGTATACCCGCCGATCGCGTAGAACGCCCCGTGCCCCAACGAGATCTGCCCGCCAAACCCCATCACCAGGTTCAACCCCAGCACCGCGAGCGCATACGTCGCCACCAGCGTCAGCCGGAACAGATTGTAGTCGCTCAGCACCGCCAGCGGCAGCGCCAGCGCCGCCAGCGCCGCCACCCATCCCGCCGCGCGCCACGCGCGCTCAGACACGGGTTGCCCCGCGCGCTCAGACACGGGTCGCCACCGCGCGCCCGAACAGCCCCGACGGCTTGAGCACCAGCACCGCCGCGATCACCGCCAGCGCCAGCGTCAGCTTCAGCTGCGTGCCCACCAGATAGGCCCCGCCGATATTCTCGATGATCCCCACCAGGAACCCGCCCAGCACCGCGCCGGCCGGGCTGTCGAGCCCGCCGAGCAAGGCGCCCGCGAACGCATACAGCAACACGCCGGACATCATGTTCGGGTCCAGGAACACCACCGGCGCGATCAGCAGCCCGGCCACCGCCCCGATCGCCGCCGCCAACCCCCACCCCAGCGCCAGCATCATCCCCACATTGATCCCGACCAGCCGGCTCGACTCCGGATTATACGCCACCGCCCGCATCGCCAGGCCGAGCTTGGTCCGGCTGAAGAACAGATACACCAGCAGCAGAACGAACATGATCACCACGAACGAGCCCATCTCGTGGCTCGACACCAGCCCGCCGAACAGCGGCGCCGTGCCGAACGGCGACGGGAACGGCTTGATCGTGTAATCCCAGATCCAGCCGCACAGCGCGTTCAGGATCAGCAGCAGCCCGATGAACACGCCCACCAAGGTCAGCGCCGGCGCCTGGGCCACCGGCCGCAGCAACACCCGCTCGACCAGCACCCCCAGCACGAACGACACCACCACCGTCAGCCCGAATGCCGCCCAATACGGCAACCCCGCACCCAGAATCGTGTAGGCGAGAAAGGTCGAGAACGTCGCCATCTCGCCTTGCGCGAAGTTCACGTGATGCGTCGCCTGGTAGATCATCACCAGCGCCAGCGCGACGCTCGCATAGATCCCCCCCGCCGCAACCCCCGACAAAACCTGATGCCAAAGCCCGATCACCGATCAAACCCTCTCCCGCTGGCGGGAGAGGGCAGGGTGAGGGTGGGGCCACAAGCCCCAAGTCCACCCACCAAAGACCCGCCCCTAATACCCAAGATAAGACCGCCGGATCGCATCGTCCGCCCGCAGATCCGCCGCCGGCCCGCCCATCACCATCCGCCCCGTCTCCAAGAGAAACGCCTGATCCGCCAGCTCCAGCGCCGCGGCCGCATTCTGCTCCACCAGCAGGATGCTCACCTGCTCCTGCTCGCGCAGCCGCCGCATGATGGCGAAGATCTCGCGCACGATCAGCGGCGCCAGCCCGAACGACGGCTCGTCCAGGAGCAGCAGCCGCGGCCGCAGCAGCAGCGCCCGCGCGATCGCCAGCATCTGCTGCTCGCCCCCCGACAGCGTCCCCGCCTGCTGCCCGAACCGCTCCCGCAGCCGCGGGAAATAGTCGAACATCCGCTCGAACGCCGCCCCCTGCTCCGCCGCTGGCCGCGTATACGCGCCCAGCCGCATGTTCTCCGCCACCGTCATCTGCTTGAACGTGCCGCGCCCGTCCGGCACCAGCGCGATCCCCCGCCGCGCGATCGCCTCCGTCCGCCGCCCCCGGATCGGCTCGCCCGCGAACCGGATCTCGCCCGCAATGCGCACCATCCCCATGATCGCCCGCAGCGTCGTCGTCTTGCCCGCGCCGTTGGCGCCCAGCAGCGCCGTGATCCCGCCCTCGGCGACCGACAGGTCGATCCCGTGCAGCACGTCCGCCCGCCCATATCCCGCCCGCAGCCCGGCCACGTCCAGCAGCGCGCTCAAGCCGCCGCCTCGGCGCCCAGATACGCCCGGATCACCTCCGGATCGTTCTGCACCTCGCCCGGTAACCCGTCGGCGATCTTGCGCCCGAACTCGAGCGCCACCACCCGGTCCGACACGCTCATCACCAGGTTCATGTGATGCTCCACCAGCAGCACCGCCAAGCCGAACTCCGCCCGCACCCGGCGGATCAGCCCGGCCAGCGCATCCACCTCCTCGTGGTTGAGCCCCCCCGCCGGCTCGTCCAGCAGCAGCAACGACGGCTCCCCGATCAACGCCCGCGCCAGCTCCACCCGCTTCTGCGTCGCGAACGGCAGATTGGCCACCACCGTGTCCGCCTCGCCCTCGAGCTGCATCAGCGCCAGTAACCGCTCGAGCCGCACGCCGGCCGCCCGCTCCTCCCGCATCGCGCCCGGCAGTCCCAGGCTCCCGGCGACGAAGCCGCTGCGCCCCAGATGATGCGCACCCACCAGGATGTTGTCCCGCACCGTCATGGTGGCGAACAGCGCCACGTTCTGGAACGTCCGCCCCAGGCCCAGCGACGGCATCCGGTGCCGCGCCAAGCCCGACACGCGCTGCCCCCGCAGCCGGATCTCCCCGGTATCGCAGCGGTAGATGTTGCTGATGCAATTGAACAACGTGGTCTTGCCCGAGCCGTTCGGCCCGATCAGCCCGCGGATCTCCCCCGCCGCCACGTCGAATGAGACGCGGTCCAGCGCCGTCAGCCCGCCGAAGCGAACGACGACGTCGGCCACCTCGAGGATCGCCCTATTCGACTGCTTGATCGCATCCCTCCGCCTGCTGCGCTCCGGCCTCTCAACCGGGCGCGGCAAACGTCAGCCCGGCGACGCTACACGATCCGCCACATCACCGTCACCCGCCGGTTCTCCCGCGACAGTCTATCGCTCGAATTGGCCGGCTCGGAATCGCCGAGCGCCTGGATCGCCAGCCGGTCCGGCGGAATCCCGCGCGCGACCAGGGCCGCCTTGACCGTCCGCGCCCGCCGCGCCGAGAGCAGCACGTTGCTGAACTCGTCGCCCTGCGCGTCGGAATGACCGATCGAGAACATCATCACCGGGTTCACGTCGCGGAACAGCCGCGCCGCCACGTCGAGCTCGTTGTTCGCCTCCGGCGTCAACCGGTCGCTCCCTTCCGCGAACGTCACGGTCAGCTTGTTCTGCGCCACCGCCTTGATCTCCTGACCGACGCTCGGCGCGCTGGCCAGCGGCGGCGGATTGCTGGCCACCTGTGGCGACTGTTGCGCGCACCCACCCAACACCAGCCCGGTCAGGCACACTCCGCTCACGATCGCCAAATATCTGCTCGTCATCGTCTATTTCCTTCTCGGCGAACCCACTGTTGATTTGAGTTCGGTTCGGTTGCTGCCATTTATGGTCACTATGAATGGAGGCTAGAGATGGTTCCGCAAGCGCGCTCCCGCCGCATCCCCCAAGCTGTCGTCGCGATCGCCGCGCTGTTGGCGTGTGCTTGGTCAATCCCCGCTCGCGCCGATGCCGCATCGGGGCTGCAAGCCTTCCAGCTCGGCCGGTTTTCCGACGCCTACCAGGACTGGCGCGCCGACGCCGATCATGGCGACGCCGCCTCCGCCCTCTACCTCGGCGTACTCTACGACACCGGCTTCGGCGTGCCACAGGATTATCGTCAGGCGCTGGCCTGGTATGAGGTCGCCGCCGCCAACGGCAGTAAGACCGCCATGTTCAACGCCGCCGTCATGTACGACGCCGGCCGCGGCACCGCCACCGATCCGCAGGCCGCCCGCGCCTGGTACGAACGCGCCGCCGCCCAGGGATATGGCCGCGCCGAATACAATCTGGCGTTGATCTACCAATCCGGCGAAGGCGTCGCCGCGAACCGCACCCAGGCCGTGCGCTTCTTCCGCGCCGCCGCAACCCACGGCATCTCCGCCGCCCGCTTCCACCTCGCCGCCCTCGGCGCCCCGGTCGCCGCAGCCCAACCGCGCCTGCAGGAAGGGTTGGCCCGCCCCAAGGAAGACCTGGCCATGGTCAATTTCCAGCGCGCCCAACGCGCCCTGCTCTCCCGCGGCGCCATGCAGGCCGAACAGGCCGTCGCGCTGTTCCGCACCGCCGCCGACGAGGGCAACCCGCTCGCCGCCTACAACCTCGCCTACTGCTACGAGCACGGCCTCGGCGTCCGACCGAACCTCGATCAGGCGCTGGCGTGGTACCGTCGCAGCGCCGCCGACGCCGGCGAAGGCCCCGTCAAGGAAATCGCTGCCGCCGGCGTCCGCAACATCCTCGCCAGCGTCAGCCACGCCCAGCGATAGACCCGGGCGACCTGACGACGGATGGGCTCAGTTCTGAGCCCATCCAGTCGGTGGCGCGGGAAACACCACGATCTCCCCCGGCCGGAACGGCCGCTTGTTCGCCGCCACCACGTCGTCGAACGGCGGCGGCCGTAAGCCCTGGTAGATGTCCGCGTAGAGCCGCCGCAACGTATCGCCCCGGCGCGCCACCAGGATCAGCCCCGGGCCACCACGGCCGGCGCGAAAATCCGCCTCCGCCCATGCATCGTCGATGACCGGCTTGGCCGCCGCGAGCGCGCTCGCCGGGCCCACCAGGTCCGGCAGCGCCACGTTCGCCGCCAGCGATGGCGCATCCGCCTCCGCCAAGGATGGCGCAACGCCCGGCTGCAACGCCGCCGCCGATACCGTCGCCAACGCCGGTCCGGCACGGTCGGCCAACGCCGGCCCGACGGCTCCCACCAACGCCGGGGGCGCCGGCGCCACCACCGGGATCGCCTCCAAAGCGGCAATCTTGAGCGTACGTTCCGGGCCCCAGACCGAAGCCGGCGCGAGCCATGCCCCCAGCGCGCACGCTGCCACCGCCGCAGCCGCCAGCCCAACCCGAAATCCGCGCCGCGCCCGCGTCGACTGTTGCCAGAACTCGTCCACCCCGAACGCCGGCCCGGCGCTAGCCACAGCCGCCTCGAACGGCAGCACATGATCCGCCTCCGGGACAAGCCCGCCCAGCCGGAACTCCGCCGCCTGATCGACGTCGGCGCCATCGACCGACCGGCTCGACGACAGCGCCGCCAGCGCGAACACCGCGTTCAGCAATTGTGTGATCAGCCGCGCCGTCCCGCCCGAGTGCACCGCCAGCCGCGCCAGCCCGAACTCCGTCAGCGTCACCGCCGGCTCGCTCGCATGCGGCGCCCAAGCCTGCGCGAACGCGCTGATCTCGTCCGCCTGCAACGGCCCCAGATGCACCATCGCCGGCGGCGGCGCCCAACGCTGCAACCGCGCCGCGAACGCCGGCAGCGCCGCCAGGATCACCACCCCGCGCCGCTGCGCCAGCAACTCCGCCAGCGCGCCGTCATCCATGCGCGACGCCTCGTCGATCAGCAGCGCCTCGCCCGCGCCGATCTGCCCCGGCATATCCCCCTGCCGCAGCAGCGTGACCCGGCAGCCGATCGCCTCCAGCTCGCGCCCCATCGCCCGCAGCAGCCACGTCTTCCCCGTCCCGGCCTCGCCCAGCAGTCCGACCGTGGCCGGCCCGGCCGAGATCGCCTCGAGCAAACACCGGCGCGCCTCGCACCACGCCCGATGCTTGACCAGGCTCGCCGGCTCGGCATGCAGAGAACTGACGATGTTCAAATTCGATCGATCCCGCGCTGATCCGATGACAACCCTATCTTACGGCGGGCTGCGTCAAACGGATGCAGCAAAATGGTCATGTGAACACCCCACCCTCATGCCGGCCGCCCCGCAAGGGACATCCGGCATGACGATCTTCAACGCTAGACCGCGCGCGACCGGCGCGACCACGCCAGTCCCAGCACGCCCGTGCCGAGCAGCGCCAGGCTCATCGGCTCCGGCGTCGGCACCAGCGCGAAATCGCTCACCCCGGTCGTGCCGAAGCCGCCGATCAGCGACGCCGCGCCGGTCGCCAAGTTCACCCGGTAGAACCCGCTGCTGCTCGACGCATAGGCGATGCCGGTGCTCGGATCGATGTCGAAGCTCGTCAGCCCCGCAACCCCGAGCGCCCCGATCGTGTTCAGCGTCCCGTTGTTCGGCGGATTCTGCGTCGTCAGAACCCCGGTCGCCAGGTCGAGGTCATACAGCGTTGTCGTCGCCACCGTGCCGGCGCTCTGGTTGGTGTAGAGCTGGATTGTAATTGCAGCTTTACACAGCACAACTCAGTTTCGTTGCAGCGCGGCAAATCAACCGGCTCCGTTGCCTCCCGCCGCCATCTGCGCCAACCTCCCGCCAATGCCGCTCACCCCCGAACCGCTCGCCTTCATCGGCACCAGCGACCTCGCCGGGCTCCTGCGCGGCAAATCCATCCCCTGGTCCGAGCTCGAGCGGCGCATGGGCCGCGGCGTCGGTGTCGCCAGCTCCAACCTCATGCTCTCCCCCTTCGGCCCCATCCTCGACACCCCCTTCGGCACCGCCGGCGACCTCATGCTCGTCCCCGACCCCAAGACCCGCGCCGCCATCCCCTCGCCCGCAGCGCCTGGCTTCATCAGTCCCGACATCACCCTCATGCTCGGCGACTTTCTCGAGATCGACGGCGCCCCCTGGGAGTGCTGCCCGCGCTACTTCCTGCGCCGCGGCCTCGCCGCGCTGCACGCCGAATTCGGCCTGACCCTGCTCGCCACCTTCGAGCAGGAGATGGTCTACACCGGCGTCGGCGAACGCCCGGGCTCGCCCTACACCCTCGAAGCCCTGCGCCGCCAAGGCCCGTTCGGCGGCCTGCTCCTCGCCGCCATGCGCGAGACCGGCATCGCCCCCGACAGCTTCCTCGCCGAATACGGCCCCCGCCAATACGAAGTCACCGCCGGCCCAGTCATGGGCGTCGCCGCCGCCGACCAAGCCGTCATCACCCGCGAACTCGCCCGGGCACTCGCAGCCTCGCTCGGCCACCGCGCCATCCTGGCCCCCATGCCCGCCCCCGACGGCGTCGGCAGCGGCACCCATATCCACTGGAGCCTGCTCGACGAATACGGCCGTCCGGCCACCTACGACGAGAGCGGCGAGCACGGCCTCTCCGACGAAGCCGAACACATGGTCGCCGGCATGCTCCACCACATGCCCGCCCTCTGCGCCGTCACCGCCCCCTCCGCCGCCTCCTACTACCGCCTCCGCCCCAACCGCTGGGCTCCCACCGCCATCGACCTCGGCGTCCAGGACCGCGGCAGCGCCGTCCGCATCTGCCCCATCTACGCAACCGCCGAGGAAGCCACCGCCCGCCAGTTCAACGTCGAGTTCCGCGTCGCCGACGCCGCCGCCAGCCCCTACCTCGCCCTCGGCGTCATCGTCTGGGCCGGCCTCGACGGCCTGCGCCGCCGCCGCCGCCTCGCCGACCTCGCCCGCGCCGCCCTCCCCGCCTCGCTCGACGAGGCCCTCGGCCATTTCGAGGAAAGCGTCGCCATCGCCGAGTGGTTCGGCCCGCTCTTCCGCGAAGTCTACCTCCGCTTCAAGCGCGCCGAATTGAAGGCCCTCGCCGGCCTCGACGAATCCGCCATCTGCGCCCGCTACGCCGCCATCTACTGAGGATCTCCCCTTGCCCCTGAGCCGCGACATCGAGATCGACCTGGCCCACGCCGCCCTGCTCTTCATCGACGTGCAGAACTACACCTCCACCCCCCAGGGCGGTGAATACGCAGCCCTCGACCCGGCCGAGCGCACCGCCAAATACGGCTGGTTCTTCGACACCCTGAAAACCACCGCCCTGCCCAACATGCAGCGCCTCCAGGCCACCTGCCGCCGAGCCCGCATCGAGGTTCTCTACACCGTCATCGAGAACCTCACCCAGGACGGCCGCGACCGCAGCCTCGACTACAAGATCAGCGGCCTCAACGTCCCGCGCGGCTCCTGGGATGCCAAAATCGTCGACCAGCTCGCCCCCCTGCCCGACGAGATCGTCCTGCCCAAGACTTCCTCCTCCGTCTTCATCTCCACCAATATCGACTACGTGCTCCGCAACCTTGGAACCCGCTCCCTCATCATCGCCGGCTGCCTCACCGACCAATGCGTCGACAGCGCCGTCCGCGACGCCTGCGACCTCGGCTACCTCGTCACCACCGTCACCGATTCCTGCGCCACCCTCACCCAGGACCGCCACGACTGGTCGCTCCGCAACAACCGCGGCTACAGCCGCCAGGTCGCTACCGCCACCATGGTCGCCGAAATCGAAAGGCTCACATGCGCCCCCTCCTGATCGCCGCCGCCCTGCTTCTCCCGCTCCAGGCCCAAGCCGCCGGCACCCTCCGCTTCGGCCTGGATTTCGACCTCAACACCTTCGACCCCGCCCGCTCCGGCTCCTACATCGAGCGCGTGATCAACGCCTCCCTCTGCGACCAGCTCCTCAACACCGACCCAAGCCTGAACATCGTCCCCGAGCTCGCCACCGCCTGGGACTGGTCCGACGACCAGCGCACCCTCACCCTCCATCTGCGCGAGAACGTCGTCTTCCACGACGGCGCGCCGATGGACGCCGACGCCGTCAAGGCCAACCTCGACCGCTACCGCACCGCCGCCTACAGCAACCGCAAGGCCGAGCTGAAACCCATCACCGCCATCGACGTGGTCGACCCCCTCACCATCCGCATCAGCCTCGCCCAGCCCTACGCGCCGCTGCTGACGTTGCTCGCCAATCGCGCCGGCGCCATGCTCTCGCCGCGCATCCTCGGCCTCAAGCCCGAGGAGATCGCCGCCCACCCGGTCTGCGCCGGCCCGTTCCGCTTCGTCGAACGCGTCGCCCAGGACCACATCACCCTCGAGCGCTTCCCCCAGTATTGGAACGCCGCCGCCGTCAAGCTCGACCGCGTCGAGTTCCGCATCATGCCCGATTCCACCATCCGCCGGGTCAACCTCGAATCCGGCCAACTCGACGTCGCCAACCGCCTCGCCGCCACCGACGTCCCCGCCGTCGAGCACGCATCCCGCCTGCGCGTCGCCCGCTCCCCCTCGCTCGGCTTCCAGATCCTCTCCTTCAACCTCGCCCACGGACCGGCCGCCGACACCCCCTTCGGCCACGACGAACGCATCCGCCGCGCCTTCGTCAAATCCATCGACCGCGAAGCCCTGAACCAGATCGTCTTCGAGGGCCGCTTCATCCCCAGCGCCCAGACCGAAGCCCCCGGCAGCCTCTATGCCGACCCCGCCTTCCCCGTTCCGCCCCGCGACCTCGACGGCGCCCGCGCCCTCCTCGCCCAGGCCGGCACGCCCCACCCGAAACTCACCTTGGCCATCACCAACAGCCCCGTCGACGCCCAAGTCGGCGAAGTCATCCAGGCCATGGCCGCCGAAGCCGGCTTCGAGGTCAGCCTCAACCGCGGCGAAAGCGTCGCCCTGACCGACGCCGCCGCCCGCGGCGACTACCAGGCCTACATGGCCATCTGGAGCGGCCGCCCCGACCCCGACGGCAATCTCAGCCTCTGGATGCGCTGCGGCGCCCCGCTCAACTGGACCGGCTGGTGCAACCGCGACCTCGAAGCCGCCCTCGACCGCGGCGCCGACACCCTCGACCCGGCCGCCCGCAAGGCCGCCTATCACGACGTCAACACGATCTGGGAGCACGACCTGCCCTACGCCGTCCTCTACCACTTCACCTGGTTCTGGGGCCTCTCCGACCGCGTCACCGGCTTCAACCCCCGCCCCGACGGCCTCGTCAGCCTCGTCGGCGTCGACCTGCAGCGGTAACCGGCTACTCGGCCCGCACCCGCCGCCGCCGCCAGCCCAGCCGGAACCGCCGCGGCACCCGCTCCCGCGGCGCGTTCCCCATCCCGTCGCGCTCCGTCAACTGCTGGATCAGCCGGGTCGCCACACCGCCGCGATGCCCCTCCTGCCAATGGTCCATCGCCCCCGCGTCCGCCATCCAGCCCGGCAACGGCATCAGCAACGCCGCACTCAACCCCTCCAGCAACGGCTCGTACGTCGCCCGCAAGGCCGCAAGCGTCGCCTCCGTCACCGTCCCGCGGTCCCAGTCCACCCCAGCCCCCCGCAACGCCGCCCCCAACGCCTGGAATTCCTCCGGCGGCAACCGCCCGCCCGCCTCGCGCAACACCGGCCGCACCCCGGACGTCCGCGCCATCTCCACCACCACCTGCCGCGCCAGCGCGAACGTCATCCTCGCCTGCAACGGCCTCATCTCCTCCACCCCCACCAGGATCAGCGCGCACGTGTCCATCACCGCCGTGATCGCCGCCAGCCACGACTGGTTGTCGTGCTGCGACCGGTAGTAGATCAGCATCGGATAGGAGAGATGGCTCTCCAGCAGCTCCGACCCCCAGATCTCCCATGCCCGCAGCAGGTCGTCGAGCTTGTCCAATGCCCCCGCCTCGGCATGCCGGATCAGCATCGTGCACGCCGTCGGCGGCGACCCGGCGCGCGCATCCAACTGGATCACATGCGCCTCCCGCCGCGAGAACAACTGATACAGCACCGGCAGATAACCGATCACCACGGCGATGAAACCGATCCCGGTCCCGCCCTCGATCACCGCCACCACCCGCCCCGCCCCGCTATGCGGCACCACGTCGCCGAAGCCGACGGTGAAGAAGGTGATCCCGCTCATGTAGATCTGCTCGAACAGCGGCGAGTGCGCACCGCCCGGCTGCAACGCCCATTCCAGCGCGCCGAACCCGGTGATCAGCGCCCCAGCCCACAACACGAACAGGATGATCATCGCCAGCGCGCCGAACACGCTCAGCACGCCCTCGCGCCGAGCACCCGCCGGAATGCGCCGCGCCATACTCGTCCAGATCGCCCAAGCCGCCACGAAATACAGCCGCGTCAGTCGAAACCGCCGGAAAATGCGCCGCGGCAGCAGCATGACCTCGAACGCGTCCTGCAGCACGACGCCGAGCAAGACCAGCGCCGCCACCACCAAGATCGTCACAACCAAAAGGATACTCCGCGCCGGCCCTTACGCCAGCGCTGCAAATCCCGAGGAGTTCCAGCGACCCAGAAACGGCAAACCTATCCGGAGAAAGGACCCACCGTGCGCCCGCCGCGCATCGCCTGCCACCGCCGGAACCGCATCATCGCCCAGGCAAACAGCCCGGCCACGATCACCACCGGCAACACCAACGACACCACCCAAAGCGCCAGCGCCGCAAACGCCACCGCCCCACCGATCACCGCGACCAGGATCGCGCCCACCATCAGCTTCGCCGACAACGGCACGCTCGTCCGCGGCGTCGCCCGAAAGCTACCATCGAGCCGCATATCCAAGGTAGGAGGCCGGTTATCCATGGGACCAAGTTGGCCCCCTTTCAGTTCCGCTTCAAGCCCACCATCGCCCAACCGTCATGGCCCGGCTCGTCCGGGCCATCCACGCCTAAAGCCCTCAGCCAGGAACCCGATGCGCGCCCCCGCGCCACATCAATGCGCCGTCCCAAGATACGCCGCCCGCACCGCCGGGTCCTGCCGCAGCGACGCCGCCGTGCCCGACGCCGCCAGGCGCCCGTTCTCCAGCACGTACCCGTAATCCGCCACCTCGAGTGCCGCCGCCGCGAACTGCTCCACCAGCAGCATCGTGATCCCCGCCTCCTTCAGCCGCGAGATCGTCGCGAACACCTCCGCCACCAGCCGCGGCGCCAGCCCCATGCTCGGCTCGTCCAGCAGCAGCACGCTCGGGTTCAGCATCAGCGCCCGCGCCATCGCCAGCATCTGCTGCTCCCCGCCCGACAGCGTCCCCGCCAGCTGCGCCCGCCGCTCCCGCAGCCGCGGGAACAGGTCGAACATCCGCTCCAGGTCGGCGTCCACGTCGCCCCGCGCCCGGCTGCCGGTCAGCCGCGCGAACGCCCCCATCACCAAATTGTCGGCCACCGACATCGTCCCGAACACCCGCCGCCCCTCCGGCGAATGCGCCAGCCCCCGCCGCGTGATCGCATAGGCCGGCAACCCCGCGATCTCGCGGCCGTCGAGCGTCACCCGCCCCGACTCCGGCCGGATCATCCCCGACAGCGCCCGCAACGTCGTCGTCTTGCCCGCCCCGTTGCTGCCGATCAGCGTCACCAGCTGCCCCTGCTCGACCCGCAGGTCGAGCCCGTGCAGCACCTGAACCTTGCCGTAACCCGCGACCAGCTGCTCGACCTGCAGCATCAGGCCGCCTCCGCCACGGTGCCGCCCAGATACGCCGCCACCACCCGCTCGTCCGCCTGCACCATCGAAGGCGGCCCCTCGGCGATCTTCTGCCCGAAATCGAGCACGGTCACCGTGTCGCACAGGCTCATCACCACATCCATGTGATGCTCGATCAGGATCAGGCTGATCCCGTGATCCCGGATCTTGCGGATGATTTCTACGAGTTCGACGATATCAGGCGCGGTAAGCCCCGCCGCCGGCTCGTCCAGCAGCAGCAACTTCGGGTCCAGCGCCAGCGCCCGCCCGATCTCGAGCAGACGCTGCTTCCCGTATGGCAAATTGCGCGCCTCCTCGTTGGCCAGAGCCTCGAGCCCCACGAACCCCAGGATCGAAGCAGCCCGGATCTGCGCGTCGCGTTCTTCGCGCTTCGCCCGCCCGGTGCGCAGCGCCACCTCGGCGAGCGAACTGCGATAGGTGTGATGCAGTCCCACCATGATGTTCTCGATCAGGGTCAACTCGCCGAACAGCTGCACGTTCTGGAACGTCCGCGCGACCCCGGCCGCCGCAATCTCCGGCGGCTTGCGCCCGCTGATCCGCTTGCCTTCGAGCCGCACCTCGCCGTCGGTCGGCTGGTAGATCCCGGTCAGCACGTTCATCATCGTGCTCTTGCCCGATCCGTTCGGGCCGATCAGCCCATGGATCGTCCGCGGCTTGACCTCGAGATCGACCTCGTTCAGCGCCTTCAGCCCGCCGAACTGCATCAGGATCTTCTCCACCGACAGCAGCGACTGCCCGCCCGCCACGTCCGGCGGCGCCGTCCAGACCCGGCTGCTGTCCCCGCTCGCATTGATCACCGCATGCTCGCGCACCCGGAGCAGCCGGCGCACGAAGCCGAAGATCCCGTCCGGCAGGTAGTAGACGACGAACAGGATCATCGCCCCGAAGATCGACAGCCGCCAATCCGTGATCTGCGACAGCGACACCGCAAAACCGAAAAAGGCGAGGCACAGCACGACCGGGATGACGACCGACATCTTGTTGTCGGCCTTGCGCCATGACGACGCACCCGCAGCCAGCGCGATAACCGCGATCACACCCGCGATGATGCGAAACAGCGAGATGTCGGCCAACAGGTTCGGCAGCAGCACGATGATGACCGCGCCGAGGATCGGCCCGACCCGCGACTTCCGTCCGCCCATCGTCACCGCCAGCAGGAACGTGATCGCCAGCTCGACGCCAAAATTGTTCGGCGCCACGTACTGTTCGGAATAGGCGAACAGCACCCCCGCAAGCCCGGCCATGCCGGCCGAGATCACGAAGGCCATGACTTTGTATCGATAAACCGACACGCCCATGCAGTCCGACGCGATCGGCGAATCCCGCAGCGCCTCAAAGGCCCGGCCGAACCGGCTCGCGATCACCCGGTTCACGAACACGATCGAGAGCAATAGGAAGAAGACGACGATGAAGTAGTATTCGAATTCCCGCATCGCCGAGAGCTTCATGTCGAAGAACGAATCCTCCGGCGGGTTCCAGTCGCGGAAGTCGATCAGCAGCGGCTTCTGGATCGTGATGCCCATCGGACCGTTGGTCAGGAAGGTCATCTCGTTGATCAGGATCTGGATGATCGTGCCGAACGCCAACGTCACCATCGCCAGATACGGCCCGGTGACCTGCAGCGCCGGCAGCGCCAGCAGCGCGCCGAACAGCGCCGCCACGATCACCCCGGCCGGCAAGGCCGGCACCAGCCCGAGCCCGAGCTGGAAGTAGAGGCATCCCGCCGTGTAGGCGCCGATCCCCAGCAGCGCCGCATGACCGAGCGACACCTCGCCGGTGTAGCCGAAGACGATGTCGAGCCCGAGCACGAGGATGGAATAGATCGCGATCGTCACCGCCAGGTGCACGTAATACGGGTTGGTGACGATGAACGGGAACGCCAGCAGTGCGGCGATCAGCAGGACGGCTTTCAGCACGGCCATTGCCTCAGACCTTCTTGATCGCGGATTTGCCGAAGATGCCGGACGGCTTGATCGACAGCACCAGCAACAGCAGCACCAGCCCCGGCACGTCCTTGTAGCCCGTCGAGATATAGAACCCGGTCAGCGTCTCGGTGATCCCCAGGATCAACCCGCCGACCACCACACCCAATCCACTCGACAGCCCGCCGATGATCGCCACCGCGAACGCTTTCAGCCCCAGCACCGCCCCCATTGTCGCCCCGGTCAGCGTCACCGGCGCCACCAGCACGCCCGCGAACGCCGCCGTCATGCTCGACAGCGCATAGCTGAACGTGATGACCTGCGCCGTGTTGATGCCCATCAGCCCGGCCGCATCACGGTCCGCCGCAGTCGCCACCACCGCCTTGCCAAAAATGCTGCGCCGGTTGAACAGCTCGACCGCCAGCATCAGCGCGATCGCCCCGAACACGATCACGACCTCCATCGGCAGCACCCGCACGCCCCGGAAATCGAGCGCCGCCTCCGGCAAAGGCGATGGAAATTTGAGGGGATCCCGTCCCCAGACGTTCTCGGCGACGTTCTTGAAGATGATCCCGAGCGCGATGGTCGCCATGATCCAGCCCGCCTCGGACTTGATCGCGATCGCCCGCCGCACACCCAGGCGTTCGACGACCGCCCCCTGCAGCAGCCCGAACGCGAACACCACCGGCAGCATCGCCCAGTAACCGATGTAATATTGAACGGTGAGCCCGACCAAGGCCCCGAGCATCAACGCCTCGCCCTGGCCGAAATTCAGCGTCTTCGATGTCGCGAACGTCAGCTGGTAGCCGAACGCGATCACGCCGTAGATCATGCCGACGGAAATACCGCTCACGATGAGCTGGGCGAAGATTTGCATGGCGGTGGTTCCGTCACAAAAAAACCCCCTCCCGACACCGGGAGGGGGAGTGGGTCAGCCTTGGATCAGCCGTTCGACGGCTTGGCGCGTACTGCCTTGTCGCCCTGGGTGTCTTCGGCATGGGCCGGCGCGACGCGGCCGTCCTTGACCTCGCCGAACACTGGGATGTTCGACGTGATCGCTTCGTGGTCGGTTTTGCTGAACGGATGGTCGTAGACGGTCACGACGCCGTCAACCTTGGTCTTCAGGTCTTCGAGCGCGGCACGAATCTTGCGCCCGTCAGTGCTGTCCGCCTGCTTGATCGCCGCCGCCAGCAGGTAGACGCTGTCATAGCCCTGCGCCGCCGACACCGGCGACGGCATGCGATCGATCTTGTAGGCATCCTGGTAGGCCTTGATGAACGCCGCCCGCTTCGCCGTGTTCGGCAGCTGGATGAACGTTTGCGGCATGACCGCGCCGTTGCCGTTGGCCCCAGCCGTGTCGATGAACGACGCCATCGACAGCGTCCAGCTGCCCACGATCGGCACCTTCCAGCCAAGCTTGGCCATGCCGTTGGCGATCTGCGCCAGCTCCGGCCCGATCCCGTACGTCAGGATCACGTCGGCGCCGGCCTCCTTGGCGCGCAGCAGCTGCGACGTCATGTCGGTGTCGCCGATATTGAACTTCTCTTCGGTGACCGGCTTGACGCCCTTGGCCGCGAGCGCCTTTTCCAGATCCTGACGCCCGAGCTGGCCGTAATTGGTGCTGTCGGCCAGGATCGCCGGCTTTTTCAGGCCGCGGCGGGTGATCGCCTCGTCCACGATCATCGGCGCCTGGATCGCATCGGCGGCCGAGGTGCGGAAGATGTAGTTGGAGCGGTCCTTGGCGAACTGCCCGGTGATCGCCGTGCCGGTGGCGACGTTGTTGATCACCGGGACCTCGGCTTCCTGGTAGAAGCGCTGCGACGCCAGGGCCACGCCGGTGTTGATGAAGCCGACCGTCGCGACCACCTTCTCCTTGTTGATCAGCTCCTGGGCGATCTGCACCCCGAGCTCGTTGCGCGCCTCGTCGTCGCGCTCGATCAGCTGGATCTGGCGGCCCATCACGCCGCCGGCCTTGTTGATCTCGTCTGCCGCCAGCTTCACGCCGTCCCGCATCGAGACGCCCATGCTCGATGAGCCGCCGGTGAACGGGCCGCTGACGCCGATCTTGATCGGATCGGCCGCGAAGGCGGGGCTGAAACCCAGGGCCGCGGCCATGGCGATGGTGGCGAGCAACTGCCGCCGGGTCTGACGCATCATCGAGAACCTCCCACTGTGTAAGTTGCTGTTCGATCAGCAAGCGCACGCGCCTATAACATGGCTGTCACAACTTGAAACAGTGTGAAATCCCCCCACAGCGGCGCATAACGCCGCCTTATCTTGAGACAAGGACACGCCCGATGCTGAACCGGCGTCAGTTGCTTTGGGTGGCGCCCAGCGCCGTGCTCCTCGCCGGCGCCAGCGGCGCCGCCTGGATCGGCACCAAGAAACCGCCCCGCGCCCTGATCGGCGGCCCGTTCACGCTTGAGGACGGCGCCGGCCGCACCGTGACCGACCATGACTTCCGCGGCAAATGGATGCTCGTCTACTTCGGCTACACCCGCTGCCCCGACGCCTGCCCCACCGCCCTGCAGGACATGGCCAACGCCGTCGACCTGCTCGGCGCCAAGAAGTCCAACGTCGCCCTCGTCTTCATCACCGTCGACCCGGCGCGCGACACCCCCGCCGTGGTCAAGGACTATGTCAGCAACTTCGAGGCTCCCATCACCGGCCTCTCCGGCTCCGAGGAGCAGGTCGCCAAGGCCGCCCGCGAATACCGGGTCTACTACGCCAAGCACCCGACCAAGGACGGCTACGACATGGACCACAGCAGCATCATCTACCTGATGGACCCCGACGGCGACTTCGTCGCCAACTTCACCCACGAGACCCCGCCCGAGCAGATCGCCGCCAAGCTGCGCGACGTCGTCTAGGCTCGACAAGGACCGCCGGTTTCAGTTACTTTATATAACTATGCAGTTGCAAAAAGTTCCCAAAAGACGCTATCAGGACGCCTGCCCCATCGCCCACGCGCTCGAGTTGATCGGCGAGCGTTGGGCCCTCCTGGTAGTCCGCGAACTGGTCTTCGGCCCCCGCCCCTTCGGCGAGCTGGCCGCCGGCCTGCCGGGGATCAGCGCCAAGGTGCTCACCGAACGGCTCGACGGCCTGGACGCCGCCGGCATCGTCCAGCGCCGCAAGCTCCCCCCGCCCGCCTCGGTGCAGGTCTACGAGCTGACCGAGCGGGATGCCGCAAGCACGCCGACCAGCTTCTTGAGCGGCCCCCACCGGGGCGCACTAGGCTCTGCCGGAGCGAGCAGGTCTTTGCTTCGCCTTCGGTTCAGCACTAATCCGTTTTCGCGGGCGAGCGCGTGAGAGAGGGCCTGACGCAAGAGCCCTCGCTCCTGGCTGTCGTAGCGCAGTCGGCGCAGCTCGTCCGGTGCCATCATAGACCTTAGCGCAGCCATCGGCGACGAGTGGATCGAAATTGGTAGTCCACACCAGGCGCACGCGGTCGCCGTTCATCAGCGTAGCGAGCGCGATATGGCCGTAGGACGGTTTCGCTCCGCTAAGCTTCCCGGCGATGTAGGTCCGGCGGTCGCCCTCGCTAGGATAGACAGCCTCAAAAAGCGCCGCATATTCGTCTGGCGCGCCGAACGCCGGGTACTTAGGGGTCGTCAGCAATCAACTGATCGACCGGAGCAGCATAACACGCTGATAAACCCCGTTCTTCCAATGCGAGCCGATTCGGTTAAATCCTTCCGAGTCCTTAGTCAGGCCGTCGATGGAGGACTGGAGTTCGCGTTGCACAGCGGGATTGGCGAGATCAGCGACGGTCTTCGGCGATACCCGGCGCTGGCTGACGTAAAGCTGTTGCTTGAACTCCCAGATCATATCCCAAGCGGTCGGAATCTCGGCTGCGGCCGAAGCGCCTGCGCCCAGCAACCACATTAGGCCGCCGCCCCGCATGGAGAACCGGCGGGCGAAGTCGTCAGCAGCGACCTGAGGCGGATCCAATTCGAAAGGCACGTTCTAATCTTGCAAGAGAACGTTCTGATCTTGCAAGAGAACGTTCTAATCTTGCAAGAGAGTGGTACTGGGGACGGGGACGCGTAACCGCGAAGACGCGCTAACTGATCTCGCACTTTGCGCAAAGGATCGGCCGCACCTGGCTTGCTTCGGCATATCCATGTCTATCGGCCCCGCCAGGGTTCGGCATGTTTCATTCCGAGCATCGCGTCGAAGGCAGCCAGCTTTGCAGCATCGGAGGTCGGGTAAGGACGACGCGACGAACGCGCGTAGCCGCTTTCGCGGTGCTCTACGCGAGCGCCCCATACGCCGCCGCGCGGGAACACAACCACGTTGAAGCCGTCAGGCGTGTTGAGGAAGTCATTGCCCGATGCCGAGGTCCGCCATTTGCGCGCCAGCCAACGGCTGCGCCGAGACCGCCCGGCCTTGAAGGTGGCCTCGCGACGTTTCGCGCCCTCGAGGTCTTCCTCCATATGGCCTGCGCAGATGCAGCCGGCGCGAAGCTCCCCTTCATATCGATCGTTCTGCATCACATGAACGAAGCGCACGAGGCGCGCCTCGCACATCTCGCAGCGGTAGTTCTGCTCGTCGAGTTCCTCGATGTCGACGCAGCGCCAACCGCGATGCGGCACTCCGGCCTTCGCCCACTTGCCTGTCGTCGTAGTCTCCTGCGCCGAGGCAGACGGCATGCTCAGGGCTTTCTGAGGTTCAGATCGCGCACGGCGACAAATGCGCGGTTGGTCTCGGCGGCGCGCCGATCCTTCTCGCGAATCACATCGACGAGCGACACGCGCCCTGACAGAATCTCGTAGAGATCGAGTCCGTCAGCGCAGATCAGATTGGTTTGTCGGCCGCGGGTAAACGCCTCCAGCCCGTCGCTGGTGAAACCGGAGTTGCTGACGAAAAGCCCACGCGACCAAGAGGCCTTCCCGCCCACCTTGCCAGAGAAGGTCATCAGATCGGCGAAGCCGATCTGCGGCCCGTGCCACTTTGCCTCGACCAGATAGGTCTGCCCGTCGAGCCGGAAGCTACCGTCGATCTGTTCGCCGGTCAGCCGGAACGCATTCCGGGGCGCGAGCTCATAGGCGGCGAAGAGCTCGTTCAAGAACCCCTCGAACCGTAATCCACGCTGCTGAGGTTCCAGCTTGCTGATTTCCAGCAGGAGAGAGGCGAGCGCTTGGCTTCGTTCTGCGCTCAGTCCCGTGGCGGATGACTGCGACGGCTTGGATGTGCTGGCGTTCAGGCTATCGAGGAACGTGCGGTCGAGCAGCTCGGGGATCTTGAAGGAAACGTTCGGCAGCAACACGTTGAGCCGATCGATCTCGTCCCGG
>JAABUL010003749.1_pt1 | contig 21809 bp, 17 predicted proteins | sample 5559151 | NCBI WGS metagenome assembly JAABUL01 (sample SAMN10711876, study PRJNA513368) | rock metagenome | isolation source: Antarctica rocks | place: Antarctica: Victoria Land, Pudding Butte sud | reverse complement strand
TTTTTCGCCCCTCCACTGTGCCGGTGGCACGATCGCTTCGGGTTACATTATTCGTGAGGCAACATCTCCCTGAAAGTAAGATCTACCGTGATGCAATGCGCCGGCAATTCTAATTGTCGCTGAACACCCCACGAGGGGCGCCCTGGTCGAACGTGAGCCGTGAGCAGCAACGGAACTACAAGCCAGGTTAGACGTTAGGCGCTAGGGGAGTGTGCGCTAAAGGGCAAGACGTACCCTCTGCGACACGTCCAGGCCGAAACTTTCCCTCAATCCATCCCGACCAATCGCTGTGAGACGGACAGCACGACTCAATTGGACGCGTTCAAGCCAGTTTAGTTCGAAAAGGCACACGGTGAGCGCTTTCGCTAGGGGACCAGCGATGTGGCGATAGCGCTCGCTCCAATCGATGTGATAGGGAGAGTAGGAGAGTTGCCGCCCCACTCTCCCAAGGTCTACGCCGAACTCCCCCAAACGCCGCGCTCCTCCCTCGGTGACGCTGTAGCCTGTCTCTAGTTCGATCAAGATCTCCCTCTCAACGAGCGCCTGGGTCAACGCAACGCCTAGATAGCCGCCGAGATGATCGTAACAGGTGCGCGCGAAGTGGAGCGCCGCGGCCCGGTCCGATTGATGGAGCGAACGCACGGGCTTGGTGGGGGCGATGACGGCCAGCGCCTCTAGGGCCGCGATGAGCGCGGGGCTGGAGATGCGATAGTAGCGATGTTTGCCCCAGGGCTCTACCGCGACAAACCCGCTCTCCACGAGCCGAGCCAGATGTGCGCTGGCGGTGGATGGGGCCACCCCTGCTGTCCGCGCCAACTCTCCGGCCGGCAGCGCCCGGCCGTCGGAGAGCGTGAGCAGAAAATCGGCGCGGGTCGGATCGGCGAGCAGCGCGGCGACCACGGCGATGTCCGCGTCTCCTGCTATTGGGCTCATCGTCACGGTATCGCTCATTGGCGCCTCTCGCTCTTATCTGTTCTCATGTTATTATCTTATCTGTTCCCAGTATATCCCCTGTTCATTTCAGTCTCAATCGAAATGTTTTGACTATAGACTGAGTGAGATAGCGGTGACGCACCACGCATAAAGGGAGGGGAATACCGGATGGCCGAACAGTTGCACCGGAAACGAGCGCCCACACAACAGGGGGAAGGGGCGTGCGCGGCGCGCCATCCAGCAGCTCTCGGACGTGCGTCCACACACGTCGCGTTCCTTGCCATCTGCCTGGGCTACTTCGTGACCATCCTCGATACCACGATCGTCAACGTGGCGTTGCCGACCATTCGCCGGCAGTTCGGCGCGACGGTGAGCGACCTCCAATGGGTGGTGGACGGCTACGCGCTCGTGTTCGCGGCCCTGCTGCTCAGCGCGGGCTCCCTGGGCGACAGACTGGGCAGCAAGCGATTGTTCCTGGTGGGACTCGCGCTCTTTACTACGAGTTCGGCCCTGTGTGGCGTCGCCCCCACTTTGTGGGCATTGCAGGCCGCGCGCGTGTCGCAGGGGGTGGGCGCGGCCATCGCCGTGCCCACCTCACTCGCGCTGTTGCGGCATATGTTCACCGACCCTGCGGAGCGCGCCAAGGCTCTGGGTATATGGGGCGGGGTTGCCGGCGTAGCCGCGGGGGCCGGACCCGTCGTGGGGGGCTTCTTAGTGGGCGGCCTCACTTGGAGGAGTGTCTTCTTCATAAACGTGCCCATAGGAATTATCGCCGTGCTGCTCACCCTGCGGTTCGTCGCGGAGTCGCCGCGCCAGCAGGACCGAAATCTCGATCTCCTCGCCCAACTCGCAGGCATTGTGGCTCTGGCCGCGGTCACCATCGCCTTCATCGAAGGCGGGGCGAGTGGGTGGACCTCGCCGCTCGTCCTGGGCGCGTTTCTCCTGTTCGTCATCGCGACCATCGCCTTTATAGTCGTCGAGCGGCGCTCCATGAGTCCGATGCTGCCGCTGGGGCTATTCTCAGTTCCGAACTTCTCGGCCGGGAACGCCGTGGGCTTTCTCATCAACTTTGGGTTCTACGGGGAACTGTTCCTACTCAGCCTCTTCTTCCAGCAAGTGCGCGGCTACTCCCCCACCATCACGGGGCTGGCATTGCTGCCGCAGATGGGGATGGCGGTGGTAGGGTCCTGGCTGGCAGGGCGTGTCATGAGCCGGGCGGGGCCGCGCGCGCCCATGGTGACGGGGGCTCGTACTAGGCGGAGTTGGGATGCTTGTCTTCGCGCTGGTAGGGACGATGAGCCCGTACGTGGTGATGGTACCAATGCTGGCCGCAATCGGCTTCGGGATGTCATACACTATGCCCGCGATGACATCAGCGGTGCTAGAGTCCACGCCGAGTGAGCGCGCGGGGATGGCCTCAGGAGTGGTGAACACGAGCAGGCAAGTGGGCGGGGTCATCGGTGTGGCCTTGTTGGGCGCGCTCGCGGGAGGGCACAAGATCGATCCAAGCGGATTAGTCATAGCCCTCCTGATAGCCGGTGGCGCCTTCCTGGTCGGAGCTATGGTGACGTTGCGGTGGGTCACAGCTGTCAATAGAGGGCGGTCAGGATAGGACTAATCCGCTTTGATACCGACAGACACTTCGATGTCGGTCGTCAATCGCAACACGCCGCCACTCTCGCCGGCAAGGGCTCGCAGGCGCGGCAGGTCGCGCGCCCGGTCGAGGTGGAAAGCCGCCGGTCCCATCAGCAGGCGGTCGAGCGCCTCGGCCGGCGTGACCATCTCGGCGCCGCGCCAGCCGTGATGTTCGGCGGCGGCAAAGCCTTGCCCCAGCAACGTATCTAGCGCCGGCTCGCGTGTCGCCTTGGGGCGCGGCAGCGCGCTGAGCGCGTCATAGAGTTCACGCCGGTGCGCCGGACCGAACGACGCCGTGACGTAGGCGCCGCCTGGCTTGAGCACGCGTAGCGCCTCGTCGAGCAGCGCGGGGGCTAGCCGGCGCAGCACGACGTCGACCGTGCCGCCGCGTAGCGGCAGACGGCGCCGCGCGCTCGCCCTCAACACTGCCACGCGCGGTTCACGGCGCAGTATGCGGTAGGCGGCGTCGAGCATCGGCACGGAGATATCAAGCCCGATGAGAGTCAGCGGACCGGTGTAACGCGCGCCGAGCCGCCGCAGCGCATCGCCGGTCCCACAGCCAAGGTCGAGCACGACCGCGCCCGGACGCAGGCGCGGCGCGATCGTATCGAGGTAATGTTCCAGCGCCGCGCGCTCACCTGAGGCGGCCGCGTCGCCGTCAAGACGCCGCTCCCACTCCGCGCGGAGTCGCGCCATCTCCGCCGTATCGCCCGGCCCTTCATTAGGCGGACGTTTGCCGGGCGGTAGTAGGTCGAGATGCGGCCACGTCGGGTACGTGTGGCCGACGCCGCAGGCCAGGTGATCGCCATTCAGCGTGAGCGGTCGGCCGCAGAGAGGGCAAGCCAGCAAATCTAGCAGCCATGTCGGAAGCGCGCGCGTCGGGGAAACTGTCATATAGTCAGCGTAACAGGCGGAGTGCTATGCTATTCATCCTACTCTACGCTGTCCAGGCACTGCTGTATGCGCGCGGCCAGCGGCTGGACATACGCGCGTACGCACGAGCTATGGGACCCAGGAATTTCGTGTGTCGTCACCTCCGCGGAAACATAGCGCCACCGGGCGGTCGGATCATCGACCCATTGGGCAACGCCCTCGCCGGCCCGTAACAGCGTGACGCATCCATCATATCGGCCGGGGAGATAGGCCCGCATCGCCCTCTTATAGGCGACCAGCCACTCGTCGTGCATCGTCCGTTCGCCCCCTGTTGTCATGGCCGCCTCGTGTGTTATCGCACGGCTCAACCGGTCGCCGAAGCCCTGCGCGGCGCGGCGCGCCGCGCGCCCGATGCGCGCGCACTTTTCCGCGAACGGCGCGTATCTGAGGACCTGAAGGAGGGTCAGGACGGAGGCGCGCGCGCGTACAAAGGCGTCAGCCCGCTTATCCAGGCCCCTCCACATGAGGCGGCCGATGGGGCGAAGGGCCGCGAAAGGGGCATTCCAGGCCGCGACATCCACCAGCACGAGCAAGTCGACCCGCTGCCCCTGCGCGCGCAACAGTCGCGCCATCTCGTACGCGATCAAGCCGCCGTTACTGTATCCGCCCAAAAGATACGGTCCGTGGGGCTGGACGGACTGAAGCGCGCGCACATGATCAGCGGCCATCGCCTCGATCGTCAACAGACCCGGCAGGTCGTGGGCGTCGTGCGGCTCGAGGACATAGAAGGGGCGCTCCGGGTCGAGGAGGCGCGATAGGGTTAGATAGTACGCATTGTCGCCCGTCAGGTAAAAGAACGGCCTCTTCGTCCCTTGCGGGCGCACGGCAACCAGATGGGGCAGATGGGGATGACGCGCCTCGGGCGCCTTATCTCCACAATCGAGCGCCGCGGCAAGGCGTTCGACCGTCGGTTCCGTCATCGTAAAGAAGGCGGCAGGGGATATGTGGCGGCCCCGCGCACGGCCAACCAGATCGAGCATGCGCGCGGCCTGGAGCGAGTGCCCGCCCAAAGCGTAGAAGTCGGCGGTGACGCCGATATCGGTGACGCCCAGGATGTCCGTCCAGATCAGCGCGAGTTGGCGCTCCGTCGCGGTTCGCGGAGCGACGTATGGATCGCCGCTGTCGCCGTTGGACGGCAGACCCAACCTCTCGGCGAGGCCAATGCGTTGAGCTTTGCCGGTCGCGCCGACCGGGATGCGGTCGACGATGACGACCCGCCACGGGACCTTGAAGAGGGTCAGGCGCGCGGCGACGTGCGCGCGCAGCTCACGTTCGGTCACGGCTACGCCCGCGCGCACGACCACCGCCGCCGCGACATCCTCACCCAACGTCGCGTGTGGCGCGGCGAAGGCGACGGCTTGCACAATGGCGGGGTGGTCCAGAAGCGCGGCCTCAACCTCGTACGGTGACACCTTCTGCCCGCCGCGGTTGATAAGCTCCTTCACGCGCCCGGTGATGAAGAGATAGCCGTCGCTATCCAGATAGCCAAGATCACCTGTCCGGAACCATCCCCCCACGAAGGCCTCCTCGTTGGCAGCGTCATCACCCTCGTAGCCCGCCATGATGTTGGGTCCGCGCGCGACGATCTCCCCCTCCCGGCCAACGGGCGTCAGCTCATCCGCGGAGTCGATGATCGCGACCTCCGGTCCCGCGGCGAGGCCGACCGAGCCTGGCTTCCGGACCAGCGGGGGCAGGGGATTGCAGGCGATGAGGGGTCCGGCCTCAGTCAACCCATAGGCCTCGATGACGGGCGCGCCGAACGTGCGCTCCAGGTCATGCAACACCGCCGAGGGCAGCGACGCCGAGCCGGAGCGGATCAGCCGCAACGGACATCGCGCGATGATGGCGCGGCGCCCCTGTGTGTCGGCGACCGTTAAAATCTCGCGGTGCGCGGTGGGACCGGCGACATACCACGTCGGACGGCACTCGTCGAGCCAGGCGAAGAAACGCAGCGCATCGAAGGTGGGAGGGCAGACGACACTCGCGCCGGCCAGCAGCGACGACAACACCATGCACAGGCCATGAATATGGAAGAGCGGCGCGACGTTGAGACAACGATCGCTGGGCGTTAGCGCGACGGCGCGACTCGTGTACAGGGCCGAGGCAAGGACGTTGCGGTGGGTGAGCGGCACGACCTTGGGCCGCGCCGTCGTACCGGACGTGAGCATCACGACGGCCACGTCGTCGGGGCTAGGATAGTCGTCGGCGTCGACCGGGCGGCGGCCCGCCGCCGTGAGCGCGAAGAGGCCCGCGGCGGCGGCAGGGCGCGGCGACAACTGGATGACCGGGAGGTGAAGCCGCCAGGCGGCGTCGGCCGCCGCGCCCTCGCCCGTCTGGATCATCACGGCCTTGACATTCAAGGCCGCGAAATACGCCTCGTATTCATCGGGACGATAAGAGGGATTGAGTGGGGCGCACACCGCGGAAGCGGCGATGGCGAGAAACGCCACGGCCATCTCCGGTCCGGTGGGCAGGACGAGGGCGATGCGATCACGGCGCCCAAGCCCCAGCGCGCGAAGCGCCGCCCCGCTGTCATCGACGTGCGCGGCCAGACGCGTGTACGAACAATCTACCCGGCCTGGGGCGGCTATAGCGCTGGCGTCCGGCGTACGCGCGGCTTGTGCGGCAAGCGCCTTGCCGATAGTCAGCGGCGCCTCCGTGTGCGCCGGATTTGCATAGGGTCGTCTTTCACGCATAAAACTTTCCATAGCGCACAGCAGCGCACAGCGACATAGCAGGAATACAGGATGTAGGGTGTGCGGCGCCTCGTGATACCCGCCGGCTTAGGCCAGGGCGCGCAGCCCATGCACGGCTTGGGGCTCCTCCACGCGCTCCGTGTCGCCCCGCGGCGCCGCGTAGCCGACGCCGGGAATGGTGCGAATTGGGTGCGGGCTGCCTGGCAGCTTGGCAATCTTCTCGCGGAGATGACGGACATGCGTCTTGATCACGTTGACATCGCTCTCGCTGGTGTGGCCCCACAGGCACTCCATGATGCGCGCGGCCGCGAGCACCTGCCCCGCATGGACGAGCAGCAACGCCAGGATGCGGCTCTCCGTCGGCGTCAACCGTACGCGCGTCCCATCGGCCGCCGTCAGTTCGTGCATATCCGCATCGAAGAGCGCTCCCGCGATCCTGTGCTGCGTCCGCCCGGTCGTCCCATCCACACCCCCACTGGTCCGGGCGACGGCGCGGCGCAGCACCGCTTGGGCGCGCAGGACGAGCACCTGCATGTTGAACGGCTTGACCACGTAGTCGTCGGCGCCCTGATCGAGGCCGGCGATGATGTCCTCGTCCCGCGCACGGGCGGTGAGCATGATGACAGGAATCGTCGTGCGCGCGCACAGCGCGATGAGCGCCGCGGCGGTGTCCCGGTCGGGGCTGTCGACGTCGAGGATCACCAGGTCGACGGGCGCTGTGCGCGCGCGCTGCAGGCCCTCGCGGCCTGTGCCCGCGGTCACGACATCGAAGCCGGCGCGCGCCAAACCGTAGCGTAACAGGTCGGTCTGATAGGGATCATCGTCTACGCACAGGATGGTGGGCACGGGTCACGTCTTCCTCTCACAGGTCTGGCCGGCCGCCCTGCCAGCATGATACAGGGCTCATGTACATATATCGGTCACGTCACGCGTTTACTGAAGGGGGACGATTACACGCCCACCCCTCCGATGGCGCTCCATTAGGATACGCGGCCTCCCGGCAGCGGCCGCCACTGCCGGGAGGCGCGCTTCGCGTCACTCCATCCGGTTCGTCCATTAAGAATAGACGGTGAAGATGGTCATTTCTTACGTAGCTCTTGTGCCCGTGCGCCACACCCTTGGTGGCATAAACGCGATACATTGTTAGAAGGAGGCTAGCAGTCTGTCGGAGAGAACGACGTGATGCTGTCCGTGACCGGAGTTCCGCCGCCGGGATGGAGTGCGCCGCCCGTAGGCGCGTGTGATCGACGCGCGGCCAGGGGCGGGACACGGCCCCGGATGACCGCCCGCAGGGGGGATGCACGCCATCACGCCTCCTTAGTAGACCGGAGACAAGGTATGGAAGCGCTTGAGATTGAAGGCCAGGCAGACCAGCAGCCATTCGCCGGCGACAGCCGCTTCGCCGCGCAGCGAGAACTGCCGGAAGCCGAGCACTTCGGTGATAATGCCGATCACGGGCTCGACGGTATATTTGCGCGCGCCGTAGATGGCTTTGCCCAGCGCCGTCTTGAGCTTATAGGCCATTTTGACCTGGGCGCTGGCGTCCTCTGGCGGCGGGTCGGGCTCCGGCGCGAAACGCTCCTGCCAACTCTGGTGATGGGGCTCACGCCCCGGCGCGATGTAGGGGTCGATGTCGCGGTCGGCGCACGCCTTCAGGGTGGCCGGCCCCCAATAGCCGTGGTCCAACGCCGCTGCGTCCGGCGTGCCGACCTCCGGCGGGATGGCGGCGAGCGTGGGCTCCGCTTCATGGCTGTCGTTGGGGTGGTTCGAGAGCGACGTGCCCACGATCAGCAAGCTCTGCTGATCCACCGCGACCTGCGCGTTATAGTCTTGGTCGAAGCCTTGGTCGGTCGGGTTCTTCATGATGCGCGAGTCCGGATCGGTAAAATTGTACTGATCCTTGGCCCGTGGACCCGGCACCGGCGGTGTGGGCACGCGTCCGCGCGGCCGGTGCCCCGTCGTGCGTTCCTTCTCCTCCCGCTGGGCTATCGTGTCCTCATACGCGGCCCGCTCCAGCGCGTCGCGCTCACGGGCGCGCGCCTCGATGACCGCTTTGGCCTCGGCCAAGCGCGCCAGGTGGTCCTCCCGCCGCGCGATCTCGTCGCGCACGACCAGCCCATCGGGCCGCTCACGCTCGTCCAGTTGCTCCGCCAGCGCGAACAACTCGTCCACCTCGGCGCGCAGGTGAGCTTCGAGTTCCACCAACCGCTTGTAGCTCACGGCTTTGCTCTTGGAGGCGTCGGCGTGAATCTTGGTCCCATCCAGGCTGATCGTGCCCAGGGTCAGCACGCCCGCCTCTTGGGCCAACAGCAGCCCCTGCACGAACAACGCCTTGAGGTCGGGCAGGAACGTGCGCCGAAAGGTGGCGATGGTGTCGTGGTCGGGATGCCGATTGCCCGCGATGAACCGGAACGGCACCGATTCGTAGGTCGCCCGCTCGATCTTGCGCGAACTGAACACGCCCGTCGCATACCCATAGAGGAGCAGGGCGAGCAACACCTCCGGCGCGTAGGGCTCGCCGCCCCGCGACCCGTAGCGGGCGTAGAGCGCCGAGAGATCAAGCAGCGCGACGCTGTCCACCACGAAGCGGGCCAGATGCTCCGGCGGCAGGCAATCGCCCAGGCGCACCGTCAGGTCGAGCGCCGCCTCATAATCCACGGTTTTGAATGTTCTACTCATGCTTCCTACTGTACCACTACCACACACGGGACGGAGAGCCCGCTTCTCTCCGACAAACTGCTAGCGCACACGATTATCCATCAGCGAGTGACACGCTAGGAGCAGGGCGTCGAAACCGCCACGGGAGTACAATTGGGGCACAGACACACGACAAAATGACCGCGATACGGCCGCTATCACGAGCGGTATCGCCCCGCTAGCAGGGAGAGGATAGAGACATGACACAAACGATGAGCGACACGGACGTCGACACGGTCAAGGGCTTCGACCAGATACCAGAGATCGCCATGCCCGAGGATTTCTGGCAGGATATGCCGTCGTACCTGGCGCGCATAGCGACCGCACACGGTCCCGTGTTCAAGCGAGAGACCCCGCCGGGGCTGCGGCCGCTGTACGGCGACTGGATGGTCTTCATGGTCGGACCAGAGGCGAACCGCTTTGTACTACAATCGCACCGCCACGCCTTCAGCCATGAGCGCGGTTGGACGCCCATCCTGTCCGGTATGTTCGAGCAGGGGCTGCTCAACACCGACGGCCCTCCGCACGACCGTGACCGTAAGATGATGAACCCGGCCTTCGCCGTGGCCTACATGAACGCCTACCTGCCGATCATGAACCGTGTCATCGCCGCGCGCACGCGCGACTGGGCCGCGCGCGGCACGGTTGACCTGTACGAGGAGACGCGTAAGATCACCTTCGACGTGGCCGCCGCGGCCCTCGTCGGGCTCCAAACCGGCGCCGAGGTCGACCGCCTGCGCTAACTGTTCTACCAACTGCTCTACGCCGACTTCACGGCTATGACGTCGCAGGAAGCGTTCTTCACGCACCTGTCGCGCGTACGCGGCGAGCTTGACGGCCTGCTGCTGCGCCTGATCGCGGCGCGCCGCGCCGACCCAACCGATGACATCCTGGGCCTGCTCGTACGCGCGCGCGACGACGACGACCGGCCCTTTAGCGATACACAGTTGCTCGGCCAACTGCACATCCTGCTCGTAGCGGGCCACGAGACGACGACCACGCTCAGCGCGTGGCTGCTCTACTTGCTGGCGACACATCCCGACTACCTGGCGCGCGTGCACAAGGAAATGGATATGGTACTGGCCGAATCAGGCGGCGAGATCACCCTCAAGGCGGTGCGCGCGGCCAAGACGCTTGGCTACGCGGTCGACGAGGCGGGCCGGCTATACTCGCCCGTGGGCAACGCGCCGCGTAGCACGGTCGAGGATGTCGTGTTCGCGGGCTACGAACTCCCCGCCGAGACGACAGTCCGGCTGGGTCTGGCGGCATCCAACCGGCTGCCGCGCGTCTTCGCCGACCCCGACCGCTTCGACCCCGACCGCTTCGCGCCGCCGCGCGAGGAGGACAAGCGCACGCCCTACAGCCTCGTGACCTTTGACGGCGGGCCGCGCGTGTGCATCGGCATGAGCTTCGCGCAGGTCGAGATCAAGGCCATGGCCATGCGCATCCTGCGCGACTACACCCTCGCGCCGGTGGAAGGTCATGACCCCGCGCACGCCTACAACGGCATCACCGCCGTGCTGCCCAACGGACTGCCTGTCCGCGTCACGCCGCGCGCCTAGTGTTTTTTCCGAGGGGTTACTTTGCAGCGAAGCGTACCCCCTGGGACCGCCGGCATCCTGCCGGCGGTCCCAGGAGCAACTGCGCAGAGTTCGCTTGACAGACTACTAGCCAACGCGAGACTCTCCTGTGGCCGATGTCTCCACCGACCGCAACCAATTCCCCAGACTGGCTAGGCTCACGCCGGCTGGGAACGTCCAAGCAGGCATGATGCCGGCCGGCGCGGGATTGTGCGCTAGCTGGTCGAGGTTGATGTACGGCTCCAGTTGCGGCATCGCGCCGAGCGCGCGCAATATGTCCTGCTGCCCCGCCCCGATCACCGCAGGGAACGGCTGCACGGACATATACGTCTTGGGTCGCCGGACGACCTCGTCCGGTAGGCGGTCGCGCATGGCCACGCGCAGAAACGCTTTCTTGATGATCCATGGTACCACGGGGAGCGACAGGAGGACGTCAACCACGCGCAGGTCCAAGTAAGGGAACCACGCCTCCATCGGCAGGTGGGAGACGCTGGGGTCGTACCACTCGTGGACGGCCATCTCGTAGGGGGACAAGAACCCGTCGTACGTCGCATAGCGGAGATTATGCGTGGGGGCAGGCAAGGCGCGCTGCTCGTCCTCCCAGCGGTCACGCAAATTGAGGCGCCGCGCGAAATCCTCGTTGACCCACGCGGGGAAACGCAGCGGGGCCGCGTCGTCTCGCCGTGGCGGCCGCGGATTCCGCATGGCGTGCCGCACTCCCGTGCCCAAGGGCGGTATTTGGCGCGCGGGCCGTACGCTATGCGCGAGATCAAGCAGCGCGTCCCCCATGGCCGTCCGCGCGAACAGGTCGCGCACGCTATAGCCGCGCACGTCCGTATTGAACGCGAGATCGGCTCCATGGCCGAAAAGCACTACGCGCCGGTCATCCGTGACTAGCGGCTGCCGCAGCGTCATCGCCGCGATCGTGATCAGATAGAAGAGGGGCTCGGGACCCTGGAGGTCGGGGCGTCCCCAACTCTCACGCAACGGGGCCGCGTCGGCGACATACTGACGGTGTGGGATGCCAAGGGCCGTCGCCGCTATCTCGGCGAATCGCCCTTCGCGGTCGTCCCGCGCCACGCGTGTGAAGACGCCCGTGAGGGCCTGCAGGTCGAGCGGGCGTCCTCGCGCGGCCGCGACATCAACGGCTGTTGCAGCGAGCGCGGTCGAGTCGAGGCCGCCGCTCATCAAGATCGTCATCTTCTTCGTGCGTAGGCGGTCGCCCACCGCTAGGTCCATGACCTCGCGGAAGTGATCAACATAATCGGATGCCCTGCGATGGTGGACTTTCGTGCGCACCGGGAAGGTGTAATAGCGGCGCACGCGCACAAAGAGGTCACGCGCTTGCAGCGAGTGGGCAGCCGGGACGCGTTGGATGTCGGCGAAGGCGGTCGTGTCGGAGTCGTGATTAGCCCGGAACAGCAAGAAATCGCCCATGGCCCGTTCGTTCAGCCGCGCGGACACCAAGGGGTGCCGGCGAATACAGTGCAGCGTATTGCTCACGACGAGGGACGACCCGACGCGCGCGTAGTAGAGCAACTTCACCCCAAAGTGGTCCCGGGCGCAGAAGACGGTACGCCGCCGGCCATCCCACACGATGAACGAGAAATCGCCCAGGAGGCGCTGAGGGCAGTCCTCCCCCCATGTAAGGTAGGCGCGTAGCAGCAGTTCGGCGTCACTGGTCTTTGATAGGTCCAACGCGCGAGCGGCGGCATCAGACGCGCCTAGCGCGTCGCGGAGTTCCCCGCGCGCATCGGCAACAATCCACACGTTCCCGTCCAGACTGAACGGCTGAGGGCCGAATCGATCCTCGTCGGTCGTGGTCAACAACGTGTGCCCCAAGCCGACAGCGCCGTCGACCCACAGGTTTTGACGATCAGGCCCCCGATAGGCCATGACGTCGGTCAGACGTTGCGCCACGTCACGGTCGACGGGCGCCCCGTCTACATTGAATACCCCGACAATACCGCTCATGAAAAGGTGTCCTCACATGCTACGCTCCATTCGCGGCTTTGGCAGCGACCGTCGGAATGACAGTTTTGAACCCGGCGCGATAACGGCATTTCTTTCGCCACACACAATGGTACAAGGTCTCGCGCCATACTGCTTTTCCTCCGTATCATGTGGGTGCGCCACAGCAAAGTTCCCTTGTGCGGCGCGGCAGCCAACTGGCACGGCTGCTGTGCGCGTGCTGGGAACTTTGCTGTGGCGCACCCGTATCATGTCTACACGAGGCGTGTGCCCGCGAAGAGCAACGCGCCGGCCATAGCCGGGCGCAACCAGGTGTCGGGCAAGCGGGCGCAGAGCTTGCTGCCGATGAACACACCCGGCAGCGACCCCGCCAGCAGGTTGAGGCTGAGCCCGAGGTTGACGTCACCCATCCCCAGGTGTCCGAGCGCCACCGTCGGGATCAGCAACGCCGCGAAGGAGACATCGGAGCCCACCACGCGACGCAGTCCCAACCGCGGCAGCAGCAGATACAGCACCGGGACGGTGACCGAGCCGGCCCCGATCGAGGTCAGGCTGACCAGCACGCCGACCAGCGCGCCCAACGCTATCACCCCCCCGCGTGTCCCGCGTGTCCAGAGCAGCGCCGGCAGCTCCGTTACCCCGAGGGGACGTCCGGACTGCCGGCGCCGCAGCCACGGCGACAACACGATCACGACGGCGACGATGAGGAGCAGCGCGCCCACGCCATGCTTGAGCGCGACGTTGATGGTATCGAGCCCCAGGCGCGCACGTAGCAGTGCCAGCAGGCCCAGGCCGGCAAGGCTTGCCGGCAAGCCGCCCACGCACAGCAGCCCCACGACCCGCCACTCGACCGTCCCCTGACGACGATGGATCAAGGCGCCCAGCAGTTTGGTCGGCACGCTGTAGGCCAGATCCGTGCCCACGGCGACTAATGGCTTCACCCCGAGCGTCAGGATCAACAGGGGCGTCAGGATGGAACTGCCCCCGACTCCGGTGAGCCCCACCAGCAGCCCGACGACGAGCCCAACCACGACGAGACGTGGGTCCATGCGCTATCTCCTAATCTCCTACTCTACCTATGCTCACGGGCTCACGCGGTGTGCAGCCTATGCTCACGGGCTCACGCGGTGTGCAGCCCGCACTCGGTTTTCGCGAAGTCGGCCCAGCGGCCGGCGCGGGGGTCCTCTCCCGCCGCGACCGGCCGTGTACAGTGAGTACACCCAACACTGGGATACCCCTGGTCGTGCAAAGGGTTATAGGGGACATCGTGGTCGGCGACATAGCGCCAGACCGCGCGCTCGTCCCACCCAACCAAGGGATTGACCTTGTCCAGGCCGAACTTACTGTCCCACTGCACGACAGGCGTGGCGCGGCGGGTCGCGGCCTGATCGCGCCGCAACCCCGTAATCCAGGCGTCCATCCCGCACAGGGCCTCGCGCTGCGGAGCGACTTTGCGCAGAGCGCAGCAACGGTCAGGGTCACGCGTCCACAGGGCGTCGCCATGCGCGGCGGCCTGCTGGAGTGGCGTCAAGGCCGGACGGAACGGACGCGGACTGATACCGTAGCGCGCGGCGGCGCGCTCGGCCAGGGCGTATGTCTCAGGGAAGAGAAAGCCGGTGTCCAGGTAGAACACGGGGACGGACGCATCGAGGGCCATCACCATATCGAGCAGGACCATGCCCGAGACCCCGCCGAAAGAGCAGGCCAGGGTGATACGCGGGCGATACGTGTCGAGCGCCCAGCGCAGGATATCATCCGGAGGGCTCCCCTCCAGGTCGCGCGCGGCCCGCGCCAGGTCATGCTCGGCCGGTAGCGTTCGCGCAGGCATCGTCATTGTCATTGTCATTATGGCGCCTCATCATGCGCGGCGCGGCGTCTGGGCATAAGGCGAACACCTGCCGCCCGCCGCCGCGCGTGCGTGTCAAAAACAAAAAAGGAGGTTCGCGTGGGGAGGCGGTTACCTCCCCACGCGAACCTCCGGCTGTCCGGTCAGCTCCCACACCCGATCGCCAATCCTTAAAGTCTACCTATTTTATCGGGATTATGCGATTGACGCGTAGTGGCATCATACAGGGCCGCGACGGGCTGTGTCAAGGCAAAAATATACCTTGACCGTCGCTTTTCCCCGTACATTTTGTCCGGCGTCCATAGCACCAAATGAGGTTGACACCAATGGGCGCGGTCCTCTACTATACAACGTATAGTGTCTATAAATCAATTCCGATAGGTTTAGTGGGATTACGGGCTATGCCGGTACAAGATGAGATGCGAAACGGCGTCCGTCAAGAGCGGCGACAGGCGCCGCGTGACGGGCGGGAAGAAGCGGTACGCCTATCATCTCCCTCACTCGTCCCGACCACGGATGAGGAGCGTGTCGTCCAGGCGCTTCTCGCGGCGCTGCGGCGTATCCGGCACGGCTCGGTCCAGATCATCGTGCAAGATAACCGCGTCGTGCAGATTGACACCGTTGAAAAGACACGCCTGACCAGCGGCTAGTGACGAGTGACGAGTGACTGGTCGCCCCAAGCAAACGCACGGACGGCTGCCCACTACGACAACCCCACGACTAATCACTCGCCACTCGCCACTAAGGAGAGAGACCGATATGACCAGAGAACGTGAAGAGGCCGCGCGCGATCTCCTGCGCCTGGGACCGGGTGCTGGGAGCAAGAATGAGGCGCTCAAGGCGCGCAGCGACGGGTTGCGCGGCGGGATCGCCGCGGAGTTGGCGGCGGACACGACCCATTTCGACGAGGATCAGATCCAGCTCCTCAAGTTCCACGGTACGTATCAGCAGGAGGACCGCGACGCGCGTCAGACGCGCAAGGCGGCGGGCGCCGAAAAGGCCTACCAGATGATGGTGCGCTCGCGTATCCCCGGCGGCGTATTGACGCCGGAGCAATACCTCGCCCAGGACGACATCGCCGAACGCTTCGCCAACGGTACGCTACGCATCACCACGCGCCAGGGCTTCCAGTTGCACGGTGTGCTCAAGGGTGACCTGCGCCCCACTATCAAGGCCATCAACGCGTCGCTGCTGTCGACGCTGGCCGCCTGCGGCGACGTCAACCGCAACGTGATGGCCTGTCCCGCCCCCATTACCACCCGGGCGCAGGCGCGCGTGCAGGAGATCGCCCACGACCTCGCCATGCATCTGGCGCCGCGCACCAGCGCCTACCACGAGATCTGGATCGACGGCGAGCAGGTCGACACGGTCGAGGCCCCGCGCGCGGAGGAGGTCGAGCCGATCTACGGCCCCACCTACTTGCCGCGCAAGTTCAAGATCGCCGTGGCTTTTCCGGGCGACAACTGCATCGACGTCTACACGCAAGACGTCGGCCTCGTCGCCCACCTGGATGGCGAGGAATTGGCCGGCTTCACCGTGCTCATCGGCGGCGGCATGGGCATGACGCACGGCAAGAGCGACACGTACCCGCGCGCGGCCACGCCGCTCTGCTTCGCCGCGCCCGACGAGGTTATCCCCGTCGTGGAGACGATCGTGACGATCCAGCGCGACTACGGCGACCGCCAGAACCGCAAGCACGCCCGCATGAAGTATCTCGTGGAGGAGCGCGGCATCGTCTGGTTCCGCGCCGAGACGGAGCGCCGCCTGGGCAAGCTGCTGTGCGGCCCCCGTCCTGTAGCATGGCACGACGTGGACGACCACCTCGGCTGGCACGCGCAGACTGGCGGCAATCTCTTCCTGGGTCTCTACGTGGAAAACGGCCGCGTCAAGGACACTGAGGACGTGCGGATGCGCACGGGCCTGCGCGCGGTCGTCGAGCGCTTCAAGCCGGGCGTGCGCCTGACCGCCCAGCAGAACATCCTGCTGACCGATATCGCGCCGGCGCAACGCGGCCTCGTCGAGGCGATGCTTTCCGCGCACGGCGTCGCCACCGACCCCGACGCGGTCGGCGTGCGCCGCCACGCCATGGCCTGCCCCGCGTTGCCCACCTGCGGGCTGGCCCTCTCCGACGCCGAGCGCGCCCTGCCGGCGCTGATGACGGAGATCGAAGCGGACCTCACGGAGCTAGGGCTGGACGGTGAGCGCCTCAGCGTACGCATGACGGGTTGCCCCAACGGCTGCGCGCGCCCCTACATGGGCGACATCGGTCTCGTCGGTAAGACCAAAGATGTCTACAACCTCTACATCGGCGGAGATTGGGAGAATACGCGCTTGAACGCGCTCTACGCCTCCTCAGTGCGCACGGGCGACCTCGCCGCGACGCTGCGGCCCTTGCTAACCCTCTGGCGCGACGAGCGCGCGGACGGAGAAACGTTCGGCGACTTCTGTCACCAGCACGGTGTCGAGGCCCTGCGCGAGAAGGTGGAGGGCGGACGTGCTTCCTAACCGTGGGCGTGAGCGCCTGACTCTCGTCACGCCATTGGCGGATGCGCCACCGCCCCAACCACGCCGGCTGTGGCGCGCGCTGATTGACTTCTGGCGGCATGTGGACACGCCCAGCATGGCAGCGCGCCCTGTTGACATGGATGATGTCGAAACTGCATGGGCGCTGTTGCGGCGTGACCTGGCCTTGAAAGACCATGGTAGACGACGGACCTTAAAAGGTCACGACGGCGATACTAGCGCTCGCCCGGTCACCATACCTGACGCCGGACGCGCCCACCCAGACCTTTCAAGGTCCAGTCCCTACCATGACCTTTTAAGGTCAGGCCCCCCTACGACGGCCGATTGTTCAGAGCAGCGTCATGCCTAACTACTACCCTGTCATGCTCGACCTACGCGGCCGGACGGCCATCGTCGTCGGCGGCGACACCGTCGCGGCCGAGAAGGCGGCCGGGCTCGCCGCCGCCGGCGCCGCCGTGACCGTGCAAAGCCATGAGTTCCGCGGCGGCCTAGAGGCGATGGCCGCGCGCGGCGAGGTCACGCTGCGCCGCAAAGCCTACGCGCCCGGCGACCTGGCCGGCGCCTTTATCGTCGTCGCCGCCGTGACCTACGACCAGCCACTGGTCGAGGCCGTCTGGGCCGAAACGCAAGCGCGCGGCCAGCTAACCAACATCGTGGACGTGCCGGCGCGCTGTAACTTCATCGTGCCGTCGATCCTGCGGCGCGACCAACTGACCATCGCCGTCTCGACCGAGGGCGCGGCCCCCGGCCTGGCCAAGCGCATCCGCCAGCGGCTAGAAGGGCTGTTCCCACCAGCCTACGGCGCCTACCTGCGCCTGGGCGCGGTTGCCCGCGCACATCTGCGTGGGCAAAGTGTGTCGTACGGTCAGCGCGACCGTTTCTTCGGTGACTACTACGCGTCCGACGCGTTGGCGCGGCTGGAGAAAGACGACGCGGCCGGCGCCGCCGCGGTCACGTCCGCGCTGCTGCGCCGCTACAATGTCGAAGCGTCCGCGGAGGAATTGCTGGCCTGCCGCCAAACATGCGACGGAGCGTGCGGCGCGACCGGCGGCTGTCAACGCGCCTGGGAGCGATCGGCGGCGGCAGGGAGTCGGGCATGATTGCCATCATTGGCCTGACCTTAAAAGGTCATGGCAGGGACCGGACCTTAAAAGGTCTCGCTGGCGCCAACCGTACGGAGCGAGATACATGTCGTGCCCGCACAGACCTTAAAGGGTCAGGCCACTGCCATGACCCTTTAAGGTCCGGCCGCGCCTCATTATCATGGGGCAATCCACATGATTGCCGTACTACTGGCGAAGAGGATACTGTGATCTCATGGTGACGTACGCACAGAGAGAAACCGACCTGACGATCAGCGGTGAAAGCCACGCCGACAGCAGAGCGACCCCGGAGCCCTGGCGGCCTGGCACGGTCTACCTCGTCGGAGCCGGGCCGGGCGACCCCGACCTGATCACGCGCAAGGGCCTGCGCCTGCTGCGCGCGGCCGATGTGGTGGTCTACGACCGCTTGATCGCACCGGAGCTACTGGACGAGGCGCGTCCCGACACCGAGCTGATCTTCGTGGGCAAGGGCCCCGGCTGCCATACTATGCCGCAGGAGGACATCAATAGGCTGCTGGTCGCGCACGGGCGTCGTGGGCGCGCCGTAGTGCGGCTAAAAGGCGGCGACCCCTTCGTCTTCGGGCGTGGCGGCGAAGAAGCGGAGGCGCTGGTCGCGGCCGGCGTTCCTTTCGAGGTCGTGCCCGGCGTCAGTTCGGCGGTCGCGGTCCCGGCCTACGCGGGTATCCCCGTCACGCACCGCGGCCATGCTCCACTCATGACGGTTGTGACCGGCCACGAGGGCGAGGGGTCGTCCGAATCGCCGCCGGTCGATTGGGACGCGCTGGCGAAGCTCGGCGGCACGGTGGTCATCATGATGGGCTTGTCCGCGCTGCCGCGCCTGACGCGGCGCCTCATCGAGGGCGGCATGGCCCCCGAGACGCCGGCGGCCGTCATCGCGCAGGGCACGACCCAGCGTCAGCGCGTGGTCACAGGCACGCTGGCCGATATCGCCACACGCGCCGCGGCGGAACGTGTCCAATCGCCGGCGATCACCGTGGTCGGCGCGGTGGCCGGCCTGAGCGAACGGCTAGCCTGGTTCGAGGCGGCGCCGCTCGCCTGGAAAGAGTAGGCCATCAGATACACGGAGCGCCTAGACAGAGACCACTGAGGGGGCGGCGCGTGAATTCACGCGCCGCCCCCTCAGTGGTCTCTGTCTAGGCGAGTACGGCCGGCTTGATCATTGGCCGGTATACGTACTGAGTTTTAGTAGCGGCTGGAGCTCGCGCCGCGCTGCTTGCTGAAGCAGTCGCTGCAATAGACGGGCTTGTCGCCACGCGGTACAAACGGAACACGCGCGACGCCGCCGCATCCGTCACAGACGGCCTCGTGCATCTCACGGGGGCCGCGGTCACTGTAGCCGCCGCCACCGCCGCCACGGCTGTAGCCGCCGCCGCCGCCACCGCTGCTGTAGCCGCCGCCACCGCCGCTCTTGCGCGCGGCGCGGCACTCGGGGCAACGGCCCGGAGTATTAGTGAGGCCGCGCCCCGCGTAAAACTCCTGCTCACCTGCGGTAAAGGAGAACGGCTGACCACAGTCACGGCAGGTCAGGGTTTGGTCGGTATAGTTCATTGAATCCTCTTCGATATGCGCCAAAGCGCTAAATGGTCCGGGGCTATAGGCGCATCAGGGTCTCGGCTTGCTCGTACGATCCCGCAGCCAACCCCTGGAAAGAGAGAGGGAAAGACAACGACGAGGAAGGAATACCAGGGCCTATCTGCCCACCCTCACAGTATATCTCGTGAGAGCAAATATGGCAAGGTGCGCCAATGTGGCAGTGTGCCATAGGGCCCTGTCGTTCTCGGAGGCGCCGAGAACGACAGGGGCCCCACGTTCATGACACGCTACGAGCGGTCGTTACCGAGCAGATTTTCAGCCCCCTCTTTCAGGTTGCCGATGCCTTCTTTGGCCTGTCCACCGGCTTGCTGGCCCTCGCCCTGCGCCTGGAGGTCACGATTACCGGTCAGGCCGCCCAGCCCCTCCTTGGCCTTGCCGACGAGTTGATCGCCCTGGCCGGCCGCCTGCTCTTGGCCGCCGGTACGCCCGAAAGCATCGCCCACGGTCTTCTGCACATCGCCAACACCCTGGCGCGTATTGCCCTCGGCCTGATCGGCCTGGCCCTCGGCCTGCTGCTGCTGATTGCCCGTGAGGCCGCCCAGCGCCTCCTTGGCCTTGCCCAACAAGCCCTCGCCCTGGCCCTTGGCTTGATTTTCGTTCATGGTCTGCTCTCCTTATCCTGGACTAATCCAGTCATAGCCGCCACAGAAGCTTGTGACAAAACACGACGCTTAGCGGTTATACTTGTTATCATGCAAGACGCATACCACCACACGATCTCGTCGAGCGGCCGCCGCGTCTTAACGCCGCGCTAGCCCGCCCAGTTCGTCGCGCGACGGATGAGCGCGCGCGCCGAGGATGCCGCCGATCGCGCCGGCCAGCAGGCCGACGACCAAGCCGATCAGCGTGCCCCAGGCCGCGGTCTTGACCGCGCTGGCGGCCTGCTGTCGTCGGGCTATGCGCGGCGCTCCCGAGCGCGCCGAGGTTGATGCCCAGGTTACTGGCAATGCTGCCCGCGTTGGACACAATGGCGCCCAGGCCTTGACCAGATACAGGATGAATGGTACGTCGCGGCCATGTGTCTAACATGACGGATGCGCCGGATCTGTTGACAGTGCTGTCATAAAGAGGCAGGGCCATGACAATCTCGAGCCATGGTTGGCTACCCCAACGCCGCGCGGAGCCACGGGCCGATGGCGCGGCGATCCTTGAACGCGCGACGAGCAATCAGGTCCCCAAGGCGCCAACCAACCAGGGTCAGGCGCAGATCCTGCACGCTGTTGCCCTCGCCGTTCGCAACCATAATGGACCGCAACGGCGTGCGTGGCCCCTCGACAGCGCGCCGGTCGAAAGCTTTGGCCGACCCGCTCAGGCGCAGCGCTTTCTGCCAGGCCGCGATGTCCCGCGCGGTTACAGACTGGAACTGCGCATGGAACGTATCGATGCTGCCGCGAAACTGCCCCCACGCCTCCGTCGCGACGACCGTGGCGATGCGACGCGCGCGTTCCGCCGTTGTCAGGTCCTGGCCGATGACGCGTCGGGCGGCGAGGGCGACAGCGGCCACGATCTCCAGGGCCGCCTCTGTGGCGTTAGGCGGATCGGCCATCTTCTCGTGTCCGATGGCGAGGCGCAACGCCACGTCCTCATCGCTCGTAGCGGCGGGAGCGCGGACGATAGCGCGGATCGACCCAAGGAAAGGGATGGGGCGCGCGACGATCTCGGGGGCGAACCGCAGGCCCACGGCGGTCAGGAAGTGACCGACCTGATTACGGCTGGCCGGCCAGGGGTCGCGGAAGCCGGCGCCGTCGAGCCGGCGGTCGCCCGCGAAGCCGCTATCACCGAAAGGCAGCGCCGTCTGTAGGCCGGGGATGGTCTTGCGCTCCGTCGCCTGGAGAATAGCGCGCAGACGGCCGGGTATCGTCCCGTCGTCCACGATGCCGTCGTCCTCGAAGAGCAGCGCCAGCGCCTCCAGGTCGGTCGGAGCCCGCGCCGCGAGGTGGCGAATGCGCGCCTGATTGCGCGCCCGCTCCGACTGCCCCCGCGTTTTCATGCGTGCGATAGTGCGGCCTCCTTTCTTGTCTCTGTGTTACTCATGCTATCCCAGAAGGGTTTGTTTGCGACGCCGTGCCTGGGACCGCCGGCGTCTCGCCGGCAAGCGTTGGCCGGCGAGACGCCGGCGGTCCCAGGGGGTACGTTCGCATCTTCCGCATACCTAGTATTACAACGAGACGTCAATTACGGTGGGTGCAGGTCTGCAAGCCGCTGCAGGCGGCGTTTGCGGTGCGACCCGTAGGCCGCGAGCTTGTGGCGGCGCTGGTAGCGCAACAGCGCGAGGGCC
>JAABUL010003748.1_pt1 | contig 21819 bp, 3 predicted proteins | sample 5559151 | NCBI WGS metagenome assembly JAABUL01 (sample SAMN10711876, study PRJNA513368) | rock metagenome | isolation source: Antarctica rocks | place: Antarctica: Victoria Land, Pudding Butte sud | reverse complement strand
ATTGATGGAGGAAGTGATCCTTTTGGGGTAGATGGGAAAAAGAGAGTGAAAGACCTACCGAGCACGCACTTGACACCTGCGAATCCAACGCCGTGGTGTAAACCTCTCCCACGCACACTCCACACTCCCTCAGCTTCTCCCGGGGCAAGAAATGCCGCACGCTCAGGTCCCCCTCCACCGGCACAGTCGCCCACGTAAACGTTTCATCCTCCCCTAGATTGGGCGGCGGGATCGCCTGCGTCCGAAAATAGTCCCAGTCCACTTTCTTCCCTGCCTTACTGCCGCTCGTCTGCTCAAGGGAGAGAGCTTTAATAGTATGCCCCCTCAAAGCCGGCGATGCCTCCAATGGCACGCGTGCGCGTTCCCAAGGGGCATGGGTGGCGAGAGCGGTGACGGCGACGGGATAACGGCCGGTGTGTAAGGTGATTGGGGAGGAAGGATTGGTGCTGGATTTGATGGTGGCGGTGGTGATAAGGTAGAATGGGTCGTCTTCGTCGGAGCCAGACAGACGGATGGTGGGCGAGGAGGCGCTCAGTGTAATGTAGATTGTCGCTGCAGCCGACATGTCGAGATTGTTAGGGGCCTGCATAGAGCGAATTATAGAGATATGTATTAACTAATACTAAAAGCATAAGAAGTAAATACAGAGAGAAACGCGCAATAAATATGTGCGCGATCAGATACACGCTAGTATTAATAGAACTAGTTGCAGACTAGATTAGATCTAGTCTAGTTTGTTAAGATCTAACTTAATCTAGATTAAGTTAATCTAAATCTAGACTAGATCTAGTAAACAAACTAATTTAATCTAATTTATCTAATTGTATAATTATAATAAAGATTGTTTAGAATTAAGTAATAATTATAAAAACTAGAAGAATTATTAGTTTAATCTAAGCTAAAATTATTGCGCTAGTCTACTTTAGATATAGACTATAGAATATATATAATTTATATTATATAGATAATCGATATTGACAAATCGGAAAGATATATTACGCTGCTACTTCCTAAGAGATCTTAGAGATATCAGGATAGATTGGTACTTTTGGAGAGATCTGTAGGCGTCTTCAGACAATGCAAGCAATTACTTGATAACAAGAGTTGCAGCTAGATGTAGCGATAACAATAAGTAAAAACTTATCTTGAGTTGAACACAATCTATAAAAGAGTTGTGTTCGAGAATCTATATACTGAATAAAATTCTTCTTGCTCTTTTTGCTCTCTCGCAGAGCAAAAAGAGCAAGTTTCTATACTTCTGTTGCTCTCTCGAAGAGCAAAAAGAGCAGTGCTTCTAGTGCTCTCTCGCAGAGCTGTAAGAGCATATATAGCTATTCGTTTCCGGTACTATATACTGTGCGTAGGCTTGTAACACTATCTCTCTCTCTTTAGACTTTTGTTCCGAAAGCAAACTTCAACATATCTTGTGTCAAATTCAAAGTTTCTTTCTATCAATATTGTTTTATCCAAGTTGCAGAACTTGATATCTTTTGTATTGCAATATATTTCTGTTATCAATATATTTGCTTGAGCAAGCAATGCCGTGTTGCAGAGAGTTCCGATAAATATATAAAATATCTTCGCGGTAACTATCTATGCGATCTGGCGTTTCTGAATATTGCCCGATAGCGCTGTCTTGAGAAACAGTATCGAAAACTAAAAGAAAAGTTTTGTAAAACAAATGCAAAGCAGCAACAACTATTTTGTCAACTCGATTATCTGAAAGAGAAACAACAAACAATAATAGATAGCAAGCTAAAAAATCTGAAGAAAATAACTCTATCAAGCTTTTTTATCGATTTTTCTTTTCTGAATTCTCTGATCGATATAGCTTCGGAACAGATCGTCTTTCTCAATATTATAAAAGAATAATTGTTTATTTCTCTGATTTCTTTTGACAGAACTGCTGCAAACAATATTGGCAGTACTTTAAATTCTCAATAGATTTTCAAGTGTTTTCAGAGATAGAATATTTTTTTTACTTGACAAGATATTTCTGACTCTTTTGTTGTAGAATTTTTTCGATTTTAAACTGTTCTTTCTTCTGTTAATAGAAATAAAAGATATTCTGTAAAAACGTAGTTGGATCTGCTGATTCCAACAATAATATATAAAATACTGGAAATACTCTGACGTTCTTGAATAAATCGAGCTTGTAGTTGACTGATTTCTTAGTTTTCTTGACAAGAAACGGTCCGACTTTGATATAATTTAATTTTTTGCTTGACTTTCTTGTTCTGAGATTTTTTGTAAAAAGATATACTTTATCTCTCTTTTTTAGTTAAAATGCTGTTTTTTGTTTTTTGTTTTGATATCTGGCCGATCTTTTTTGCATTTCTGAAATATTGTTGTATATTTTTTTTAGTATTGCTATTCTTTCAATAGCTGACTGCGCAGACAGATGCGTACACTTTTTCTCGAAAAAATTTAATTTCTTGTTATAGTTGACAAAGAATAGAGTTATCTTAGTAATATCCGAAATCTTTGTATTAAATATCAGTTGTACTATAGATAGAAGTGATATTCAATTGCTGTAAATATTGTTAATATAGTATTTCAGATACTGTTTAAAACTCTGATTTGTTCTTTCTGTCTGACTATTTGTTACCGAATAATAGACAGTAGATATTCGAAATCTTGTATCTAATATTGAAAGAAGTGTCTTTTAATAGTTAGATATAAAGAGCTTGTCTCTGTTACTGATTAGTCTCTTGAATATACTGTAATACTGTATAAGTCGATTCAATATAATGTATTTCAGTTGTTCTGCGGTAAACTTTTTCTTGCATGCGATAATATATAAGTACTTGATAAGTTTATCAACTATTATCAGTATCGAATTATATCTGTCTTCAGTTGCTGAATTTGTCGACTTCGACAACTTGATAATAAAATCTATCGTAACTTTATTCTATGGCGATTCAGATAGTTTCTGATATTAAATTTTGTTATAGCTCGCGTGCGTATTATGTTTGTTCTGCTGACAGCTAAGATATTGTTTAATATATATCTCGACAGCTTGTCTTATCTGTAAAAACTGACAATACTGATATAAAAGCTGAAGAATTTTTGTTATTTCCGAGTGCTCTTGCAGTAATCCGTTATAATACTCTTTTATATATTTGTCAATTTTGTCGATAGATATCTAAAGTTTTTCTTTCTCTATCGAAAACTCTTCTGTATTATCTCGAAGTATCTGTAGTATAGTATTCAGTTTGTACTTGTTTGTTGATAGTAATCTGTTCTTGTTGATTTTGAGTATACTATAGTTGAACAATTTCTTTATTTTTATATAATTACTTCTTCTGCTGAGTATATCTGCTCTGCTGTTATTTTTGTCTAAAATATACTGTATTCTGAACTTGTACTGTTCTAGTCTTTCTGATTATTGTACTTGTCTTCTGTTTAGCTGCTTAGTAGTAGTAAAGTGCACAAAATTCTTATAATCTGTAAAAATTGTAAGTTCTGATAATTTCTCTGTATATACTCTCTATAACTTCAAGAAGACTACTATAGCAAGTAGTTTTTTATTGTAGATATTATAGTTCTGTTCGGCTGACAAGAGTTTTCTCGAGAAATATATTATTGAATATTATATATTTTTATATTTCTGACTGAAGTATGCACCGATAGCTAGATCTGATATGTCGGTTTCAATTCTGCTTAATAATTGCGGATTGTATATCTTTAATACTGATTTTTTCAAATATTCTAGCTTAAGATTCTGAAATAATTTCTTTTCTGCGGATTTTTATATCTATAGCGTATTCTTCTTTGTAAGATTTGTCAGTAATATTGTGTTTGCTGAATAGTTTTTAATAAACTTCTTGTTGTAGTTTATAAAATCCAGAAAAAATTGTACTTTTTTTACATTTGTTGGTAATTTTTATTTTCTAACTGTTTGTAGTTTCTCGAAATCTATATATATTTCGTGTTGTTCAACAACAAATTCAAGAAAATCAATTTTCTCTCGGTGAAATTCGTATTTTTCTGGCTTAAAATATAAGTTTCTTATATTCAGATATTCCAATACTTTGAAGACATAACTAATATGTTTTTTCAAGATTTTTAAATAAATTATAATATTGTTCAAGTATGTTATAACAAATCGATCCAGATATTGTTGTAGTATATTATTGATTATTTTCTGATACGTTGCCGGAGCGTTCGTGAGCCCGAATAGTATTATTGTGTATTTGTATAATCTATATTGTGTGCAGAAAGCTGTCTTTTACTCTTTCTCTGTCTTTATTCTAATCTGATTATACATTTCTTGTAAGTTCAGTTTGATAAAATATTTTGCTTCGGATAGTCGATTCTGAAGCTCGCTAATATTAAATAGTAAATATCGATTCTTGATTGTAATATTATTTAGTTTTCGGTAATCGATATATAGACAAAGAGTTTTATTCTTCTTTGATACAAAGAGAATCGGATATTCTGTCTGTAATTGAGATTTTCTAATAAATTTTTTTTTTTTATTTTCTGTCAGATATCCGCGAAGTACTTCGAGTTTCTTCTCGGATAGAATATATATAGATTTAAATATAGACTGCTTGTCTGATTCAAGTCTGATTTCGTAATTTTACAATTAATATTTAGAAAGAGTCTCTGTCGTTTTCTTTTCTTAAAACAGATACTTCCAACTGTTGTATATTTGTAATACGTGTTTTAGCAATTCTTTTGCTGTATCAGATAGTTCAAGACTTTCAGAAAATTTGTAATTTTCTTTATTTATTCTAACTTTGTAATTCGACTGATTTCTGCCAGTATCTGTCGAGTCGAACTCTGTTAGATTGTTTTTTTGCAAAAATGCAAGTTTACTATTTGCAATCGATTTTCGATTCAATCTCTTATCTACTATCGAACGCTGTCGATACATAGATTGAATATAAATTATATAATTATATTGCGCAAATCTGAATACTTGTGTATTTCAGTCGACTTCTGAATTGTGCTGCTTTAATCAAGATATTTCTAGAACAATATTGTAAGTAACTATTTTTACTATATTAAAGATTAGTTTCTTGTAATGTTGCTGAATAGCTATCGATAGTAATTTTGTTTCTTTATCTACTTTTCTATTTCTGTTGGGTAATAGATTTCTATCTACAACTATTAGATTGTATACGTCAGATTTCTTTTAAGTAGAGTATTCTTCTCTCTTAACAAGAGTTCTGACCATAAAATTATCTGTTGTATCAGAATCGACTATTGCGGTAAGTCGACAGCTATTGATCTTAACTAATATGGTAAAATATTGTGTATATACTGTTAAGTTTAGTTGCTGCTGTTAAACTAACATATTGCATTTCTCTGATATATTTTTTATCAAGAAATTTGAACTTTTCTCTGTTTTTGTGCTGCGACTTCTGCTTCGAGCATCTGCTTGCGCTGAGCTTTCTTTCTGTACTGAATTAATAATTTTAATTTTCTAAAAAATCAGTTGACTTCTTTTTTGTCTTCTAGATAAATTCAGTATAAGTTGTTATAGTATTCTGTTTAACTGAGTATTGTATATTTCTTTGCTTTCTCTATCTTCTCTCGGGATAGACTTATACTGCTTAGTTGTTGTTCGATTTTATCGGAAATATCTCTTTTTATAGTAGCGTCGCTTTCTAGCGCTTTCTTGCATTTATTTACGGTTTGATTAATCTCTCTGTCTCTTGATAAACTAGCTAAAATATCAAAATAATCTGTAATATTGTCTAGATATTTGTAAAAGTTTTTTCAGTTGTACTTGTTGTCTGAGTCTGTTACTGAATAAGAGTATAATATTTGTTTCGCTCTTATAGTCTTATTGAGTATTTGATTGACTTTCTGCGTAGATACAGATATCTTGTCTGATAATATTTTATCTAGAACTTTCTGTAACTGATCTGAATTCTCTATCAAATAATAGTTGTTGTCCGATTCAGTCTCGGAGATATCTGTTTCTGTATCGGTTTGCTTTCTGATATTGTTCTGACTATCGAATATCTCTCTTAATATAGTATTGATCTGCCGGCAGTCTATCAAGTTCTGTAATCGGCAATCTCTTGCGAAGTGGCCCGATTTGCTATATAAATAGCATATTTTCTGGAATTTGTTATCTTGCTTTTCTCTAGAGTTTTTCTCTTTATATTGCTGAGTAAAATCCAGTTTTATAGATGCAGATTTACAATAATCGAAATTACTGTATTTCTAATTAGAACAAAATTCTCTCTGCTGATATTCGATTGCTGATTTAAAGAAGATTTCTGCTCTTTCTCGGAATTGATTGTATCTTTTTTTTATAGCTTTTTTATACAGTTTGTTGTCGAGATTGATAGCTACTTCGATAAGATCGAATATATCGCTAATATGTTTTCTGTTATATATAATTTTGTCTTTTAGATTGTTCTTGAGATCTTGTCGAAATATTGTTATAAGTGCGACATTGTTTTACTCGATTAGATTAATATACTTCTGGAATCTAGCAACGTAGTCTGCTGCAGAAATTTGTTAAATTAGATACTGAATTACTCTTTTCGCAATTTGTTTCTTGTTAAATATTTCAAAGATTCTTCGAAGCTCTCTTTTGAAGTTGTCGAAGTTTGTAAATATTGTATAGAGATTTTTGTTATAGTTCTCTAGATACTTTTGTAAGTTTGATTTAAGTTAATACTGAACTTTTTCTCTGAGAAATATTGATACAAAAATTGTCTTCTGATTCGCTAAAACAGAATAGAAAATAAAATAGATATCTATCTGTATAAATTAGTTTTTCAGACCGATACAATCTTTATAGTAGATATCGAATTTATTGATTCTGATCTTGTTGTCTCTTATAACCGATAGTTGGCGTAATACTGATAAACTAGTGCTCGGAATAGAAACGCGTTAATCTGATACAGATATTCTTAGAGTGTTCAAAATGTTACGCTGCTACTTTCTAAAAGATCTTAGAGATATCAGAATAGATTGATACTTTTGAAAAGATCTGTAGATATCTTCAGATAATACAAACAATTACTTGATAACAAGAGTTGCAGCTAAATGTAGCAATAACAATAAGTAAAAACTTATTTTGAGTTAAACACAATCTATAAAAGAGTTGTGTTCGAGAATCTATATACTGAATAAAATTCTTTTTGCTCTTTTTGCTCTCTTGCAGAGCAAAAAGAGCAAGTTTCTATGTTTCTGTTGCTCTCTCGAAAAGCAAAAAGAGCAGTGCTTCTAGTGCTCTCTCGCAGAGCTGTAAGAGTATATATAGTTATCCGTTCCCGATACTATATACTGTGCGTAGACTCGTAACAAGATAATCTATTAAGTTCAAACTGCAGATCTAGTTTAGATAATCCGAGATACTTCCAAGACTAGTTCGGAGAATCTTCGAAAGCTTGTATTTAGAAAGTTAAATAAAGTTTAACAAAAAGTTTAATTATTAATGTTCGAGATACGCACAAACTTTCGCAGTACTTCGATTACGTCTTTACTTGTTACTTGTTTATATTATAGTAATTTGTATAGCAGAATCGAACAATTTGTAAGATTTCTACGCGAAAATTATATATTAACGTAAACGTCTTTATTGCGTAATTGTATACGCATAATAATTGTAAATTGTATCTATAAATTGTGTCTATAGATTGCGCTCGTAAATCTTGACAACACAAGTAATATTCGAAGAACTCTTTACTATCTTTCAAATTTTTTGATTAACTACGAGCAATCCCGAGTCAATTGTATCTTGTTAATAGGATTTGAGAGTCGAAATATGCGCACAACAATTTCGAAAATCTCTAATTGCTAAGAGCTTCCAGGAAGAGTTATTCCGATTTGTCGATAGAGAATAAAAGAGAAAAGATATATATTTTAGATAACAAATATATTATTTTAATATATTTTCTTTATCTTTATCTTTGTTAATAAATAGATAAATAATATAAATAGTTTGTAAAAACACTTAAGAATAAAAGAGAAAAAATATATAATTTAGATAATAGATATATTGTTTTAATTTATTTTCTTATTTCTATTTTTATTAATTAGCAAATATAATAAATAAATAATAATTACTAATTTAATAAAGATAATAAATATATAATACAAGTAATTTGTAAAGATACTTAAAATATATATTTTAGATAATAAATATATTATTTTAATATATTTTTTTATTTTTATTTTTATTAGTAAATATAATAGATATATAATAATTATTAACTTAATAAAGATAATAGATAGATAATACAAATAATTTATAAAGATATTCGAGAATAAAGAAGAAAAAGTATATAATTTAAATAATAAATATATTATTTTAATATATCTTCTTATCTCTATTCTTATTAGCAAATATATTAGATAAATAATAGTTATTAATTTAATTAATTTAATAAATAAATAATACAAATAGTTAATTAATATAATAGATAAATAATAATTATTAGAATAATAAATAAAACAATTGCAAAAAACTATATAATTAATAAGAATATTTATAGCAAATATTATTTATAAATAATATAACTATTAAATATAATATAAAATATAAATTTTAAATCTATAATAACTTTAATAATACTATATAGAATTAAGTAATTATAAACTCTATAAAATATATTTATTAAATTCTATTATTTAGCAAAGTTTTAAATTATTAAAATTATAAATATATAGATAGATAAAATTGTAAGATAAAATTAATTTTAAAGTTTAATTATATAAAAATATAATCTTAATAATATATAATAGTTAATTAAATTAATTTTAACTAGTATAATTATTAGATTAAATTAGATACTTTTTTTAAATTTAATTTATTCTTTTAAACTTTATAGAATTAAACTAGAATTAAGTTATAAATTTAATTCTAGAATTAAAATTTTATTAAATTAGTATTAAATATTTATACTAATTTTATTATATTAGATTAGATTAGAATTTAATTATATTAGATTAATTTAGAATTTATACTAATTTAATATAATTATTAAACTAGAAAATCTATTTAATCTTAGAATTAAGATTAAACAAATTAATTAATTTAAATTAAAATTTGAATTAATAATTATACTAATTTTAATAATATATAATAATTAATAAAAACAATTAAGAAGAAAAATATTTTAATATAATATAAATACTTAAGATTATATACTACTAGAATAGAAACTAGTAAATTAATCTTTTATATTATTAATTTGTAATTTATTATATATTATTAAACTCTTATATTGTGCAATCTATCTAGTAAATATTATTTCTAATTAGAAATATTTTATTATTATTATTATTAATTGTTTATAATCTTATTAATAATATTTTTAATAATATTTTTAATTTAATATATAATTAATATCTTTATTAATTTAATAGATTATTAATATTTTATTTTTTATCTTTTCTTTCTCTTTCTCTTTCTATATTTATATCTTTATCTATTATCTATTATCTATTATTAATATAATTTATATTATTTCAATTTTTTTCAATTTTTTTAACTAATTTTGTTTATTAGAATCGATAATCTATTATTTAATTAATTAGAACTAATATTCTTTATATTAGCAAAAATATATAAAGTTTTAAAATTTAATAAATTCGAATAAGAAATTAAATAAAAAGAGATTTATTTTTAGTTAATTTTTATTATTAATATAAATAGACTATTATTAAAAAAATTATAAAACTATTTTTATTTCTTTTTTTTAGAAGAGAAATTATTAATTTAATTTAATTAAAATTTAATTAATAATTTAATTTTTAGATTTTTTTTTACAATAATTTGCTTTTTAAGTATTTTCTTTTATAATAATTTATTATATATTTGTTGTTAACAAATCTTTATTATATTTATATATTATTAATATATTATTATTATTATTATTTAATTAATTATTTTTTGTTTAATTAAAGTATATTTTTTGTACAATATTTTTATCTTATATATTAGATTTTTTTTATTCTTCTAAATAAATAAAAAGCTTATAGATATTTTATTGCAAACTATATAATATATCTTATATTTCTTATAAAATTTAAATTTTTATTTAATTTTTTGTTTAATAAAGTTTTCTATTTTTTTTGCAAACAAAATTAAATAATATTTGAAATTCTTTAAATTTTTTATCTTTATCTTTATTATATTATATTTATTATTATAATATTTGTTATTATTAATATTTAAAAAGAATTAAGAGTTTTATAATATTTTTGTTATTATTAATTGCAATTAATAATAATCTTTATTATCCTATATTATTTTTAAAATAATTATAGAATTTTAAAAATATATTAGAGTTATTAAGATTAAAATATTTTTTATAGTATAAATATATAACAGAAATTTATATAAAAGATTATATTATAAAAATAATAAATATTAAAATAAATATTAATTATTATTTTAAATTTCTTGTATCTTATTTATATTAATAATATTATATTATATTATTTTATTATTATTATTTATTTCTTTATTATTTTATTAATTATTTTATAAATTATTTTAAAATTTATTTAATAAAATATCTTAAAATTTATAATTATTAATTGTTTTATTCTTTTCTTATTAACTATTTTTTTATAGTTTTATTTATTTTATTTTATTAGTTTTACTATATCTATCTATCTATAATTAATAAATATATATTTAAATTTATTATTATTATTAATTTATATAAGTTTATTATTATTTATAAGATTTGCAATTTAAAATTAATATATATTTACGTAAAATATTTAATAAAGATAAATTTCTATTATTTATAATAATTAATAAAATAGTTTTTATTTATATTAAATAATTTATTTAAAATAGTTAATTATATATTTGTTAGATTCTTTTAATTATAAATTTTTACTTAACTTTATAGTAGATTCTAAAGCTTTTTTTATAATTTTGTTAAATTTTGTTTTGCGCAAATAAGTTTTTTTCTTATAATTTTTATTATATATTATATATACAATTAAAGTTATATATTAGTATCGAAAATATTAATTTAAAATATAATTATTTTGTTCTTTATATTAGTTTTATACAATTAATCTATTATATTCTATATATAGCAAAAAATAGTTTTAAAATAAAATTACTAACAATTATATAAAAGTTAATATAATTATAAAATATTAATATCTTTAATATATTAAATATAAATATAAAGATTTTCTTTAATTTAAAAATTATAAAGCAATAAACTATTAGAAAACTTCTATTAATATTAGAGATTTTAACTATTATTATAAAAGATAAATTTAGATAATTAATACTAAAAATTATATTTATTTGCAAATAAAATTTATTAATAAAGTATCTAGCTATTTAGATTTGCTAAATATTATAAAAGAGAAAGTATTTTTTTATTATTTATTGTTAATTATTTTTCTAAATAATATACTTCTAAAAATAGCAAATTTAAAATCTCTTAAATTCTAGATTGTGCAATAAATATTTTAATTAATTTTTAATAATATTTTGTTATTATTATATATAAAATTACTATATTTGTTTATATTTAAATTAAATTTTATATAAATTATTATTATATAAATTTATCGAAATAAAATATAAGTATATTTTAAATTAATAGCAATCTTTATTATCTACTATTAATTAAAATCTTAATTTTTATAAACTAAAAATAAAAAAGAATTCTTATTTATTTTATAATTATACTAAAAATAAGTAATAACTAGTTGTTATTAATTTAGTTACTTTGAAAAAATAATAATAATATTATATTTATAATTAATAATATATTATAGATAGAAGAATTAGAATTAACAAACGCGCAAACATCGTATATAGTTATTCGAACGCGCAATCAATCTACTTTAGAAAATTTGTATTAGCAATTAAGAACAAAATTCTATCGAATCTACGCAATAAAAATTCTTCTTACTATTATTGCGATAACTTTTTGTTCTTATATAATTATTATAATATTGTTAAATTTCTATACAATATTGCGTATTTAACTATTGTCTTAATATTTGTTTTCTTTCTACGTTTGCTCTTTTCTATTGCTACTATTCTATATTATAAATGCTACTACTTAAATAATCGACACTATTATCTTTATTTATTAATTAATTCTCTTTTCTTTTTTATTTTCTTTTAAATCGAATTATATTTTATTAGTACAAAAGAAATTCTTATACAATCTTTTATATTGTTTTCTATATCTAAATTTCAAAAATCTTAGTATTTAAATAGCAAGATTCGACAATATTGCAATTTAAAACAAAAGTATTAACTGCAAATCGAAATCAAGTTATATACTATTAAAATAACTAAATTATTAAGTTTTTTAAAAACAATATTAATCTATTTATATATTAATTAACAAAGTTTATCTATCTAATTTGCAATTCTTTTGCTCTATTTAAAAAGTAGATTAAACAATTGTTCTATATTATTTTAATTGCAATCTTAAGATTTAAAAGATACAATTTCTCTATTAATAATATTAACTTTATTACAATTCTTTTAATTTAAAACGTTTGCTCGATTTTGTTAATCTTCAAACTTAATATATTTGCTAGATTATTATTTTCTATTGTTAATTTTCTCTTAATTTCTTGTTTTTTTGTTAATTTTTCTTATTTTTTTAAAATCTTTTTTCGATCTTTTATTGTTTTTATTATTTGCTTGCGAAAATAACTCTTATTGCTAGTTTTTGTTTGTATTAATTGTTAATTTCTATCTTTTTTTAAATCTTTTATCGCTATTTGTTAGATATTTTTGTTCGACTACTATTATATAGCGCGTTTTTATTGTATCTCTAATATTTGCTTTTCTATTATCGAAATCGAAAAAAAAATACTTTTTTAAATTTATTAATTTTGTCGAACAAAAAACAATTAAAAAAAAATACAATAAAAAATTAATATAAACAAAAAAATTAAAATATAGATTTTTAGAGTCGAATAGATAGACTAAATTAACAAAAATCTATTATATAATTTTGTTATATTCGACAATATATTTGTTTCTTTAGTTGTTTTCGCAACAATTAATACTTTTATCGAAAATATATATAAGTTTGTTATTAATCTATTTAATTTTATTTTATATTTGCTATTTTTTTTTAATTTTTACAATTTTTAATCTCTTTAAGAACGCAAACACTTATAGATTGTCTTAAAATTTTTTTTTTCTCGAAATTAATATTGTTGTTAACAAGAAATTCTAACACTTCTTATATATTTAGAAAATCTTCAAGAAATCTCTTTTAACAATAATATTGTTCGATTTTTTATTTTTGCTTATTTTCGAATTCTATTTTTGCAATTCTTTCTTTTTACTATTGTTTGCAAAATTTAATTTTAACTATTATAATTCTAAATATTTTTGTCGCAATTAAAAGATATTCGAGATTTTTTCAACAATCGATATTATTTATTTTATCGAAATTATATTTTATGTTTCTTCTTAGTAATCTTGCTTTTTTATTTTTGTATTTAAAAAAAATTATTTAATTATTAATTTAAGTTTAACAATAAATAAAAGCAATATTGCTAAAATTAATTTTCGATCTATTTAAGATATTAACTTTTGTATTGTATTGTATTCTTATCTTATATTGTTTTGTCTATAAGTTTTTTAAAATTAATTTTTCTCTTAAAACAAAGCTTGTTAAAATCGACAAATTATTTAAAATCGAAAAATTCTTTAAAAAAATAAAACGTTTTTATATTTAATATTTCGATTTTATTTTTTTTGTTACTATTTAGCAACAATATCTTGTGTTATATCGAATTTTCTACAATTTTCTACAATTTTTTCTATTTTTTACTATTGTTAAGATTGCAAGTTCGAAGTCTAATATTTTGTTTTTTAAATTAAATTTTTATATCTATATTTTTTTGCAAAATACTTAAAGATCTTTTGTTTTTAGTTAAAGTTAAATTTAATACTCTATATTTGCTATTCTACTATTATTATTTATATAGAAAGTACTATTTTAGATCGAAGATTTCTTAGATTTATAAAAAACAATTAAAAACAAATAAAAACAAATACTTTAAGATTGCTATAATTGCTTCGAATAATTGTTTTTTTAATTATTTTAAAACAAATTTTAGAGTTGCAAATAATCTAATTGTTTGTTTTGTTACAATATATTAATTTGTATTCTCTACTTTCAAATATTTTGTCTTAAGTTTCAATACTATGTTTTTCAAAAATAAATTTTCTCTTTCTATTTTTTGTTTTTTTGTTTAATTAATTCTATCTTTTGTTATTGTTAAACTCTCTCTTTTAAAATCGATTTTTTTTTATTAAGTTATTACTATCTATAAGAACGCTTTTAAGATTTATCGATATAGTATTTTATTACTAATTTTTTCTCTAATTTAGATATTAGTATATTCTAAACAATTAGTAATAATAGTTAAATTGTATCTTTTAGACAAGTATTTTAAATTGTATATTTTGCTATTGTTGCTAAGTATCTATTAGATATTATTTAAAAATATAGAAACAATATTAATATCGAAAGTTAAATTTCAATAATATATAGATAGAATAGAAATAAAATCTTTGTTGCTCTCAAACGTTTTTGCAAATATCTTAGCAAAATATTGATTTTTTTATAGATTTTATTAAATATTAGCTTTTTCTTTTATATTATTAATAATATTAATATAGAAAATCGAAAATTGTTTATAGATAGTATCGATTGCAATATTTGTTATTTGTTATTTTCTCTATTGTTGTCTATTAACAAACAAAAAATCTTATTGCTAACAAATAGAGAAAACAACAATCTATCTCTATACAATAACAATTTATTTGAATTGTTTAATCGATTTTATTTATTAGATTGCAAATATAGCAACGCACTCTCTTTAAACAATAAAAATAATTTTATTTTTATTAAAAACTATAATTTTTTGTCTTAGTTTCGACAAAGATATTAAAGAAACGCAAGAATTTGTTTAAATTTCTACAATATTATTTAGTCGAAAAACAAAATTAATTATATATTATTAACTATTTCTACTAATTCTTATTATTTTTCGATTGCTTTCTATTTTTATATCGATTTTATAATTGCTTTTTTGCTATTAGTTACAAATAATATCTAAATTTATATTGCAAACAATATTATTGTTTAGATCTTTGCTTCTAGTTGCAATTGCAATAAGTTTATACTTATATTTTAAACTAATATCTATTTATTTGTTAATAGAGTATCTCGATATACAAAGATTTTCTAATTCTTTTTCGAATATTCTATTTTTGCAAAAAATAATTAACTATTTTTAATATTTAATATTCCGAAAGCAAATTTTATAACAATTGCGCAACTTTTTATATTTATATTATTTTCTCTTTTATAATAGATTTAGCAATAACTATATAGTAATAAACTAATATACTTTGTTAATCGATAACTATATTAAAAAGCTAAACTTTATTAAATCGAAAATTTAATTTCTAATAATAGATATTTCTAGTTGTTGTATTTTTCGTCGATTCTAAAATACAAACAGTTTTGTTGTATAGATTGCTATATTTTCTATTATATATAGCAATTTTTAGTTTTTCTATTTTCTATCTTTTTTTTTTCGAAACAAAAAGAATTTTAAAATTTTAATTAATAATCTTGCAATATATTAGACAAAGCAGTTTTATCTAAAATAGAAATCAAACAATAAAGTTTAAAACTACAATATCTATATTTTTTTTCTTTATATAACTCGAAAAGTTAACTTATTTATTTATATTAAGAATTTTTTTTAATATATCTAATACAACAACTATATTTTGTTTGCTTTTTACTAATATAGTTGTAGTATTATAACTTTGCAATACTATTTTTTTAACTTTAACAATATTCTAAATTGCGTATATATATAAGAAAAAATATTTATAAAAAGTATCGATTATAATATAGAATTGCAATATTCTATTTTAATTAAGAATCTAAAAATATTTTAAATCGAACTAAAAGCTTTTGTTAATTAAACAATTTTTTTTAAAAATTTTACTCTACTTTTGCAAAACTTCGATTAAAAAATTTACTTTTAACAATTTTTTTTTTAAAATTTGTAAAATCTTTATTTAATATCTCTAATATTAATTTAATATTTTTTTAACAAAAATATTTATTATTTGAATTAATTATAGTATCGAGAATTTTTTCTATAGCTTTAACAACTTTTTATATTCGAATATTATTCTAATTTAAAAAGTTTTTTGTCTTAATTATTAAAAAAAGTAGTTTAAGAATACTTTTATCTTTTGCAACAACTTACAATACTTTAAAATTTTTTTTTTTTATATTTATTAATACAAATTTAGATAATAATCTTAATCTTTTTTACAACAATTTTTTGCGCATCTATAGAAAATAGATTAACTACAAAAAATATTAAATATTGAAATATTTTTAATACAATTTTTAGTAGATTAATATTTTCTTTAATATCTATCTAGAAATTATTCTATTCTTTAACAATATACTTTAGCAACTATATAAAATTAATTGCAAAAGAAATTGCGTATTTTATTATTTTAATATTGCAACTTAATCTTTTTTTTAAATTCTACTTTATCGAAATTTTAGATTTAGTATTTTATTTTTACAATTTAAAAGATTGTTTTATTAATTAGCTAAACAAAATTAATAGATATATTGCAAATATATTAAAAAAATCTTAAACTCGATTTTTTTTACAATCTCTATTAAAAATATTAATAGACTCTAAATTTATAGCAAATACAAATTCTATTTTAGAAATTTCTTAAAATTAATCTTGTAACTCTTTGAAAAATTGTTATAGTTTGCAATAAAAATATTTTCTATTTATTTTTTATTTCGATTAAGTATTGTTTGTATTTTATTCTTTTAATTATTAAAATAATAGTATTTATATCTATTAATATTAATCGATAGTTTCTTTCTCTCGAAATACTTGTTACTTAATATTATTCGAACGCAAATTATCTTAAGTCTATATTGTTAAAATAGTAGCAACAATATTCTATTATAATTAATATTTTTATACAAATATTGTAACTTATTTTCGACAATATTGTTTCTATACAATGCAACAAACTATATAAAAAAAACTATATTATTTGCTTTTGTTGTCGTCAAAGTTTTAACTATAAAAATAGTATAATTTGTTATAAACTATTATAATTGTTAATTAACTTTGTCGATTAAATTATATTTTTTGTTTTTTATAATATAGTCTTTGTGCAATTTGATCTTGCTTACAATATTATTTAAAATTACTTTCGAATTAACTATAATATTATAAATATTATTAGACAATATAAGTTTTTGCTTTACAATTTCGAAAGAATAATTTAGATTATATATAATAATCTTAATACAAAAAATACAATTATTGCTATTGCTATATAAAAGCTTTTTGCAATTACTAAAACTTAGCTTGTAGTTTAAAACTATATTTAGAAAATTTTTGTTCTATTTTAAAAATATTGTTTCTACAAACAATTTTAGAAAACTTAATTTTAAATAATATTTTGAACTTGATTGTTGTTAAATAAATTTAACAAATTATATAATCTTTTGTATTTTTTAATATTTAAGTTTTTTTTTTTCGATTGTGTATTTTCTTTGTTTGCGATTATATAAACAACAAATTGCAAAACAAAAGTTTCTTTATTTTAAATTAATACTATTGCAATAGCAAATAAATTAATTAAATTAGAATTTTTTTTATATAGAAATTAAACAAGCTATCTAACAAATATAAGAGAAAATAGAATATTTTGAAATTTTAAATTTTATTGTAGCACTTTTATTCTATTGTTAACAAAACTCTAAAAATACTATTTATTTAGAAATTTTTTTGCATTTTCTATTAACAATTTATTGCAATACTTTTTTTAATTTTTGTCTACAACAAAAATTATTTTTCTACAATACTAAAAATTAAGAGCAACAATAGAAACAAGTATTCTTAAAAAATTATTGTTATAAATTAATTGAAAAAAATTAACTAACTAATATTCTATCTTTTTGCAAATAAACTCGAATAGTATCGAAATCTTATTGTGCTTCTAAATAGAAATTTAATTATAGTTAAGAACTATTGTTTTCGACGCAAGATATAGTTTATTATTTTTGCAAATATATTTATTGCCAATAACAAATACTATATTGTCTTCGAATAGTTTGTCAATTTAAAAAACTTCTATTGCAATATATTTCTAACAATTATTTATAATTTTAATATAAATCTTAAGATTTAACTTTAAGTCTTTTAGATAAATAACAATATATTCGAAACTAGCAAATTCGACAACAATAAAAAATAATATTTCTTTTATATTTGTTTTAAGAGATTAATTGCAATAGCAATAGATAATAGATAATATCTAAACAACTTGTTTATTTTTGTATATTGTAGCGCAACTTTAGATTAGCTTAAACAATTTTTTTTTTTGTTTTTTTGCAATAGCTAAATATCGAATATTTTTAGTTGTAAAGTCGATAATTTTGTTTACTTATATTTGATTATTAAATTTAGAGTATCTATTTTGTCGATTATATTTTAAATCTAAGAATTGTAAATATCTTTTTTTTGTATCTTTCTTTTATATATTAATAGATTTGCAATTCTTCTAGCGCTTCTATTTGCGTTTTAATATATATAGATCTTAACAAATAGACTAATTTATAATCAAATTGCACAATACTAGAGTTTGCAATACAATTAACTTCGAACTTTGTAATTATTTCTATTTTTCTTTTTATTCTATTTGCGAGTTACAATTATAGTAGCTAATACTAAATTTAAAACAAAATTCTTTGCTTAAATAAACTATATCTTGTTTCTATTATTAATTATAAATAGATAGACAATCGAAATTCTACAAATATTATTATATTAAATATTTTAACTTTTTAAGTAAAATAACAATTTAGACAATAATTTGATTAACTATCTTTTTATTGTTTTTGCAAATCTATATTATTGTTTTCTCGATTATTGTTTTAGTATTATAGTTTAATATTAAAACAATTTACAGAGCTTTTAATTAAAATCTGCTATATTAAATTATTGTATTTTAATATTGTATTTTTTGTCTATTAGAATTTTAATCAGAACTAAGTTGTCTATATTTAAAAATATACTAGCTCGAGATAAGTAAAATATTTAGTATAATTAAATTTTTAGATATTAGTTTATAATTAATAGTTTATTAACTCTAAAAAAGATTGCTATTAATTGCAAATTTTTTTAAATCTATTATGTTATAGACGTTCGGGTTAAGATTAAGAGCGATCGGTGTCAGAACTTGGAGATTTTCGCAATCTGACGAAAAGATCTGCTCGATTGTGTCTTCGTTAGTATCTCGATTGCATTTGTTTTTTTTTGATTTTTCTATCGAAATATCTATTCTTTAGTCTTTGGTTTCTTCAGATTATTATCAAAGTAATCTGAAACAATAGTACAATGTTGTAACTACTACAGAATATTGATATTTCTGAACTTGGTAGTTGCAAACGCTTTCGCATCTTTCTGTTTTCTATAAAAATCAATATAAGAGCAAATCTTATTATTTCTCTTGTCTATCTTCAAGCATTTGTTCAACAAACTCTACAAGCAGCTTTTAACATCGCTCTCGATATCAAGACACGTTGACAAGAGCTTGCATTATTATCGATTGCAATTGTTCGAACGCAATACAAAATTCGCGATTTATTATCTGCTTCTATCTAGATTGCCAATTACAAAATTATAGACAGAAACTAGTTACTATTAGCTAACCAAAAAAAAGATAATAGTAATTAGTGTTGTATTACTTATTCTTGCCCGCAGCGTATCTACTATAGATCTGATATTAATTTCTATCTTCTAACTATTGTCTATTGCAAAATCTTGTTTATTGAAACTTTATATATATCTTACTATCTTGTTCTACAAGTTTAAGCTAGTTTTGACAATCTTAATTGTAATTAGATTTGTTTTCTTAGATACAATAAAATATTTGCAATACAAGTTTAGACAACAATTCGACTATCAATTACAAAATCTGTAATCGAACGCTAGTTACTATTAGTCAATTACAAAAATAATAATAGTAACTAGTACTATATTACTTATTCTTACTTGTAGCGCGTCTATTTAACTTGTCAATATTATATTGTATACTATTCTTCGATAGACGCAACACTATTGTAAGTACAATTGTTTGTAGAATATTTGCTAGTAAATTGACTAACTATTTGTTAGTATAGCTTATACAAATTTTGAGAACAATATTCTTGAGTTCTTTGTCGCAAACTTTTATTCTAGAAAATCAAATTAACTCGAAGCAATCTTCTGTTGTCTTTTTGACAATCTATTTTAGCTATACAATATTATCTATTTAGTAAGCACTATATATAATTAGAAATATCTTGTCGCTATTATTGTCGATTGTGTATAGTCTTACTAACAATATTTCTGATAGAAAATTTCAATTTAGTATACGATCGATACTTATGTAGATCTAGTTAATCGATAATATTTTGTTTTTATTCTCTTTATCTTCTCTTTCTGCAGTTGTATTTTTATTTATTATTACTATTATTATTATCGATTCTAGATATCTATATACAATTTAATATAGTTGTACTTGTTGTCGACAGTAAATACAAGATTTACGAGACTATCAAAGTAATTTTTGCAAGCTCGAGATTTGTAATATTTAACTAATATATGTGTCGAAATTAGAACAATTATTTTTATTACTATCTTATTGCCGTTTTTCTCTATCTTTTCTTGTAGTTAACAGCAATATTTGCTCTGCTCTCTAGATCTTTCTACATTTTACGTATTTATAGATATACTAGCTTGTATTATGCAGACAATCTATATTGACTCTGTTTTTTCGAGAAAAGTTGTAAATTCTCTGAAAGAAAACTTAGATTTGAAACAAAATTGACTATATATTCGACAAATCTATTTAAACAATTTTCTAACAAGCTAGACTTGTATTGAGATTGTCTTGTAACTTATTGTAATCTATAGACAAACTTAGAGATATTCGAGAGATAGAGATTCAGCAGCGCTAATTGAAGCGAAGTAAGATAAAAGAGAAAGATAGATCAGAAAAATAATAAAACGCGCAACAAATTCTTGTAATAGAGTAAGATAAGATGCATTCTATTCTATTAGTATTGGCAAGTCTTGTTAGTCGTATAATTATTTTAGACAATTAATTTATATAATATTTATAGCACAGTTTAGTGTCTTTGACAATTAAATCTAGTAGTAAATCAAGTATTGCGAAGTACAGAAGCGACAAGATAGAAGCTATATAGCTGCAAGAAATTCTTCAATATTGTCTTTCTATACTATTGTATAAGAAAACAAACTTGCATATAGATCGAAATCGATTGTTTCAAGTTTAAATCGAAATTTGCAATTTAGCTTCAGACAATAGTTCTTTTGTTAAAAGAGAAATTATAGTCAAACACTAGTTACTATCAATTAATCAAAAAAAGAATATAGTAACTAGTATTACATTATTTATTCTTATGCGCATCTGCATAAGATCTGCTATTATTGTATCGAGTTCTATTGCTTTTCTATATTGCAAGATAAAGATTTAACAAATCTCTACAAAAAAATCTTTAATATTGTTCTTTTATATTATTGTATTTGGGAAGAAATCTGCATATAGATAATAATCGATTGTATCGGACGGAAAACAACAATCGAGCTCTAGACAGCGGTTCTTCTGTCAATTACAAAAATTATAGGGTTAGGGTTAGGGTTAGGGTTAGGGTTAGGGTTAGGGTTAGGGTTAGGGTTAGGGTTAGGGTTAGGGTTAGGGTTAGGGTTAGGGTTAGGGTTAGGGTTAGGGTTAGGGTT
>JAABUL010003747.1_pt1 | contig 21842 bp, 22 predicted proteins | sample 5559151 | NCBI WGS metagenome assembly JAABUL01 (sample SAMN10711876, study PRJNA513368) | rock metagenome | isolation source: Antarctica rocks | place: Antarctica: Victoria Land, Pudding Butte sud | reverse complement strand
GGACATGGTCGGCTATGCCTGGGCTCTGCGCAGAGGGTCGTCCGGTGCGGTTGACATCGACTTCTAAGGGCGCCCCGACATCGACCGAGCGCTGGCTGCGTACCTGTTGTGCCAGGTCGAGAGCCGGGCGGCGGAGATGGCTGCTGCGCTCGGTCAGCCCGAGGCCCGGCTCGACAAGGGCACGTACCGGGCGGCGGTGGCACAGGCCGAGCTGCTGGCCTGCGCTGGTTACGCGCCCGGATTCCGTGGCTCAACCAACGTCCCGCACCAGCGGCTCATGCCGCCCCTACAACGCTACGCCGTGGCCGGTTGGACCGCTCGCGAGCTGCACGCCCACCTCGACCGGCTGATCGCCTCCCGCGGCTGGACCGTGCCTGGCCGTCCGGCCGAGCTCATCGAGCGCGACAGCGGCGGCCAGGTCCGGGTCCGGGTCCGCACGGCCACGACGATGAAGTCGCCCTGCGGGTACCTCGCGTTCCTGCTGCGCCAGATCGACCCGACCGACCTCGCCACCGACCAGGCCTACGACGCCGCGCTGCGCGCCACCGAGCACTACCAACGCCAGCTCATCTACGGCTCACCGTGCCCCCACGGACAGCCCGCCGGCGACATCCCCTCACCGACCAAGGGCATCCGCGCCTGCCCGCTGTGCCGCCGCCAAGCATCATCAGACGCGATTGGAGCGGATCGCCGGCAATCACGCACGTGACTACGTGCTTACGTACTTACGTTCTCGGGGTGCGAGGTGGCCGCAGTCGCTGCCAGGTCGTATGTCGAAACGGCATACGGCGACAGACTTCGTTAGATCTGGCCCCAGCGCTGTTGGGCGCCTTGTCGGCTCAGCCCGGCGGCTCGCCCGACTTGGGTCCAGGACGCGCCGCCGACGCGGGCCAGCTTCACCTTCTCGGCGGCGCGCTGCTCAAGGTCGCGCAGCTGCTCGGTCATCTCGCCGAGGTCGAACAGCGCCACGTGCGGGGCGACGTGGGCGTCCCAGGCCGGGGTGAAGACGCGGTCCTCGACGTCTTCGGGGCAGTCGCGGGTGCCGTACTTCGGATCGTCGTAGGCCGGCAGCTGCTCGCCGGTCCAGCCGCATTCGCAGGTCAGCCGCCAGGTCACCACCTGGTCCCACGGGATCACGACGTCGATGTAGTCCGAGCCGGGATAGCGGCGGACCTTCCGCTCGGCGGCGATGTCGTCGGCGGTCAGCTCGTGCACGATCACCCCGCCGCCGGTGCTCCCGCTGACCACCCGGCCGTCGATGAGCACGTTCGCGACCCAGCCCTCGTGGTCGTACGCGCCGTCCCTGATCCACCCCATGGCCCGGGCTCCCAACCGTTCGACTGCTGTCAACGATAGTTGACAGAAATAGCATGTCAAGGTTGGTTGACGAGATGTCTGTCGATGTATTACGGTCGTGGTGTGGGGTGTCGACTGGAGTCACCGAGCGGACTACATGGCGGCTCGCGACGGTGTCACCGTCGAGGCAGCGGATCAGGCTCTGGCCGACCCCGACCGGCTGGTGATCGACCCGGACTACGCCAGCCAGTCCGGGCGCAGCGTGCGCACGATCGGCTGGTCCCCGAGCGCGGCCCGACTGCTGACGATCATCACTGTTGACGAGGACGACGTGGTCTACGGGGTGAACGGCTGGCCGGCCAACGACATCGAAACCCGCCACTACCGAGAGCACCGAGAGGGCGATAACCATGAGCAGTGACGACGAGCTGCGGCGGATGTTGGAGGCCGAGGCCGAGCACGCCGAGGCGACTAAGGAAGAGCCGATCCCGGCCGAGGCGCTTGCTCGGGCGACCCGGCCGGGGCGGGCGAAGTCGGTGATGTTCTCGCTGCGGCTCAACCCTGGCGAACTCGCCGCAGTCCAGGCGCTCGCCGAGGCTCAGGGCGTGCCTGCCTCGTCGCTCGTGCGCGGCTGGATCGTCCAGCGCCTGGGCGCCGAGAACAACGGCCCCAACGACACCGCCACGATGCTGGACCGGCTCGAGACCGACGTGCGGAGGCTGCGCAAGCTGGTGGCGTCCTGACGATGGACGAGAAGGACGCTGAAGAGCTGGCCGACTGGGCCGAGCACGAGATGACCCTCTCGACGACCACCACCCGGCCGAGCCAGACCGGGTCCACATCGCCGGCCAACTCGACCGGGCGCGTCGCGGTATCGTCGGCGACGCCGACGAGTCGACGCCCGAACAGGGGACGAGACAGGCGATGAGCGTCGATCCGCCGGACGACGACTGAGGCCAGCCATCCGCGGCCAGCTCGTGGCCACCGCGACGTCGACGACACCACGGTGGCCACCACCGGCACCGGGCAGCGCGTCGGCGCCGACGACCTGATCGCCACCCGCGACAACGACCGCGACGCCGACGTCGCCAACCGCGACACCTGGACCGTCCTCGACAAGCACACCAGCGCCGCGGCCGCCTACGTCGGCATGACCCGCGGCCGCACCGCCAACACCGTGCATCTGGTCGCCGAGGACCTCGACGACGCCCGGGTACAGTGGATCGACGCCGCCGGCCGCGGTCGGCCCGATCTCGGCATCGCCGCCGCCCGGCAGCAGCTGAGCGCGCGGCCAGCCAATGCGCCGCATCGACGCCGAGGCGAGTCACCGCCGACGACGCCCTGATTGCGCAGGTGCTGGACCACCTACGCCGCGCCTGGACCGAACAAGCCCGCGCCGGCGAGCAGATCGCCCGGCTCGAACCACGCCTCGCTCGCGCCCAAGCCGACGCCACCCGCCGCGAACAAGACGAACGCATCCTGGTTCCACTGCGCGGTAAGCCAGCGACTGCTCACCAGGCGCACCGAACGATGCGAACAGCGTTGGGTGAAGCGGTACGCCGGGGCCACCTGTCCCGAAACGTGGCGGCGCTCGCGAAGCCGCCAAGCCTCAGCGATCAGGCGGAAGTCGAGCCGTACTCGATCGAGGAGGTGAAGCGCCTGCTTGAGACGGCGGGGGAGCGTCGTAACAGTGCCCGCTGGGCTATCGCTCTGGCCCTGGGCCTGCGGCAGGGGGAGGCGCTCGGGCTGAAATGGTCCGAGGTTGATCTGGATGCCGGCACTCTGAGAGTTCGTCGCGGGCGGCAGCGTCCGAAGTACGCGCATGACTGCGGCAACACCTGTGGGCGGAAGCAGGCTGGCTACTGCCCCTCGCGGATCGCACTACGGCCGGTCACAGCCGAAACGAAGTCGCGGGCAGGTCGTCGCGGCGTGGGACTACCTGACGAAATCGTGGCCCTGCTGCCCAAGCATCGGATCGAGCAGGAGCGCGAGAGGGAGCTGGCCGCGCAGCTGTGGAATGACGAGGATTGGTTGTTCGCCATGCAGACCGGCAGGCCCGTCAATCCGAACAGCGACTATCACGATTGGAAGCGGCTGCTCGTGCGAGCTGGAATCCGGGACGGTGCCCTGCACCATGCCAGGCATACAGCGGCCACTGTCCTGCTCCTGCTGGGTGTGCCTGAGCGCACGGTGATGGCGATCATGGGCTGGTCGAACAGCGCGATGGCTGGTCGGTATCAGCACGTCACGGACGTGATCCGGCGCGACGTTGCCAAGCGCCTCGATGGCCTGCTGTGGGCTGGCGAGGGCCTGGCCGAGGAGGACCCTCCGGCGTCCTCATGACGGCCTCGCGAGGGTGCAAATGAGACTACAAATGAGACTAGGCAGGAACGCCGGGCGACGTGCGGGGCCGTTTCCGGCGTTTGTGCAGTTCAGCGTGGCGGAGGATAAGGGATTCGAACCCTTGAGGGTGTTACCCCAACACGCTTTCCAAGCGTGCGCCATAGGCCACTAGGCGAATCCTCCGCTGGGAAGGTTACCGGAGTCGCCAGGCTAGAGTGAGCGGCAGACCCCTCGTGCGGCGTCCATCCTGTGAACTCCCCCAGGGCCGGAAGGCAGCAAGGGTAAGCGGGCTCTGGCGGGTGTGCGGGGGGTCCCTATCCTTTGTCCTTGCCTGCTTCTTGACCTGCTCGGGGAGTCGTCCGTGAGCCTTGCGCTGTATCGCAGGTACCGCCCGGCGACCTTCGCCGAGGTGGTCGGGCAGGAGCACGTCACCGAGCCCCTGCAGCAGGCCCTGCGCAACGGCAAGTTGCACCATGCGTACCTGTTCTCCGGTCCGCGCGGCTGCGGCAAGACGTCCAGCGCGCGCATCCTGGCCCGCTCGCTCAACTGCGAGCAGGGACCGACCCCGCAGCCGTGCGGCGTCTGCGACTCCTGCGTCGCGCTGGCCCCGGGCGGCCCGGGCAGCCTCGACGTGATCGAGATCGACGCGGCGTCGCACAACGGGGTCGACGACGCCCGCGACCTGCGCGAGCGCGCCTTCTACGCACCGGTGTCCTCGCGGTTCAAGGTGTACGTGATTGACGAGGCGCACATGGTCACCACGGCGGCCTTCAATGCGCTACTCAAGCTGGTCGAGGAGCCGCCGGACTTCGTCACGTTCATCTTCGCGACCACCGAGCCGGACAAGGTGCTCCAGACGATCCGGTCGCGTACGCACCACTACCCGTTCCGGCTGCTGCCGCCGACGGTGCTGCGCCGGCTGCTCGAGGACATCTGCGCGAAGGAACAGGTGATCGTCGAGCCCGCGGTCTTCCCGCTCGTCGTCCGAGCCGGCGGGGGCTCGGCCCGCGACGCGCTGTCGATTCTGGATCAGCTGCTGTCCGGCTCCGGGCCGGAGGGTGTGGGGTACGCCCGGGCCCTGGCCCTCCTCGGGGTGACCGACTCGGCGCTGCTCGACGACGTGGTCGACGCGCTGGCCGCCTCCGACGGCGCGGCGGTGTTCGAGTCGGTCGACAAGGTGGTGGAGGCCGGCCACGACCCGCGCCGGTTCGCCACCGATCTGCTGGAACGACTGCGCGACCTCATCGTGCTCGACGCGGTGCCCGATGCCCCGGCAAAGGGGCTGATCGACGCGCCGGCCGACCAGCTGGAACGGATGGGTGGCCAGGCGGCCCGGCTGGGCACGGCGACGCTCTCCCGGATGGCCGACGTTGTCCACGACGGGCTGGTCGAGATGCGCGGCACCACCTCGCCGCGGTTGCTGCTCGAGCTGGTGTGCGCCCGGATGCTGCTACCGGGTGCATCGACCGGCCCCAACGCGCTCCTGCAGCGGCTGGAGCGCCTCGAGCGCCGGATGGACATCGGCGCACCGGCCCCCTCCGCGGTAGCGGCTGCGCCGCCGGCACAGGCGCCGCAGTCACCGTCTGCGCCACCGGCACCGCAGACTCACCCGGCGGCGCCGGCCGGTGACGGTGAGCCCCCTCCGGGCACCGCCATCGATGCGGCGGCGGTCCGCCGGGCCTGGCCGGAGATCGTGTCCCGGGTCCGCGACAAGCGCCGGACAGTTGCGGCGTACCTGCTCGACGCCAATGTCACTTCGGTCGACGGCGGCCTGCTGATGCTCACCTTCCCCCATGCCTTCCACGCCCGGGCGCTCTCACAGGCGCCGGCCGTCGACTACTTCCGGGACGCCCTTCGCGAGGTGCTCGGGGTCGACTGCAAGGTGCAGTGCGAGGTGGCCGGCGAGCCGTTGTTCGACACCGTGACGGCAACCGGATTCGCCCCGGGTGACGAAGCCGCCGAGGAGTCCGCGGACGCGGCGACAGCGCCGGCGCGGTCCCCGGAGGAGTCGGCGATTTCCCTCCTTCAAGAGAGCCTCGGCGCTCAGAAGATTTCCGAGGCCTGACCGATAGTCTGGTGCCGAGCCGGCCCGGAACAGCCGCCGGAATGCATCGAGGGAGAGCCGCTGTGATGCCTGGAGCCCAGCCCAACATGGCGCAGTTGCTACAGCAGGCGCAGATGATGCAGCAGCAGATGGTGGCCGCTCAGGAGGAGCTGGCCCAGGCCGAGGTCAGCGGGTCGGCCGGTGGCGGACTGGTCACGGCCACGGTGAACGGCTCGGGTGACCTGCAGGCATTGGTGATCGACCCGACTGTGATCGATCCGGACGACGCCGAGACGCTGGCCGACCTCGTGGTCGCCGCCGTGCGGGACGCCGCGCGGGCCGCGCAGGAGTTGCAGGCGGAGAAGATGGGGCCGCTCGCCGGCGGCTTGGGCGGCCTCGGCCTGCCCGGGATGTAGATGTACGAAGGCGCCGTACAGGATCTGATCGACGAGCTCGGCCGGCTGCCGGGGGTCGGGCCGAAAAGCGCGCAGCGGATCGCGTTCCATCTCTTGGCCGCCGACCAGGCCGACGTCACGCGGCTCGCCGAGACCCTGCAGCGGGTCAAGGAAAGGGTGCGCTTCTGCACGGTTTGCGGCAACGTCGCGGAGGCGCAGGAGTGCCGCATCTGCCGGGACCCCCGCCGGTCGCTCGAGGTGATCTGCGTGGTCGAGGAGCCCAAGGACGTGGTCGCGATCGAGCGCACCCGGGAATTTCACGGGCGATACCACGTGCTCGGCGGGGCGATCAGCCCGATCGAGGGGGTCGGCCCGGACGACCTGCGGATCCGTGAGCTGATGGTGCGGCTGGCCGACGCTTCCGTGACGGAGCTGATCCTGGCCACCGATCCCAACCTCGAAGGTGAGGCCACGGCGACCTACCTCGCTCGGCTGATCAAGCCGATGGGGCTGCGGGTCACCCGGCTGGCCAGCGGGCTGCCAGTGGGCGGTGACCTGGAGTACGCCGACGAGGTGACGCTCGGCCGGGCGTTCGAGGGCCGGCGATTGATCGATGTCTGATCCGACCTGGCGCGCCCGCGGATGGGCGCCGGCGTACCTGGGTAGCACGCCGCGGCCGGGGCGTCCGCCGGTATCCTGGGTGACGCCCGATGCCGTCCGGAGGAGTCACTGTGGGTCTCGTCGTACAGAAGTACGGCGGTTCCTCGGTCGGCGACGCTGAGCGGATCAAGCGGGTGGCGGAGCGCATCGTGCGGGCTCGCCGGGGTGGCAACGACGTGGTAGTCGTCGTCTCCGCCATGGGGGACACGACCGACGAGCTTATGGCGCTGGCCGAGCAGATCTCTCCGTTGCCGCCGGGGCGCGAGCTCGACATGTTGCTGACCGCCGGCGAGCGTATCTCGATGTCGCTGCTGGCGATGGCGATCAAGGCCTTGGGCTACGAGGCCCGGTCCTTCACCGGCTCGCAGGCCGGGGTGATCACCACCGCGGCACACGGCCGGGCCCGGATCATCGACGTCACCCCCGGCCGGATCAGCGATGCGGTCGCCTCCGGGGCGGTGGCCATCGTCGCCGGCTTCCAGGGCGTCAGCCAGGACACCAAGGACATCACCACGTTGGGCCGCGGTGGCTCCGACACCACCGCCGTCGCCCTGGCCGCGGCGCTGGGTGCCGACGTGTGCGAGATCTACACCGACGTCGATGGGGTGTTCACCGCCGATCCGCGGCTGGTGCCGCGAGCGCGGCGCCTGGAACAGGTGACCTACGAGGAGATGCTCGAGCTGGCCGCCTGCGGTGCCAAGGTGCTGATGCTGCGCTGTGTCGAGTACGCGCGCAGGTACGGCATCCCGGTCCACGTCCGGTCGTCGTTCACCGACCAGCCGGGCACCATCGTGTCCGGCTCGATTGAGGAGCTCACTGTGGAGCAGGCGATCATCACCGGTGTCGCGCACGACCGGAGCGAGGCCAAGATCACCGTCGTCGGGGTGCCCGACGAGCCCGGCGAGGCAGCCGCGATCTTCCAGGCGGTAGCCGATGCCGAGATCAACCTTGACATGATCGTGCAGAACATCTCGGCCGGCCCCCAGGCCCGCACCGACATTTCTTTCACGCTGCCCAAGGGCGACGGTGTCACGGCGATGGCGGCGTTGGACCGGATCAGGGACAAGGTCGGCTTCGGGGATCTGCTCTACGACGACCACATCGCCAAGGTGTCGCTGGTGGGGGCCGGGATGCGCTCGCACCCGGGAGTATCCGCGCGGTTCTTCGGCGCGCTGGCGGAGGCCGGCGTCAACATCGAGATCATCTCGACGTCGGAGATCCGGATCTCGGTGGTCTGCCGCGACACCGACGTACAACGTGCCGTCGCCGCGGTTCACGAGGCCTTCGACCTGGCCGGTGATTCCGATGCCAAGGTCTATGCCGGGACCGGCCGATGAGCGGGCCGCGCCCGACGCTTGCCGTGGTCGGCGCCACCGGAGCCGTGGGCTCGGTGATGCTGGCGTTGCTGACCGAGCGGGCCGACGTCTGGGGGGAGATCCGGCTGATCGCCTCGGACCGCTCGGCGGGGCGGTTGCTGTCCGTACGCGGTCAACAGGTGCCCGTGATCGCGCTCGGGCCCGAGGTCTTCGACGGCGTCGACGTGGCCATGTTCGACGTACCCGACGAGATTGCCGTGGAATGGGCGCCCATTGCGGCCGAGCGCGGCGCCGTGGTCGTCGACAACTCCGCGGCCTTCCGGATGGCTACCGACGTGCCGCTCGTGGTCCCCGAGGTGAACCCCGAGGCGGCGCTGGACCGGCCGCGGGGCATCATCGCCAACCCCAACTGCACGACCCTGTCGATGATCGTGGCCGTGGCCGCGCTGCACCGGGAGTATGTCCTTGAGTCCCTGGTCGTCGCGTCGTACCAGGCCGCCAGTGGCGCCGGCCAGAGTGGGATCGACACGCTGTACGACCAGATCGACAAGGTGGCCGGCTCGCGGGGGCTGGGCAGCCGAGCCGGCGACGTACGCACCGTGGTGGGTGACCTGGGGCCGTTTCCGGCCCCACTGGCGCTCAATGTGGTGCCGTGGGCCGGCTCGCTCAAGGACGACGGCTGGTCGTCGGAGGAGATGAAGATCCGCAACGAGTCGCGCAAGATCCTCGGGCTGGCGGACCTGCCGGTCGCGGCGACGTGTGTGCGCGTGCCGGTGGTCACCGGGCACTCCGTCGCCGTGCATGCGACCTTCGCCGCCCCGGTGGATCAGGAGCGGGCGCAGGTCGTCCTGCGCGACGCTCCCGGTGTGCTGCTCTGCGATGACCCGACGACCGGCGAGTGGCCGACGCCCGCCGATGTGGTCGGCACCGACCCCACCTGGGTCGGCCGGGTGCGCCGGTCGCTCGACGATCCACACTCGCTGGAGCTGTTCATCTGTGGCGATAACCTGCGCAAGGGCGCGGCGCTCAACACCGCACAGATCGCTGAGCTGGTGGCGCTGGATCTCAATCGTGAGGGTCGATGAATGGAGGCGGCGTGGAGAAGCGACGGCTAGGACGCTTGGCACACCAGAGTTCGGTGCTGATCTACGGAGCCGCGGCGCTGGCCGACGTGTCGCAGGAAGTGGCCGACCGGTCCGTGCAGGAGGCGCTCGACGGCGGGATCAACCACTTCGACGTGGCGGCCAGCTATGGCGACGCCGAGCTCCGGCTGGGTCCGTGGATGGCGGATATCCGCGATCGGATCTTCTTGTCGACCAAGACGGAGGAGCGCGCGCGCGACGCCGCCTGGGCGCAGATCAACGCCTCTTTAGAGCGACTGCAGACCGACCGGGTCGACCTGCTGCAACTCCACGCGGTCGGCACCGTTGACGAGCTCGACCAGGTGACCGCACCGGGCGGCGCTCTGGAGGCGGCGGTGCGGGCGCAGGCCGAAGGCCTCGTCGGCGCCGTGGGCATCACCGGTCACACTCATCAGGCCCCCGGCACGCATCTGGAAGCGCTTCGCCGCTTTCCATTTGCCACGGTGCTGACCCCGTTGAATCCGGTGCTCTGGCGCGACGAGCACTATCGCGCCGACTACGAAGCCTTGGTGGCGGAGGTCCAGCGACAGGACGCCGGGCTCATGACCATCAAGACGGTGGCGCGCCGCAACTGGCCCGGCGACGACCAGCGCTATGCGACCTGGTACGAGCCCTACGACGACCAGCCGCGGATCACGGCGGCGGTTTCCTGGGTGCTGGCCCGTCCGGAGCTGACCGGTATCCCAACTGCCGGAGATGTACGGCTGCTGCGCCTGCTGCTGGCGGCCGAGGCCAACCGCATGACGCGGGCGGAGGCGGAGTCGGAGCTGGCAGCCGACGTGGAGTACAGCTCGCCCTTCGTTGACATGCCGGCGATCTGAGCTGCCCAGAAGGCCTCTTACCCGAGAAGGCTCACAGCGCAAGATCACGGGCTTTCGTCGACGCCGCACTCTTCCGGCGGCCGGGTAGCGCTCGGGCTGGACGCCCGGACGACCAGCTCGGGCGATCCGCTATCTGCGCAACATCATGGGGCTGTGGATTCTGCAGGCAACCATGCGCACGTGGCAGGAATTCGGGCTGCCGGCCGACCTCGATGCGCTGTTGCAGGAGGCGGCGGCCGCCCCTGCGATCGCCGCTGTCGTCGATGTCGATGACATGTCGTTCTTCCGTCCCGGTGACATGCCCGTACGGAACCCCCGCAGCTGGGCGGCCGCCGCACAGCGGATCAAGGTTCCATAATGGCTGAAGGAGTTGGGAAATGAACAATGAAATCGGCGTACATGCATCTGTCTGGGTCGGCGGATGGACCCCGGAGGATGCGGGCCACGCGATCGTCAGCTCACGCGCCTCGGGCTACGACTACGTGGAGATTGCCCTGCTGGATCCGTGGTCGGTAGATGTGGCATCGACTCGCGCTGTGCTGGCCGAAAACGGGTTGGCCGTCAACGGCTCACTGGGCCTCGCCGATGACACCGACATCAACAGCGAGGACGAGGCATCGGTCGCGGCAGGGGAGCGGCTGCTCCGCAAGGCCGTCGAGGTAATCGCCGGCCTCGACGGCGACTACCTCTGTGGCGTTATCTACAGCAAGATGGGCCGTTATTCGGCGGCGCCCACCGAACGCGCCCGCGCCAATGCCGTCGCGACAATCAGCCGGCTGGCCGATTACGCCGCCGACAGTGGCGTACGGCTGGGGCTCGAGGTCGTTAATCGCTACGAGACCAATTTGCTCAACACGGCCCGCCAGGCGCTGAAGTTCGTTGCCGAAGTCGACCGGTCCAACGTCTTCGTGCACCTGGACACCTATCACATGAACATCGAGGAGCCGGACATGGTCTCGCCGGTCCTCGCGTGCGGGGAGCGGCTCGGCTACGTGCACATCGGCGAGAGCCACCGCGGCTATCTGGGCTCGGGCTCGGTCGACTTCGGCAACTTCTTTCGCGCACTGTCGAGCATCGACTACGCCGGACCGATCGCCTTCGAGTCGTTCTCCTCGGTGGTGGTGAGTCCCGAACTCGCCTCGGCGTTGTGCGTCTGGCGCAACCTGTGGGGAGACTCCGCCGATCTGGCCCAGCACGCCCGCGGCTTCATCGACGGCCAGCTGCGGGCCGTCGAATCGATGGCGCTGCACTGACGCATGTCGGCTCCGCAGTCACCCTGCCCTCGAGCGGTCGTCGTCAGCAGGCTTCGGGCCGCCGGCTGTGTCTTCGCCGAGGACGAGGCGCGGTTGCTGATGTCCGCGGCGTCCACGCCGGCCGACCTCGCCGACATGGTGGACCGGCGAGCTGCCGGCGTGCCCCTGGAACACGTCCTGGGCTGGGCGGAGTTCTGCGGCCTGCGGATAGCTGTGGACCCGGGGGTCTTCGTGCCTCGCCGCCGCACCGAATTCCTCGTTCACCAGGCCGCCGCCCTCATCAACCCAGGGGCTGTCGTGGTTGACCTTTGCTGCGGCTCGGGTGCGGTGGGCGCTGCGCTGATCGCGGCCCTGGACCGGATCGAGTTGTCCGCCGTCGACATCGATCTGGCTGCGGTGCGGTGCGCCCGTCGCAACGTCGACGCCGCCGATGGCCGGGTGTACGAAGGTGACCTCTACGAGCCGTTGCCCGCCACGCTGCGGGGCCGCGTCGACCTCCTGGTCGCGAACGCACCCTACGTTCCCACCGAGGCGATCGGGCTGATGCCCGCGGAAGCCCGCCTGCACGAGCCACGGGTGGCGCTGGACGGTGGCGCGGACGGGCTTGACGTTCAGCGGCGGGTGATCGTTGCAGCGTCACAGTGGCTGGCGGCGGGCGGCCACCTGCTGATCGAGACGAGCGAGCGTCAGGCGCCGCAGACCGCCGAAACCTTCGCCCGCAACGGGCTGATCCCCCGGGTGGTGAGTTCCGAGGAGCTGGACGCCACCGTCGTCATCGGCACCAGATCCGCCCCCAAGAGCGAACGGGGCTAGCCATCACGGCTGCGCGGCGCGTACCCGCAGCGCACGGCAGAGATGACTCCATTTGCGCCCCGGTTGAGCTCGGGCACGAACACCGAGTCGTAGGAGTCGAAGGGGTAGGGCTCGTCGAAGAGCTCCTCGTAGCGGTCGAAGCACGCCGTCGTCACGGCCAGCAGCTCCGCGGCCTCCCGGTCCAGGTGCTCGGCCAGCGATCGCCTGCAGTGCAGCCCGAACGGCGTCCCACGGTGCTCCACCTCGATGCTGTGCAGCGGTCCGGCCACCACGACAAACAGGTACGTCGACAGTGGCGGCGTCGGTGGGAACGTCCAGCGGGCGTCGGTCACCGACTGCCGCGCTCCGTTGCCCACGACCGTCCAGCCGGCCGGGGCGGTCACGGCAGCGGTGAAGGGCGCCTTGAGATCTGGCTGGTCAAAGCAGGCGAGGACCAGCTGCGCGTTGTCGACTCTCAGGTACGCGCCGACGTACGTCTGGCCGTCGAGCGGGTCGACGTAACGGTGCATACCCTCGCCGGTGCTGCTGTACGGCAGGTCACCGCAGCCTGGCATGCCCCCGTAATTGTGGCCGTTTGGGCTAATCAGGTGCACGTGCCTGCTGTCGAGAGATGAGTGTGAGGATCCTGCGGCCTGGCGGTTGCCGGCTGCGGCGCGGGTCGTACTCCCGCCTGTGGTGCTGCCGTGGTGGGAACGGCCACCTCCGTGGCCGGCCGAGATGGGGTCGACGGCAACAGCGTGAACAACGACGACGATTCGGCAGGGACCGCCTCGGTCCCGCCGTCCGGTCCCCCCGACGACGGCGGCGTGCTAGGCGCTCTGGTGCGGCTGGCGGCACTGATCACCGGTTCACCGGGCGAGGCGGACCTGATGGAGGCGGTTGCCGAGGCGGCTCGTGAGCTGCTGAGAGCTGACTCGCTGTCGGTCAGCCGGCTGGAGGACGACCGGCGCACCCTCCGGACCCTGATCAACGTCGGAGAGCTCGGCCCGGGAGAGCAACGGTGGCCGGTCCAGGAGACCTATCGGGTGGCGGACTTCCCGGACAGCCTCGGGTTCCTCCTCGATCGGCCGGTCCGCCGGGTCGCGACCGCCGTGGACGATCCGCTGGCCGAGCCAGCGGAGGCGGCTCTGCTGCACTCGCGGGGGAAGTTCTCCAGCTTGAAGACGGCGATCGTCCTTGATGGGGCCGTATGGGGGAGTTGTGGGCATCCCGCGGTTCGGCGGCTCCGCCGTTCAGCGAGTACGACGCCGACGTCGCGCAGGTCATCGTCGGGCTGGTGTCTGCCGGGCTCGCTCAGGCAGCCGCCTGGCAGGTCATGCGGCAGCTCGCCTCGACCGACCCGCTCACCGGCCTGGCCAACCGGAGGACGCTGGACGAGCATCTGCGTCGCCACCTGGCCCGCGCCGGAGCCGGCGGGGAACCCCTGACGGTGGCCGTCGGTGATGTCAACGGGCTCAAACTCGTCAACGACTCCGCCGGGCACGCGGCCGGAGACGACGTCATCCTGCGGGTCGCCGCCGCGGCAACACGTGCCATCTCCGAGGTCCCGGACGCACTCGCCGCCCGGCTCGGTGGGGACGAGTTCGCGCTGGTCCTGCCCCGGCTGAGCCCCGCCCAGGCCTTTGACGTGGCGACCCGGTGGTGCCGCGCCGCCGCGGACCCCGGCAACGGCACGAGCCTTGCCTGCGGCCTTGCCTCGACCAGCCGAAGTGGGCTCACCGATCCCCGGGATCTGCTCAACGCCGCGGACCAGGCGCAGTCCCGGGCCAAGCGCAGCCGCAGCATCACACCCATCAGCGCATAGCCGCTAGGCCGACCAGGATCGTGAGGCGGCGCCGCCTGAGCGGCCCGGTCGGAGCGGCGGAGTCGCGGCCAGGTTCGTTCGGGGACGGCTTGGTCGGGGAAGGGGTCAGCGCTGGAGTTCGAAGACGCCGTAGCCGAATCCAGCCGCTTCGACCGTCCCCTGCTCGACGGTGACACCGGAGACTTCTAGCCCACGGACCGAGGCGACGTCGGGCAGCTCGACCCGGGTGGGCTCGGACCGTGGATTGACCACGACCAGGTGCGTCCCACCGCGGAGATAGACCAGCGGGTAGCCGGCGTGCAGCACCTGGGTCGCGGCGCGGGGGCGCAAGGCGGCCGTGGCCCGGCGCATCCCGATGAGGCGCCGGACCAGATGGAGCAGGGATGCGTCGTCCTCACGCTGGGCGGCCACTGTGGGCCGGTCGGGGTCGGGGTCGATGGGCAGGTAGAGCCGGTCTGCGGGCGCCGTCGAGAAGCCGGCGTTGGCACTCTCGTCCCACTGCATCGGGGTGCGGCAACCGGCCCGGTTGTAGGTCGGATGGCAGATGCTGCCCTCGACCTCCGGCAGCCCGGGCAGGTAGCGCTGCCCGATCTCGTCGCCGTAGTACAGCGAGGGCACCGACGCCCAGGTGAACAGGAAGGTGAAGGCGGATCCGAGCTGCTCGGCGGTGCGGGTGCCGCAGCACAGCCGGGAGAAGTCGTGGTCGGCCGAGGCCAGCAGGATCGGCCGGTCCGGCCCGACCTGCCGCCGGCGTTCGGACCAGATCCGCAGGAAGGTCTCCGGCGACCCGGCGCCGGCAACGTCGAAGTAGCACGGGCGCTCGGTCAGCCACGGGAGCGTGCCGGCACCGCCGTTGTTGAACAGCGAGCTGTGCGCCTCCTTGATGACGAGGAAGAAGTCGGCGTGGAAACCGAGGGTTCCTTTCCCGGCCGGCTCCAGCCCCTCCGGGATGATCACCGCCGCTGGGTAGGCGTGCTCCAGCCAGACCCGCAACTCCCGCCAGAGCTCGGCGGTCGCTGGGTAACCCGGGTCGTCCTTGACCAGGGAGAAGGCCATGTCAACCCGGAATCCGGCCACTCCGCGGTCGAGCCAAAAGGCCATGACCTCCCGCAGCGCCGCCCGGTTGGCTCGCGGGCCGGGCGCGTCGACCGGCTGTCGCCACGGCTCGGCCGGGTCGAGGCGCGCGTAGCCGAAGTTCAGCGCCGGCTGGGAATCGTAGAAGTTCTTCAGATAGAAGCCCGGGCGCGGGCCTGGGGATGGTACGAACCTGTCCCCGGGCCGGTCGGCCCAGATGTAGCGGTCGTCGTCAGGATCGGCCATCGAGGCTTGAAACCACCGGTGCTCCACCGAGGTATGGCCGGCCACCAGGTCGAGCAGCACCCGGATCCCGCGCTCGCGGGCCGCCGCCACCAGTGCGATCAGGTCGTCATTGGTGCCGTAGCGGGGTGCCACGAGCTCGTAGTCCGACACGTCGTAGCCGGCGTCGCGAAACGGTGACGCGAAACACGGGTTGAACCAGATGGTGTCGACTCCGAGCCACTGCAGGTGGTCCAGATGCGCCAGGACGCCCGGCAGATCACCGACGCCATCGCCGTCGGAGTCGGCGAAGCTTTGCGGATAGATCTCGTACAGCACCGCATCGGACAACCAGTCGCTCGGGCGGTGGACCACCGTCACATCCCTCCAGCTCCTGCGAGGTGTGCCCCCGACCGGCGTCCGACGTACGCTACCGGGTGAATCAGGGAGGTGGCACGGTGGCTCTCACGAGCGAGCAGGCGGTCAACGACGAGGTCGACGAACTGGTTTCCGGTCTCTACAAGGACGGCATCATCGCCGCCAGGGGGGCCTTCAGCCGGGAGTGGGCCGCGGTGATGAGGGAGGACATCGAGATCGCCTTCGCCGAGGCGATCGACCGTCCGGGCGGCGCGGTCGGCCGGGGTCCGAACCGCTATTACGTGGAAATGCATCCGGAGAACTTCCGGGGATTCCTCGACCTGGTGACCCACCCCTGGGTCGTCTCGGTCTGCGAATCCGTTCTGGGTCCGGACTACCAGGTAGTCGAGATCGGCTTCGACATCCCGTTCGCCGGCGCGGTCAACCAGCCCTGGCACCGCGATTTCCCCTCCCCCCGCGAGACGTACGAGGGGAAACGGCTCACCTCACTCGCCTTCAACCTGACCGGCGTCGACACCACCCCGGACATGGGGCCGCTCGAGATCGCACCGGGGACGCAGTGGGAAAGCGGGCTCGATTTCGAATACCACATGTTCCCGGACCGGACGCAGTGGCCGCGCTACGCGTCGCTCGGCCAGCACAAGATGCCGCAGATGGGGGACATCTCGGCGCGCTCTGCATTGACGATCCACCGGGGCACCGCCAACCAGTCGCAGCTGTCCCGGCCGGTGCTCGTGCTCGGGGTCGACGCGCCGGGTGCCGGCCACGCCGAGCTCCACGATCTGCAGGTCACGGCCGGATACTTCGCGGCCCTGCCGGTCCACGCGTGCCAGCATGTTGCGTGCCGCGTGGTCGAGCGCCTCGAGCCCATCGTTCAGAAGCACCAGATCGAGGGGCTGGTGATGGGCGCCCCCGACGGTGCGTGACCGGCAACGATGCGCCGGCTCGGTGCGGTACGGCAGACCGGCAGGGCGACCGAGGAGGTAGTGCATGCCGGTCGTCTACGTAGTGGTGGGCGTCGGCCTCACCCTGATCGCCGCAGGCGGCCTGGTCGCCCTGTTGCCGCTGACCGGGCTAATCGACCGGATGATCGCCGTAGCCGTCCTCAGCCTGAGCCTGGTCATCGCGAACGCGCTTGCGTTGAGTGCTTTCGGCTTCTTCTTTGCCCGGCCCGGGGTGCTCGCCCTCGCCGGGGTCGAGGCCGCGCTCGCCGGCTGGCGAGTCGCCCGGTCTCCGCGCGCCGTTAGCTCGCTGTCCGCCGACCGGAGCCGGGCCCGTCGCGGAATCGTCGCCCTGCCGGCTACGGCCGCTCGTCATCCGCTCATCGCGATCCTGTGCGGATTCCTCACCGTGCTCTACCTGTGGCGCACGTGTGCCGGCGTCGTCATCGGCGTTCGCGACTACGACGGCCTTTGGTACCACCTCGTCACGACGATGGCGTTCGTCCACGACCATCGCATCGGCGTCCGGATCCCGGTCAACCTGTACTCCGACAGCTATGCGCCCAACATCGAGATCGTCACCGCCTGGGGGGTCCTGCTGTCCGGCACGACCATTCTCGCGTCGGTGACCCAAGTCCCCTTCGCGTTCCTGGGAGCACTCACGACGGTGACGATCGGCCGGCGATGCGGAATCGGCAAGGCGTACTCGGTCGGCGCCGGCTGCCTGTTCCTGCTCACCCCGATCGTCATCGATCAGGTCAGCCGCCAGTACAACGACGTGGCCACCGCCGCGCTCGCGGTCACCGGGATGCATCTGGCCGCGGTCGTCGTGACCGACCGGAGGCTGAAGCCAGATCAGGTAGTTGCCTACCTGGCGCTCACCGGGCTGACGTTGGGGCTGGCCGTCGGAAGCAAGGCGTCCACCGTGGTGGCCACGGCGGTGCTGGCGATGGCCGTGCTGATCGCGGTGGCCGTCCGGATCCGGCGACGAACGATTCCCCTGGCGCAGGCAGCGCAAGGTCTGCTCTGGGCATCCGTGGCTCTGCTGGTTCTGGGGGCGCCCTACTACATCCGAGACCTCGTACTGTTCGGGAACCCGCTCGAGCCATTCGGCTTCCGCCTCGGGCCGATCCATTTCAGTGGACCCTTGGACATCCAGCGGGATCTGGTGGCGCCTTTCCGACCTCCCGGGACATTGAATCTGCCGGCAGCGCTGGTCGTCTTGCTGGTGTGGTCGGGGCATGCCGGCATTCCGGGACAATCGGCGACCTCACTGTTCGGCCTTCAGTGGTTCGTGCTCTGGCCGTGGCTCGCTGTCGTCACGTTGTGGTCGCTCGTCAAGGGAAGAAACGGCCACTTCCTGCTGGTAGTGACGGCCTGCGCGGCGAGTGTGGCGCTGCAGCCCGTCGCCTGGTGGGGGCGATACACCATCTATGTCGTCGCGCCGGCCGCGGTCGCCGCGGTCTGGCTGCTCGACAACCTCAGCCGCCGATCGAAGGTCTCGGGGTTCCTCGCGCAGCTGGCGCTGGCGTTCCTCGCCGCCCTTGCGGTCTGGCCCTTGCCGACCCGCTTCTGGCCGGCGCCCGCCGGTGTCCCGACGAGTCGATTCGGGGTCGGCACCGGGCAGTACGTCACGCCACCGCAGGCCATACGCGCCCTGCTGCAGCACCACCGGCCGGTGGTCGAACGCGCGCCCGCATATCACTGGCTGCTCGCCGCTCCGCAGCACAGCCGGATCCTGGTCACCCGGCGCAGCCCGTACTTCATCGGCCCCCTCTACGGCCGGGACGGGTCCAACGCGGTGGTGCTGGTCGCCGCCGACACCGCGCCGGACCGCCTCGCCCGCGTCATGGCGGACCGCGACCTGAACTATGTGTGGCTGTCGGGAAGGGGATCGCTTGCGGCGTACGCCTCGGCACACCCTGCGGTGTTCGAGCTGGTGGGGCAGGGCAGCGGGGCCCGCGTCTTCCGGCTGCGCTAGGCCTTCTGGCCCGGGTCCCGGCCCCGGCCGGCCCGGGGCTTCCGACCGGCCCCGGACCTGCTCGACGGAGTCGGGGTGACAGGATTTGAACCTGCGGCCTCTTCGTCCCGAAGCAAGATCAGCGTGTTATCTGGGTCAGTCCGTGAGAACCCACTATTCTCCGCTGCAGACCGGAGAACCACTGTGGCGCAGTGGTTTTGGGCGTCGACGAAATGCCTCTGGTGGTTCGCGAGTGACCGTCACTGTCCGTTTCCGTTGGCTCTAAGTTTGGCTCTAGTCGGCTACGATGTGCCACTAAAGTGGGAGGCAACATTGTCGAAAAGACGAGCGCGCGGTGACGGCTCGGTCTACTTCGACGTCACCAACCGCCTGTGGATCGGGGCGATCGATCTGCCGGCAGACGCGGGAGGCCGGCGACGACGGGCGAAGGTGTCCGGGCGCACGAAGACCCAGGCACTGATCAAGCTGCGTGAGCTGCGCCGGCGCGCGGATGCCGGGGACGCACTCGGCCACGAACGGATCACAGTCGCTCAGGCCGTGGAGGATTTCCTCGACCGTGGGCTACCGGCCGGGCTGGCCAGCAACACCCGATACGTGCTCGGTCTCTACGCCGGCCGGTTTGCCGCGTCGTGCGGAGGACGTCGGCTGCTGGCGCTGACGACCCGCGACGTGGAGGACTTCCTGCGCACATTGGCGGGCGAGGGCAAGGCGCGCCGGACACTGGTCACCGCCCGCGCCGCTGCCGCGCGGGTGCTCGATCATGCGATCCGTCAGGGCTGGCTGCCACCGGGTCGCAATCAGGCCCGCGTCGCCGTGCTGCCCGCAGGACGCGCCGGTGCCGTCCGACCGGCACTGACGCAGGCTGACATCGCCGCTCTGCTCGAGGCCGCAGGCACCGATCGGTGGACGCCGCTGTTGGCGACGGTGGCCGTGACCGGCTGTCGCATCGGCGAAGCCATCGCCCAGGCCTGGGCGGACATCGACACGGACGGCAACATCATCGCGATCACCGGCGCCGCCCGGCACGAGGCCGGGGGCGGCCTGAGTCGGCAGGCGCCCAAGAGGGACAGTGTGCGTCGCGTCGGTGTCCCCGCCGCGCTCAGCGCGAGGCTTGCATTGCACCGCCGCCAGGTTGCCGCTGAGGCGCACGCCGCCGGACGGCCGGTCTCCGACCTGGCCTTCCCGACCGCCGCCGGGACGATGGCCAACCGGCGCACCCTGGACCGATGGCTGGATCAGGTTGCGGCACGCACGGGCGTGCAGGTGAAGGGCTGGCACGATCTCCGCCACGCGCTAGCCACGGACCTCGGTGACGACGGCACCCCGCTAACCCGCACCGCCGCCGTGCTCGGTCATCGAAGCGTCGACACCACCAGTCGCGTCTACACCCACCCCACCAGCGCTGCCGACGCAGCTATCGCTCGCGGACAAAGACTTCTGGCAGCGCAGCGGTAGGAGCGGCAGTCCGGACCACGGGCCGCACACCATCGACCGGCAGGGGGAGGCAGATCGGCGCCTTCCCGCCTCGATCCGGGCCGCACGGGCCCGGCCTATTTTGTGCTACAGTATTGACGTGGATCGGGTTGTCCGGTGGCACCGCTCCGCACGCAAGCACCGGATCGGTCGGGCCCACGCGATGCACGTCATCAGGTCAGTGACGCCGGTCAGCATCCCGGCCACCGAGGACCTGGATGCTCGGCTGTACTGGCTCGGCGCCGACGACCGGGGAGTGGAGTTGGAGACCGTCGCGCTGGACTGTCCGAGGCCATTGTCGTCATCCACGTCATGCCCACCGCGCTACGAATAGGAGGCAGCCGGCCATGAGCAAGCCCACCAGCTACACCCTCGGCGCCGACATCGGAGAGTACGAGGAGCTGCGCGACACCGCAGGTCGAGAGGTCGACGACGCGTATGTCGCGGCCGCGGTCGAGGACGCCCGCACGCAGGCTCGTGGCCGCGGCCGGCCGTCGCTGTCGCAGGGTGGCGAGTCGCCACTGCTGCGCGTACGGCTGCCGCAGGATCTCGATGAGGCTGTCCGGCGCGCCGCCGAGCGGGCCGGAACATCGCGCGCCGAGTGGGTGCGCCAGGTGCTCGACCAGGCGTCCCGCCGCTCGGCCTGAGCCTGGCCTCCAGGGAGCACGAGCCGGGCGCTAAGCCGCGGGAGCGTTCACCTGACCGCGGCGGACAACGACGCTGAGTCGTCGGGTCTCGGTCGCTTCGGACTCGTCGCCGGCCAGCTTCAGGTGGTGTCGAATCGGCAGCTGGCTCGGGCCACCCATGTCGCTCGTGGACTCGTACGGGGCGGAAGTTGGCAGGCCTTCACGGCCCGCCGGAAGGTCGTCCCGTGTTGGCTCCGGACAGGTATTTCCCGGAGGCGGTACCGAAGACGAGGGACTTTTCAAGCGGGGACTCGGCTCGCCGGCCGAACGTTGGAAGCGCAGATCACCGGCAGCGGGTTCACTCCGCTGCGCCTGGACCTGGCCCAAGACACCGGCTTCGCCGCCGCCTGCATCCCGCTCGGGGTCGGCCTGCCCCGTCGTCGGGGGAGCAGGTGAACCGCCGCCCGGCGGCAGGCCGCGACGTCGGCCGGCTGCTCGCCGACTTCGGCCACCGGATGCCCGCCCCCACCCCTGCACCTGAGCCGGCCCCCGCCGCCGACATGTCCGCCGCCCAGGTGGGCCGGCACGGCCGGCCCGGCCGGGCCGCCGGCTGGGCGGCGGTCCCCGCCCCGCTGGCCGTCTACCGGATGACCTCGGAGCAGGCCGGCGGCCTGTGGCCGCTGATCGCCGGCGACGGGCTGCCCGGGACCGGCGCCCAGCTCGGCCTGGACCTGCTCACCGGCGGCGCGTTCTGCGTCGACCCGATCGGCTGGACCCTGTCCGGTCTGGCCGGGGTGACCAACCCGAACATGATCCTGTTCGGGGCTCCGGGCCGCGGCAAGTCCGGGACGGTGAAGATGTTCTGCCTGCGGATGATGGCCTACGCCTACCGGATCCTGATCCTTGGCGACGTCAAAGACGAGTACGCGCTGCTCTGCCACGCCCTCGGCGTCACCCCCCACGCGGTCGGGCACGGCCTGCCCGCCCGGATCAACCCGCTGGACTTCGGGCCGCTCGGCCACGACTGGACCCGGCTCCCCCGGGCGGAGGCGCAACGGCGGGCGGCGATGGTGTTCTCCCGCTGGCTGCTGCTGATCAAAGGCCTGGTCGGCTCCCAGCACGTGCCGTTCGGCCCGACCGCCGAAACCGCCATCGGACAGGTCATCCGCGACCTGACCGGCTACACCACCGGCGCCGACCGGATGGCCGAGATCACCATCCCCCAGCTGTGGCAGGCCCTGCACACCCCCACCGGCGAGC
>JAABUL010003746.1_pt1 | contig 21845 bp, 30 predicted proteins | sample 5559151 | NCBI WGS metagenome assembly JAABUL01 (sample SAMN10711876, study PRJNA513368) | rock metagenome | isolation source: Antarctica rocks | place: Antarctica: Victoria Land, Pudding Butte sud | reverse complement strand
GACATTTTCGGTCAAGCCATTCATGAACATACTAGAACATGCTAGTAACACTTAGTCAGCTTCTATGATAGCTGCATTCGTTGAGTACTACATAAGCTTCAGACTTTGGTTCACCGAATACACAGTTTGCGATCAAGTCCTCTTGTAAATATTGTGTCAAGTCAAGCTTGCAAGTCTGCACAGCTTATTTCAACAAGCAGGCTCAGCATGATGCTCAGCAGAAGGCAATCAGGGTGGGGGAGCTGGAGAGGCTGGTAGAGCAGCTAATGCAGCAGGTAATGCAGCTCCTAGCATCGCATCAAGCGCTTGCTAATCATCTTGCCACTGTTTGTTTCTTGCACACTGCCTGTTTGAATGTATTCAGGCTTGACCTGCATGGCATCAGTGCGTCACTGACTCAACTTGGTTCAGGGCGCACTATGCGGCAGATGTGTCAACAGGTGGTGATGCGCTGCATGATTGTTCCGAGTATACACGCAAAGGCACTGATCTGGTTCTTGGCTGCTGCAGGCAAGGGGTGAGATGAGGACCAGTGATGCAGGGCATCAGGCTGCACTAGTGGAAGCCAAGGTGGCAGTGGCCACCGCCAGAGATGCAGAGCAGGCAGCCTCTCAGACTGCTGCCCAGGAAACGCATAGGAGGCATGTGGTTGAGCAGCAGCTTGCTGTGCTGCAGCAGACATTGCAGCAGGTGTGGCTGGTTCTGTTGTCTGTTTGTGTTTCCTGTTATGTTATATGCTGAGTAACCTAAATTTTCACCAGCAGCGATCTGATAATTCACATATGCTTCTGCATGTGCATGCCCTTAAGGCTTTGATGAGAGGTCCAAGCTCCTGCAAGTCAGGTGTCTTGTGTCTGTTAGTGAAGGTTTGGTGACAAAGTGAAATGCGTCTGAATCAGGTTGGAATGTCTCTGTACAGAGAGGGTACATGACATATGTTGCATGCATTCATGGCAACATCGGCGATTGCATTCTTCCCATTCTATTTAGCGGGCACAATAACTGCATATGCAATCTGATCATCGCTATGCTCGTGTGCCGTAATATTACCCAACCCTGTCGGCCAATCTGCACGCTTAAGATGACCTCTGCTGGGGTGATAAGTCAAAGCTCTTAGTGTACCCCAGGTCAATAAACCGCGATGCCTGCAGTCACCAGGTAGCAACTTTTCAACAAAAGGAACAACATCTTCATCTGCATACGACTTACACATAATCCACTTGTTGTACGACCCAGTATCATAGCTCTTTTTTGGGTGCTTGCATTTCCAAACCAGCCGACGAAATTCACTGACCAGTTCTCGAAGAATGATGCTTACCATGAACTTTCCTGTGTATTTTTGGTGGACCTGCAGAACTCTTATCTTAGTTTCGAGAGTTTGGATGCTAGCTTCCTGAGCTTGGCTTCTGGCTTCCTGAGCTTGGCTTCTGGCTTCCTGAGCTTGTAAAGCTTGCCCTAGCTCCCTAAGCTCTTGCAGCATAGTAGGCATCACTGGAGAATGAGTCTATAAGCTCGATATGCAGTGGTTGTTCACGCTGTGCTGTCTTGGCTGTCACTACAGCACCATTCTGAAACATATGTAGTGAACAACCACGTTTTCGGCAAACTGCTGTAAACTCTTCAAGCTCCTTCTCGATAGGCAAAGCTGAGAAGAACCTGAACCACGTTTCGAGGAAACATCGTGTTCGCTGTTCGCCGAGTGTTCGTGTGCAGATCAGACTAGGGCCTAGGAACCCTCTATAAATGGATTTCGATTTTGTTCTCAACCTTACATTTCGTTAGGTTTTCGTACATACTACAAGCCGCAAGCTAGTGACTCTCCAAAAGACAGGCAGGAATTCGCACTGATGACTGCAAGTAATACCGTCCTCTTTAAAGATCCAGCCTTTTCTGCGCCGGTGAACACAAAATGACATAAAAAGATCACTGAAATAATCAACACAGCTATGACGCCAGTATCTGTGAGGGCGAACAATTTGTATCTTCATATATCTGTTGCGATTTCTCCGCTGCTCAGAGGAAAAGTAGATATCTCCCAGGCGCTGCAATGGGGAGTTTGCTGTTGCACTTGCAAATTAGACTGTCCCCACGGACCAAGACAAGATTGTCACCGTCGTTGCTATGACTGTTGCCCTACAGCAGATCGTGGTGCTGGCGGTAAATTGCAGACGTCAAAGCCAAATGAAGACCTGCATTGATCATCAGGCACTTGATCATCCAGGCACGGAGAGGTGATCGATCTGGGATATGCATGTCCCGACACCACATCCATGCTCATCCGGACCTCCCAACAATTTGTTGCACTGTTCCAAACTACCTTCCGGCTTGGGGGAAGGCATTTGCTCGGCCGCACTATTCCATATGTAGCCTAGGCATTGTTGTTGGGTACGGATCCATGGTTAGATGTGGAGGTTGCATGGGCCATCTCCAAACCCATCTTCCGGCAGCCGCCAGTCATGGGAGCCGCCAGTCACATCACTAGGTCCCTAGCAAACGATACCAGGCTTGCTTGAAAGTTGTCTTGCACAAAAAGGCCACCTTCTGGTCACCTGAAGCAGCAGTCTGCCAAGCTCTGCGGTCGTATTTTTGGGTGTATAATCTGAGATTATAGTATCATGACAGGCTGCATGAACTTGCTGATCCGCATCATCAGGACAACCAATTCACGATTCATCCTGCAGCAGCTATGCCGTCCGAATTTGTACTGCATCGGCGATGGTATGTTGACCCACAAAATAGAAATAAGTACCAGACTTTCTTTCCACACCACTACCGACAAGTCACTTTAGCCGGAACACTACTGGTCGTGGAGCACATAACAGGTGAGCGAATCCTCTATAACCTCCCTCACAATGGCGACTGTTTTGCACATATAAATGTGCTAAGACAGTCTTGGGGTCAGGCATCGAAGCAATTTCACGTCACAGTCTACATCCCGAAATCTGTGACTGGCAATAACTTTACGTACTCAGTCACAGATGGTGTGTACTTTGAGGCCTTCGCATATCGGAAGGGAAGATGGTCATGTAGAGTACAAAACCCTAGCAGACATGGTCCGTCAACCCTTGCATGTTCTCGAAAGTACGCAAACGCTTTCTGTGCATACTTATCAAGGCTTATAGTACCAAAGCAAGGTGGTGGGAATGGCAGCGCAAAAGTGATACGTAAAATCTCGCCGAAGCATACAGCGACAACGAAGATGGCTGAACGTATCAATCAAAAGTTGCCGTTTGGGGCTCTGGTTCACATTGTCAGGCGAACGTTTGTAGCTCCAGCCACTTTTTTGCCAGGAAAGGTCACACACTGGTCTTACCCTGATGAGAGCACTGGGCCCCAGCTGGTTACTGGTGAGGTCTGTGGATTCAGATCGCACAGCAGCTTGCCGCTAGCTGCTGACATCACTGATGATGTCAATGATGACTTGCAATTTGCCTTGGGAAAGACTGCAGATCATGTGTCGCTAAACATCAATGTCAACAAGAGAGCTTGGACAGAAAGTGGATGTTTTGAAGTTGTTGGGTATGAGCCAGGTGTATATAAAAGAAAACTCTTGTACGACAATTATGCGTCGCTAACTTGTCAGCTTTGTTGGGGTCAAGGAGTCAATCTTAGGCAGAATACAAAGTTCGGAAAAGGGGGCACGCACGTCAGCAAGAGCACCTTGATGAAATGTGCTGAAGTCTTTATTGAATTCCTGAGGTTGGAACTGCACTGATAGTGTGCCGGCTTGCATAAGAGTTTTTATAAAGAAGAGTCTGTGAGAGCTTGTATCTCTACTGTGAAACAACTGCATATGGCATCCAATGGACTCTTTCCTTGCTCCCCAAAACACCGCATCTGGTCTTATATCTGCTCCTCACCAATAATCTCTGCAATGATCAAGGAGTTCTCGACACGGAAACGCCTATAATCTGGAAAGTCTATCCAGAAAGTCTTGCTTTGCAGAGCTCGTCTTGCAAATTGCATTCATGATCAGCGGATAATCAACTATTCAACACAGCTATGACGCCAGCATCCATGAGGGCGTCTCTCCCTGTCGTAAACAAAAATGTGATTTCTTCCTTGCTCACCGGAAAAGTAGATATCTCACAGGCGCTCCAATGGGGAGTTTGCTGTTGCACTTGCAAATCGGGGTGTCCCCATGGGCCAAGACAAGATTGTCACCGTCGCTGCTATGACTGCTGCCCCACACCAGATTGGGGTGCCGGAGGTAGCTTGGCAGGTCCTTTGGATGCAGACGTCACAGCCAAATGAAGACATGCATCTAGGCATGGAGAGTTGACCGCCGGGCAAGGATTCGTTTCGATCAAGCATATAAGAATGTGACGACGACAGTAGGCACGCGCAGTATGGCAGATGTTGATTCGTCCAGAGCAGAAGTTGCACATGATGACTTGCAGAAACTTGATGAAGAGCTGCAGGCTTCATCAGAAAGCCCGGACTTTCCAACACCAACCGCTCAAACCAGCCAAGAGCCTTCCATACCACCTGTGCCTCAGGTTGGCAAGATATACCCGCAGATCGATTTGGGATATGCATGTCTTTGCGAAACATTGCGTGCTCAGAAGCCAAGTGTATACACTAATAGGACTTGTGTCAAAAGGACTTTCCTTGCAAAGGGATTGCCACATGTCAGCCAGCTGGCTCTTCAGAATGTCCGGGATCTTCTGAAGGTGCTTCAATGGAATGAGGAGCACTCAATCCGGTTGTTTCGTGTGTCCTCGGATATGTTTGCATTTTGGTCAGAATACGAACTTGAGGATCTCCCAGACTTTGCAGAAATCAGCCTGGCATTACGGGAGGTTGGCGACTATGCCAAGGAGTTCAAACATAGGCTCACGAGCCACCCTGGGCCGTATGTTGTGCTTGCAACACCACATGAAGAAGTGGCGAGGAAGAGCATCATTGAACTCGAGAGACATTCACAGTTATTTGATTTGATGGGATTTGAGCCTTCATACTACACGAAAATCAACATCCACACTCGGGGGGTCTACGACAGCAAGATAAAAGCCGTGGATCGCTTTGCAGAAAGATTTCAGAAGCTGTCGGAGAACTGTAGGAAACGGCTAACTGTCGAGCAAGATGATATTCCGAGCGCCTACAGCATCGATGATCTCATGTATCTCCACAAGAAAATTGGCATACCACTTTGTTTTGACTACCATCATCAACGTCTGTGCAAAGGAAAGATGACGGATGAAGAAGCTTTTCATGCAGCCATCAAGACTTGGCCTAAGGAAATCAAACCCATTGTACATTACTCAGAGTCGCAAGCCGGACGCAAGCCTCTAGCGCATTCAGATTGGGTGGATGGGCCAATTGATTTCTATGGATGCAATGATCTTGTTGACTGTCACATAGAAAGCAAAAGAAAAGACCTGGCCCTTCTCAGATATCGAGACGAGATAGCTCAGTTGTCTGTATGAGCATATTATTGTGCCTTGAAATAATTCAGAGCACGCCTGAAGCTCTCTGTATCGTCTGACTTGTAACAAAACTCTTGACTCCATAAATCTGGACGGATGCCTGTACGGTATGTGTAATCATGAGTATAGATATGAATTGTCTGCAAGCCGACTGAAGTTGAAGATGCCAAAGCACCCCTATTTTCCAGTTCTACAGCTGGTATGAAAAAGTAGTATTTGCGACATCGCAAAAAGACAAACAAAGCGTCAAAATCTCCAACTCTGTATGGTTGGTTTCCTTTGTTCATACTTTTATTCAGGCTGACGGGAACACGTCCTTTGTTACTGATACTCACTTTATCCTACACTCGAATTTGTTCAATAATGCAGTCCACAGTGCCCTGCAAAGACGGTGGCTGAGCATACAATACGTCTGGGAACATTGTCTTCCGCCACAAAAATGCTTCACGTTCAATGATTGTTTCCTGACTTTGTGGTGTTGATAATATCGCAATCTTTGTCAGTTTTACAGAACTGATTGACACCTTTAATCCGCTCGGCCAATGGAGAGATGCTTGCTGGTTTGCCACAGCTCGATAAATGTTGGCCAACAAACCCAATAGGTCTGCGTCTTGCACTACATACGGCATGTATTTGGATGTTGGAGTCAGACAGAGACCAATTGCGTTGGGAGCTGTATCACCTGGAATAACAAGAGTGCCAACAGGTTTTTCTAACATAGGGCGACACAATAAAATCTGCTCGGTGTAGCCTGCAGTTTGGCCAAATACATTGAGTCGCCCGGATGTTCCCATTGTGCATGCTTTGGTCTCGACTGGCAAGCAGAGATCATCCTCTGTTCTCATCCTGAATCCGGCATCAGCTTTACAGCCCTCTGGGGTGATCACATACCTGTCTGACCCCAGAATTGCAGAAAGTTCTCTCTGCGATGCAACTTCAACATTGAAAGATTCTCTTTTTTTTGCCGCAACAGCCAAATATCCTATTTGACACTTGACATTTGCTGCAATGTCAGCAGCTTTTTCACAAGACTCCTTCAATAACTCTACTAAAACGAACGTTAGTTTGTTCTTCTCTATACAATACTCTGGGTGTGTTTTTGCAATAGTGGGAAGGTAGACTGAGGCAGACTGATATACACGCGAGTCTGCCATGATAATGCAGAGCCCTTCTTGCCAAAGAATACAATGTCCTCTGAATTTGCCGGTCTTCAGTTGCCATTCTGGGCTTTGCGGCTTAGCAAAGATCTTTATACCTAAAACACGTTCTGACGGAGATGCAAGAGAAATCATGAATGTTGCGGAACATTTTCTGGGTAGTCTCTCAAACCGAAGTCTGGCATCTTGAGCAATATTTTGCAGAACTGCTGTTCCAAAGTATCTAGTGTTTCCCGACGAGTGGATAACATTGCGCATTCTTGTACTGGAAGACTTCCCCTTATATGTGATTCAGATTTGTTGACGCAGTAACAATAACGAGACACAGTTTAAGGCTATTTTAGTATAAACGCAGCAGCACATGCTATTTCTCAAATCACAGACACAGCTGAAGAAAAATAGTGAGAAGTTTGGATCAAAAAAGGTTATTGCTGACTCGAAAACCAATTTGAAAGAGAAGAAAACTTACGCTATTCCTGTGCGTAAGGTGAATGATGATTGTGTCAAATCTTATTTTTCAGGAGAGGAGCTCATGGCAATGACTCTATATTTCAATCAAGCCTGGAAGACCAAGCATGCACACTTCTTGTACGACTTCCAGGACGATGCCAGTGTCAAAGCATACATTGAAGCTTGTGAAGCCGCGCACTCAGTCCCACCTCTGACGGATGAAGCTTTCTACAAATCCTTGATCGAGAATAACGGTGACAAATTTGGCTCCATAAAAGCTCTTGCCAAGCAAAAGTCATAGAATGCTTAGAACCGCCCGACTGTTCATTTCTGCAAATCTGTGCAATAGCCTACAACCATTTGTAATTATCTTCCCATGGACTCATCAACCCGACGAAATGCCAATTTCTTGCAAAATCGATGCATCTGGCAGCAACCATCTCTGACTAAGTACACACATCATGAGTGAGACCAAACAAATTGCAGAGGCAGTTGTGACTGGACACAACACTACTATAGCCAAGAAAGACACTGCCGGATGGGTCAGCAGTCTGGTATGTCGCCTGTCTGACAGGAGTACTCCGGGTGAATTCAAAGTACGCTACCAGGGTGTTGGGGCGCCTGCTGTTGGAAGCGCTCTGCTGTTGTCATTTGATGCAAAAAGCAAAGCCGGGTTGCCTTTGAACGCCAAATTTCGCATACTTGACACTCCGTCTGATGAAGTAGAGTCTCTTGTGCAGCTGGCAGACAAGTGCAAGGGTGTACTGCACCAGAAGGTCAGGACACCTAGCGAGCAGGCCGTGCTTGATAGCCTGGTTGACAGCCTAGCTGATGAATTGGCGCTGAAGGCGGTTCTCCAAGAGCCAGTCATATCTATTGAGAGCCTGAAGGTTTCTGGTGGTCAGCACTTGAAACCTGGTGAGCAAGTCAAAATCCGAGGTTCTGGTGGGGCTGTTCACACAGTAACCATGTCTGAAAAGGGGAACCTGTACTGCTCATGTCCGGCATGGAAGTTTCAGGAGAAGCCTAGCGAGTCAAGGACATGCAAGCATTGTGATGCTGTCGCAACTTGCAAGTGAGTCAAGCTGACCTGTCTTGCAGGTCAGCTTGTGAACTCATCTGTGGCTGAGTTGGCTTTGTTATAAGATCATCATCAGCAGTAATGTCCGGTCATCCCATCACAAACCTTTATGGACACCTTGGTCAGGCTTGAGGCCGTGTCTGGCTCGCAGGTACTGCTTGAATTTGGTCCAGAAGTTGGCAGCTAGATGGTTGCCGAGCTCTGTTTTCAGCGTGCGAGCCAGGTTGTTGAGAGCGCCTGCAGCCATGTGCACTGTATTTGGTGGCTGAGACTGGGGTCTTCTCCATGTCTTGTACATGGATAAGGTAGTCCGAAACTCAGGTGACATCACGCTTTCACCTGTACAGTAAGTGAAAGTTAGCGTCACTTGTAGTGCGTTATCGTGCGCAGCGCGAAGCCAAGCTGGAAGCGAGCCCTGACGTGCAGCTGAGCCTACAGCTGTACAGCAACTTGAAAAGAAGGATTGGTTCAGATCAGGGAGTGGCGAGCCCATCTCTAGCAGTCTCAAAACATGATAGTTCGCCAAAAGCTTGGCTTCCAAAGCGACCTGACTGAGTACCTTGACAAGTCGGTGCCATGGAATACTCTGCGCGTAAGGTTTACAGAACTGATTGAGGGTGAGCTTGACAGTGCTGGAACTGACTTGCAGTCGCGCTGCCCTTTTGTAGTCGTTACCATGGCTAAAGGGAGCCATTCAACACAGTAGCAAAGCAAGTTGTGGCGCGTGACTAAAAAGCAACGCAAATCTCACATTTAGAGCCCAAGCATAACATAAAAACCCAAAGGTGGAACTATCGAATGGAACTAGTGAGTCCTTCATCCTGGCTCTAAGGGGACGTGACTGTGTCGAGCGACATTTTACTGTTGCTATGCGCAGCTGTCAGCTAAGATCGTAGCTCGATTGTGCACTTTGCTGCGGCAGCTATGAGCGTCGCACCTTTTGCGCTTGCACACGCCGGTCGGTTTGTGTATGGGACGCACGAAGTATGCATGAGGCCTTGCCAACCTTGTCACTGCTTTCTAGCACTGAGAGCTGTCGTTTATGCAGTGGAGAATCCGCGTCCCCGTCGAAGCACCGCTCGAATGTCCTTCGCTTTGGTCCCCCTTGTTTTCGTTGTGTGGGCATGCTTGGTCAGTCCTCGAGTCGCTGTGCTTCGTCCCTGAACTCGGGGTGGCTGACTTTTTGCGTTTGCAGGCGCCTTCACGTCAAACAAAAAGAGGGTGGTAAAGGGATTATGGCGTTGGTACTGATAAGTGCAGGGATACATCCCAAAGGCGAAGTCACCTGTCAGCTCTGGATTTGTTCAAAGACTAAGCAGAACTCAAGGTTTAAAGCCTTCTCCGCCAGGTTTGGGGATATTGATGGAATGAGCCGTGGTTTGGGCCTCCTTGAATGGGCAAAAGCAGTCGACCCAACCCTTGGTTACTTGACAGAGCAACACTTGACGTTGGGCGTGCATCTGCAGGTACAACATGAGGTATGGATACGTGATACGTGATACGTAATATCCTTATCAATATTTCAAGTCAATGTTTCCAAGCTTAGGTGTGTTGCAGGCATCTCAAAAACCGATGAGCAATTTGCTGCAACAACCGACAGTGTTACGTCAACACTATAATGCTCCACTTCTGAGCGATGTTATTTTGGCAGCTGAGGATCAGCAGATTTATGCGCACAAAGTGGTGCTGGCGTCTCACTCTGCATTTTTCAAAGCCATGTTTGAGGTCAGGCTTGGCAGTCTTGTTTAGTTGCCGAAGATGTGTTCATTCGTGTGAGTATGCCATTGTCCGCAGTCAGGAATGCAGGAGAGCAAAGCCCAAGTGGTCAGGATTGGCCAGATCAAGGCCCCAATCCTTGAAGCAATGGTCCGGTTCATGTATGGAGATCTTGTCGAAATACCTGACAACATCTTGGTGCCGCTCACTGTTGCTGCTGATGCTCATCAGGTACGCCAGGGTTGTGCAGGGTGACTAGCCTGAGCTTCTTCTTTGCAAACACATGCATGGATGCTGCCAATGCTGCCTAGACCAGATGCTGTGCAACCTCCGCTCTTACAACATCCTGAGGTTTGCTTCAGTTGCGGACCAGCTGGGGGAGAAACGTCTTCTGGAAGCATGTCTGGATCGATGGACGGTTTCACCAAAAAGGTTTGGTCTTGTTCTGTTGACTCTTGGCTGTCACCTGCAAGATTTGGAGTGGCTGCAAGAGCATGCTGCAGCATGTGGAAACCGCATCCCACAGTAGTTGCTCATGTCTGTCAGTGTGGTACATTACCACCACATCGTGTTTCTGGATGCAGCTCTGAGATTGTGAAGTCACCTGCGATGGCCAAGCTGATGCGCGAGAACACAGCCCTAGCCCAAGAACTGCTTTCAACGGTGGTGAGTCGTCCTGGAAAGAAGGCCAGGACAACATAGCGTTACGCTGTACAGTGTTTCTCAATGAATAGTTTCCCTGAGCCAAGTGGCAAGGTCATACTGCTTTTCAGAATACGGTTTGCAACGTGTCCCAGACCAGCTGTAAAACCGGACTGCAATAAACAGTCGAATTGGAACTCCTTGCCGGACCAGATGACAATTGGTGAGACTGGTTGGCGAGACATAATATTGGTCCACCAACTTGCATCGTCAGCCATCTTTATCGAGTGAGTCCTCTAGTACACACCGACACCATGGACGAGTGGCAGATCTACTCCGTAGCTCAGATGCGCAAGACGAACATGCGACTCTATGCATGCAAGGCCTATAGTGTTCAGGCTCAGCATCCAAACATATGCCACACTCTTCTGTAACCCCGGTTAATGGTCCCGCTACAGGTGATTCAGATGACTCACTTACTTGGTCCAGCTGCGGACTACAAGCCTCCAACAGGTCTTTGCATGCTTTGTCTGCCAGCATGCTTTGAATCAACCAATCTTTATACATACATATATAGGCATATATAGGCAATCGACTCAGATGCAGAGCGATTGGACCCACATGCCCTCAAATGTCACTGAATGCATCAATGACATGACCAAGTTTGACAGGAACCGACGTAATTTTGCTCTCAAATGGTTGGCAATGCCGAAAATACAGAGGCGTCCTCACTACTACGATGAGCATTTTGTGACTTTACCAATAGGGAGCAATGCCGAATATGTCTTGTCTCACATGACAGCGTTTGATGTAGTATTTCAACACCATTATTCGCCGTATTATGTATTCTACACAAGTACTGGACACAGTCAAACGTATCACCATCAGGAGCTGGTGAACAGCAGCAAATATTGTCTGCTTAGGGTTTCCTAAAAATGCGATCTTGATGAGAGAGGAAAGCAGCTGGCTCAGCATGCAAAGTCATTGCAGATTCCATGCTCACTCAACTTAGTCATGCTTAGTCATTGCTTAGTATCATGCTTAGTATGCATGTCTCTCTGGAACCCCCCTGAAATCAACTAGGGCTATATAATCTACTGTGTCCCACGTCCAGCTGTAGAAGGAATCCAAAATACACACCGGATGTTCGGGAGAATTGCAGTCCAGTTTCCACACCTGGCACGTCGTATGGTGAGTTAGTGCTTTACCTATGAGCAAGCATACGCCCAATGTCCAGGACCGCCAGAAACCTGCGCCATGACGTCTCCGCAGGCCACGGTCTTGCCGACGTACTGCGCCCCTCGCGGGTCCGTCTTGGTCACTCCGCCCTTGCACGTCATATTCTTGTCTTTGCCGTCCGGGCTGCCCCATGAGCCCTGGCAGTACCGGTCACCATTCACGGATCCATTGTTTCCGCTATAGCTACACAAGAGGCGCGGCGGCTGCTACAGGAGCTATGGCAGCAGGTGCTAGTGCTGATGCGGGTGCAGGTGCAAGTGCTGATACGGATGCAAGTGCTAGTGCTGATGCGGGTGTAGGTGCAAGTGCTGATACGGATGGGTGTAGGTGCAAGTGCTGATACGGATGCAGGTGCTAGTGCTGATGCAGGTGCTAGTGCTGATGCTGATGCAGGTGCTAGTGTTGATGCGGATGCGGGTGCAAGTGCTGATGCAGGTGCGGGTGCTAGTGCTGATGCGGATGCAGGTGCTAGTGCTAGTGCTGACGCCGATGCAGGTGCAAGTGCTGATGCCGATGCAGGTGCAAGTGCAGATGCGGGTGCGAGTGCTGATGCAGATGCCAGGGCTGGGGCTGGGGCTGGTAGGGGTGCTGGCGCTTGTGCAAAAGCTGACATTTCGCTGTTACCGCTGCTATGTCTCCAGTTAGGCCCAAGGCAAGCCGTGCTGCAGTCAGTCACCTTGAACTTTGTAGCTGCAGTAACGTCTGCCCCGGTTTTGACGCTGCCATCTGTATCCACTGTCAGGAAAGCCCTCTCACCAGCGCCGTTGCCGGCAAAACTTAATGCAATAGTGTTGCCTTGCTTCAGCACAGAGGTAGTGTCTGTAATTCTAGCGGGGTCCACGATCTTGAAGTAATGGTTTGTAGTACAAGCTGCGGGCTGTTGGTTGACAAGCAGCTATCCAGACTGCACTGTCAGATACCTGTCTTGACCGGCCACAGTGTGCATGAGTACAACTATGCTATTGAGAGGAATCGCTGACAATGCAGCAGTAAAACCGTTAGCCACACCTTTGCATAGCATATCATAAGCATTATATAGCTCAATACGGAAACTACCAAGAGTTTGATCTTGGCCAAGAGACATCGCTGCTGCATCCCCAGACTTCGCTTTGCCAATAAAACGGTTATCTGGCATTGTCAAAGATAGCGTGTCTCCGGAATAGTATATATTCTGCACCCGTTCATTTGGTGGTGGCTGCACAACAGCACCGAACACCAACCCAGCTTCATCTGCACTAACATTTGGTGCAGCGTCAAACATCTCAAATTGCTGGGCACGGCAAACTCTTGGTTTGTGATGCATAACCATGTTTATAGCAAGCAATGCACCCGCACTAACTGCCGATACAATCAGCGAGTCCAACAAGCTTGTCTTCTTGCGGGGGATCAGCTGCATGGCTGCAAATACCACCCCGGCAGTGATTAAAGCCTTTAGCAACATGACAATGGTATATACATGTGCCATAGAAACACTTTGCGGCTGTGTGTCACTACCTACGGCGTGGACTTCTACTCGTTTTGCTTTTGGTCTTTGCTGCTTTTTTAGCAGCCGGCTTAGATTTTGTAGCAGCTGAGCCAGAAGCACCACTGCCATTTGTTATTGCTGCTGCCGCAGATGCGTACACCTTCTCAAACGTACGGACACACCTGCGAAATTGACATTGCAGAGCTTCTGGGTGATCTAACATTGGTTTGACAGCCTTGCTCAGGGCAGCTTTATCAGCGCTCTTGCCTTTCACAGCTTCTGCTCGCGCAGCTGCGACAAGCTCGGCGTAATCCGGACAATATTGAGCAAGGCATTCGATATATGTTTGAGCGTCTGGGGCAAGCAGACCATGCACGACAAAGTCCATCAAGGCTATATATCATCAACAGATTTCTTTGCAAACTTGTGTCATGTAGATGCTCACTTTTGACTTGTCCAGTCTGCCAGAATATATTAAACATATATAGCATTGTTTTCAGCTCTGTAGCTGTTCTTCTTGCTCATTTTGCTGAAAGGGTCCAAAGGATTTGCTGAATCACAAAACAACACACTTGCTGATGCGCTATTAAATTCCGGGGAAGCTGCTGTCTTCAGCTCTGAATGCCCGATTTGGCCTACAAACATCAACAAGAAAGTAATCATGAGGCCAACTATGACAACGCACGCAGGAAGCATGGTCTTGTGGTACATCGTCAACAAGGAGAGCAGCGCAAGACACCCTACTGTTACTATACATGCCAGGACAATTCCGGTGATTCCTTGCATTGCCTTCATTCTGCCAAAGATGCTGGGAGTCGAGCTACGCATCATGTCTGCAACCTTTATGTCGTACTCTTGGATTCTCTTGTCCAAATCTGTCAATAGGACTTGACGGTCCGCTAGGCTCAAGCAGTTTGAAAAGCATGGTTTGGTTGGATCAATGTCCCCGGGAGCTAGTTGGTTGTCCTTCAAGAATTTCATTTCCTGCTGCAGCCGCACTGTTTTCACCAGCCTGACCAACGAGATATTTGTGAAGTATCTGAAACGTGAATAGCAAAATACAAACACTATTGCTTCCACAATGCATGGAATCAGCAAAAGACTCAGAGGCCATATTTCTCGCATCACTGCTCCCCTCTTGAAACCAAGAATGCCAATTCCACCTTTGTATCGTCTGTATGCTTGGACCAGCCACATCACAAGTACTCCCCCTGCAAGCGCTGCAAGAATAGCCGGAGCCCCAATGTTTTTCACAATTGCCCCAACACCAGAGGCCGTTGCAAGCTTTGCTTCCAGGTCATGCACTGGACCCTGATTGCAGTTGTTATACGCATTTACGACAGTATCCCGCATGGAAGGATCAACCCGGGCAACATTGATCAAGTTGTGTTTTAGCAGCTCTGTTCCATTAAACTTGGTAACAGAGTTCAGAAAGTAAATCTGGACAACAGCCATTATCAGCACAAGCAATCCGCTGAAAACAAACAGGTATGAGTTATCGTCAAAGTAAGTCATGACCCAGACGTATATACTATAATCAACTGACTTTTTTTGGTGTCGGGTGATGCTGTCAGTCAGCATGTGACAAAGTCATCAATGTCAAATGGCGCTTACCCAACATCAACCAACATGCATTTTTTTGCTTGACTTTGAGTATAGGGCAACATGGCTTCCTCCGAGCCCACATTTCTGACCCTTGCACTCATGGTGTGCTCTGTTACTGTGCTTGTCAGTTTGGGCAAGTTTTTATACTTTCAGCTGTTCTACCATTACACAATCAGACGTAGAATGCTTTCTGCGGCTCAGAATGTAGCCGGATGGGTCAACCTCGACAAGTCTGCCATTGCAGATACATGGGACACACAACTAGTCAACATGCTTGAATATTTGCAGCGCAATGAAGTTTTCCAGTGCACGTCTTGCCGTCCTGGATGAGGAATCTGAGAAATATGTTGAGCTGCATAACTTTAACACAGCCCGGAATGGGCATCTGCTCCTGTTAGTCTGCTTGGCTGTTGCTGTCGGCATTTTCTTCCTGAAGCAAAGAAGTCTGCAACCCCGAACTATAGCTAGCTCTTTGGTACAGAAGATGAACTCCTTCTGGGCACAGAAATCTGCATGATACAAAACAAAGTCGCACAAGGTTATTAGGTGACCGTTGTATGATAACTTTGCACATATTGTTGTTGTACCAACGTCAAATAGCCAGTGACTCTGCCAGATCCATTAACGTCCAGAGTGTAAGCTCAACGAAATCACCAAATTATTGTGACTGATACGCCGCAGATTTTTGGTGCCCACGCATGGAGGTCCCTGATCAAGTCCCTATGGCTATCCAGTACAGGGCGTCAGACCCATTTTGGAACGTGGAACTGTTATTATTGATAAACTGCTGGTGGAATCTGAAGCCTGTGGTCGAAACTCCGGTCAGATTGACAATACCAAAAGAGTTGACGGAGTTGCTGTTGGGGTTTTGACAGCTACATGTCACTATCGGAGTCGTTGCGAAGGCTTGTGGAAATGTCACCGACGCACCTGTCTGCTGGCCTGGTGCATAGTAAGTTCCATACTGAATCTTGGGTACAGCGAACCCACCCAGATACAAGTTGCTAACATCAATGCTGCTAGTATTCAAATAGTTTGTATATAACTGACTGGTTACTCTGGCACTACCGGTTACGTCCAGTGTGTAGGCTGGCGAAGCAGTCATGATACCTACATTACCATATCGAGTCGTGAGGGGTGTATACATGTACGTTTTGGCAATAGTAACGCCTGTGGAAGCCGTCGAATCGTCTGTGATCGTGAGGGGTGTGCTGGCGTTTTCCACTATTTGCAATTCGCATGTGAAAGATGTCAGGGGAGTTGCACTTGCTGATGAAGAGCCATCGTTTACAGTTGTTGTGGTAGGAACGGATGTGCGTACCAGCCGGAAGGTAGAGGTATTAGCCGATACATTGATGTCCACAGCTAAAGTGGAACTGAAATATGAAGTTGTTTGTGACAACGGGAGACATTGATGCCATGCGCCAGCAGTGATATTGTAGCTCACCGGAATGGTGTACTTCATGGCGCATACGTTGATGCCTTGTGCTTGAGTGATTACTATGTCAGCATGATATCCAAGCCAACTACCAGGAGCAGATATCACAGTAATGTTTGTAGCTGCATTAGTGACGGCAGGCAGGGTCCTTATGAACGATGCTGTGATGTGCCGAGCAGTGCGGCTGCTTCCAGTGCAGTCAAGAGAGTAAGTTGGGTTCTGATTAGATATTCCCACTTGCCCGCTTGCTGCAACCGTAAGAATACCACTGGTTGTTCCCCCAGATATTGTGCCAAAGTACAGGTTACTGCCAATGACCTACATGCCCGTATATGCACTTTTGCCATTGAGCCACAAAGCAGTGTTGCTACCTGAAATCAGCGACAAAACATCTCCAAATGGAGCTGGTGTGACCAAGTAATTACCCAGACTCAAAGTTCCAGAGATACTAGCGTACGGTCCATTGATATTCAAAGCCGTTCCAGTGAGCGTGTTTCCTGCAGTTGCAACAAACCCAGCATCATTGTTGAGTTCGCTGGTTCGTCCTGTGAAGAAACTGGCATAAGGCAGGTATGCACCGGCTGACATGTTGACCAGATCGTTTGCAAACACCTGACCTTGAAAGTAAGTCGTTCCTAGTTGTGCTGGTGCAAGCTCTCCACCATCATAAGCAAATTGGAAGTTTGAACCATCTGTTGCATGCTGAAGGGTTTGATATGCCCCACCATCCCGACTCCACTCTACCTGGAGCTTGTTGCTGGCAGAGCTGCTTGCATGCTCAACCATCAACGATGACCACATGTTAGCGTACATAGTCACCGTGCCAATGCTCTGAACCGTTCCAGACTGGTAGAACCAACTGTCCACAAGCTTATCCAAACCAACCCAAACGGTAGCACCATCTCTGTAAGTCACCTTCCATGTGTAAGTTCCTGTCGCTGGCGTGAGAACATTTCATGTTATCCGTAAAGAGTAACCACTGGTCAATGTTCCCCATATAGTTCCAGTATAGTTCAACGCATTACTCAGAGTGTCAACAGCTGGCTTTGTCAAAAAGGGAGCTGGAAGGGGCTGACCAACAGTTCCAGCTGCCACCGTGTACAACCCTGTGTCGTCATAAACCCTTGTGAACACAGCGCCAGTTACATTATTGCTGGCCAGTCCAGTCACTGTCAACGTGCTAGTTGTGAGCTTGCTTACTGTGCCTATGCTATAGTTCAAAGACGAGCCTGTATTTGTCGTGGCATTCAAGGTTGTCACGCTTGAATTTGTTGCAGTCATGTTGCCTATAGAAAGCGTTCCTCCCGTGAAACCCATATCTGCTGTCAAACTACCTGTGAACTTCCCACTTCCTATCACATCTAAACTTGCCTGTGGAGCAGCATTCATTATTCCAATATTTCCATTGCTAATCGTAAGAGGACATAAGGCATATCTCGCATATGCAGTGGCGTCCACTGCTGGCGGGGTTGCATCATCTATGACGCCTGTGTTGTTTCCTGTAATTCTGACAGATATACCAAAGGTTGGTGTCCGGGTAGCAGTTGAGCTGACAGAAGTCCATCGCACAGCTAACAAAGCAGAAGTAAAGGTGTTGTTTTGAATCAACAGCTGACATTCGTTGCCGCTTCCGAGAGAGTCGTCACCAAATGTTGGCGGTTCTGTCTGGTATGCAGCATCATTTCCATTTCGCAAAGGGACTTCAAAACGACGGGTCATTTTTATGTTGAACCCGCTGACAATCACGGTCACCTCTGCATACACGCTCGCATCTGTTGCAAAATAAACGTTACACATTCGCTTAGTCATATTCGGTGATCCCGCTCCACTGACAGCGGTTGTGTAGTTGTATGTTGTGAAAACATCTGCAGCTACTCGGGCTGAGCCATTGACGTCAAGGGTATATTGAGGAGCAGATTGAAGTAAGCCCAGTCCAGATCCTGTGATTCTTGCAAACTCAGTGTTAGACCCATAGAACGCATGCACACTTGTGATTGAGGCTGCTTGAAGTCTCAGTGTGTCTGATTGTACCCCAAATCCGTAGAAAGATGTACTTGCGGGCCCAGGTCTTGCTCCAGAACTAAATATAGACAACATGCAATTAGCTGTTCCACCCAGCATTGAGAGCTGACTGCCAACTTGCAGTTTGCCAGCAAAATTTGCGTCTCCGGCAACATCAAGCGTAAACCCAGGGAGTGTACCAGTACCAACAGATCCAGTTGGAAGGATGTTCAACGCGTTGAGGTATGTTGCTCCGGGTGCATATGTAGCAATACTCAAGGTACCGCCAGCGTTATTACCAAGACCCTGTCCGACTACCCATGCATCTCCGGGAGATGCCAGTAGACCTGTTGCAGTTCTGCTAAAGGCAATTGAGCTCTCATTTCCTGATATAAGAGGTGTTATTCGCATTGTCCCCAGTGCTGACAATGTGCCTGCTGCAGCATGCAACTCGAGCGGTGCATTGTAGTTACTCGTGGTTCCAATTGCTAGTGCTCCAGAGATCAAAGCATTGCCGACCAAGCTGACAGTATTCGATCCGTTCGAATTCGACAGTATTGCTGATGCAGCAATCAAAAAAGTGTTGCCAGAGCTGGCAACGCCAAACTTTGTCAGCTGCTGGAGCGCATCCATCAGAGTGACAATATGTGATAGAATATAATAGCATTTCCCCTGTCTCCCAATTAGGCTGGTCTTCCGTGTGATTGTCTGTTGCGCCGTTGTGCCACTAGTCCCCACCATACCGGAATTTACCAGCGGCTTGATGGATACGGTGAGACTAAATTTGATTCTTGAGAGCGTGTTACATTGCAAATTGTTGAGATTCAGGCCACAACGAAAATTTGACTCTGCAGTGTTGGTGCAATTGTCATGCTCAAAAGTTGCTACACGTCCATAAGCCACGGTTATAATGATCGCTAAAGTCTTCAAGATAAATCGAAAGGTGCCGCTATGCGGTAGGTGCTATGCGTCGGTGCTAAACTGTCATGTTTCACGCAGCCGCTTTATGATCCACCCCTTGTGCACACAGACATCATCATCGTTGAACTTGGTCTTGAGAGTCTTGATGCACGACTGCATAGCCCTGCCAAGCTGTTTGAGCGTCTGGTCGCGTCCAAGCACCCGACCAGTATCAGGCTCGAGCCTGATGTAGCCAATAATTTTCCTTGGTCCAGGATCAGGCAAACCCAAATCATCTGGTGCATGTTCGTCATTGGCATCCTCAGCTTCAGCCTGGGGTCGTTCTGTTCGGGCAACCTCACCAGCAGCAACCTCAGTATTGTTTGCAATGGGCGTGTTGAATTGTGGGGTTTCATTATGTGGTTGAAGGCCTGATAGCTGAAAATGATGCAGCAGCATTCGAGTGCGCTCCATGTCAGCTGCAATCCTGGCCTTCTGTACTTCAGCCTCCGCCTAGCGGGCATCTGCCTCAGCCTCAGCCATCCGGGCCTCTGCCTCACTCTTGCTGGTGGCCTGCTGAAGTTCTGCTGCAATTCTTGCCTTGCGCACTTCAGCTTCTGCCTCAGCCCTTCGTGCATGAGCTTCAGCACAACGAACATCGGCGTCTGTTGATCTGCCGGGGTTACAACCCTCGCACCGCCATATAGTGTTCAAGATCAATTCTCGCTTTACATCATATTCCTGCTGTCCTCTCACCAGCAGCAACTCTACCTCACGTTTGCCGCTAGCCTTGTGAGTACCCTCATACAGCTGCAACTCATTCTTCCACGATTCTTTGACTTGCTTCTCCACCTTCGTGTAACACTTGGTCTCAAAGCTGTCCAGCAGCAAGCCGTCTTGGTAGTGGGAACAATGACGCCGCTGACGGCCTGTTGCCAGCCCCTGATTGCCGATCTTGAGAAATGCATAGTCAGCATGCTCAGCTTCCGGAATCAGCATGTCTGGCCGACCAATGAGATGGACACGGGCGTACTCATCAAATACCTGCCAGAGATAAACCTGATCACTATGCAAATTAATGTAGCTAGGAGTAAGTTGGATGGCAGCACGACGGCGATTGTTGACTAGGCCGGTAGCAACTTCACGGGCTACGTTGGCATGGTCTTCTGTGTCTGAGCCCAGGTGATCATCAATGTCATAGCGGCCAGTGATCCGGATCGACTCAATTACATCACCAACCCATTTGCGAAATGGTTTAGCAGCTGCCTTCCGACTGGACCCCAAGAGTTCGTACAAGCCACGAGCAGTCAAGAAAGTGCATTGCTGCAAACCACCAGGGGTGTAAATTGAATGCAGTACCCGCTCGTCTTCATTCAAGTTGCTTGCCCGGACATTTGTCAGCCCTAGAAATGAACCAACATCGGAAGCGAGGAAGAGCGGTTTCTCCCAGGTTCCGTACACATTCACTGCCTTGTTTTGATCGCCAAAGACCAGGGTCCGCAACACCTCCATGCACACCTCTATGATTTTCACCAGTACCCACAAAGCTTTATGACAGTTTGGGTGATGGCGGATAGCAAAGAACGGCACCGCTTTGGGAACCACCAGGGGTGCATATTGGGTATATGTACTACCCGCAAAGCTTTATGACAGTTTAGGTAATGACGGATAGCAAAGGACGGCATGGATCACGAATATACTCTTACAATTACAATGCCAGAGCCGCCAGATCCTGCAACTACCCCATACCGCCTCCTCCTCCGCCTGTATTGGGAGTTCCACTTTGGCCTGAAGCCGCACTTCCACTATTACCTCCCGCACCACCCCCTCCCTGGATTGCAGGACCTCCTGCTCCGTTCTATGTTCCACCTGACCCTCTTGCTGCGTAGTAAACCGATGTTCCAGAGATGGCACAAGCTAATCCTATTCCACCAGATCCACCTTGCTGATTTGCTGCATTACCTCCCACGGCTCCAGCTCCTCCGGCTCCCGCCCCTGCCGAATAGTAGTATGCTACACCTCCATTATTTCCCTGTCCAGGGGTTCCACTTCCTGGAGCAACATTGACTTCCTTATTATTACTTGTGGCCATTGAGCCACCCCCGCCCGAGCCTGAACTGGCAAAGTAATATCCTGTGCCATCGTATGTTTGAGACCCTCCGGGAGGAGTAAACGAAAACTGACAATCTCCAGTGCCGCCACTATTTCCTTGTTGAAGTCGCAAAGGATAATACGTTCCAGAACTCAAAGAAATTGTGTTGCTGATGTATTGGACTGCATGAGCCCCGCTATTGTTGATGAGACAATTCGACGTTGTATACCCGGATAGTGCGTTAGCACCTACCCACAGCATGCCACCATCATCAGTACCCAGGGTGAATGTGTAGGTCCCAGAAACGCTTGCCCGGAAGTAACCAAACCACTGTATACAGTATAGGGCATTCGTACTACTACTAAAAATGCCCCCAGTCCCATTGAACACATTTAAGATGTTATTGGTTATGCCAACCCCACTGAAAGTTGCTGTATCAAAATACACAGGATTGTCGTTATGATAAGCCCCAGAAACATACCCAAACCGTAGACCCGGTAGAAGAGCTGCCGAATTGTAAGAAAGACCCCATTTGTTCATGAGAGAGTTTGTGACAGTAAGCCTGTTCGCGTCAGATCGAGCTGAGCTGAACATCATTATTTCTGAGATTGTGCCTGTGAGGTTTACTGA
>JAABUL010003742.1_pt1 | contig 21854 bp, 3 predicted proteins | sample 5559151 | NCBI WGS metagenome assembly JAABUL01 (sample SAMN10711876, study PRJNA513368) | rock metagenome | isolation source: Antarctica rocks | place: Antarctica: Victoria Land, Pudding Butte sud | reverse complement strand
TTATTAGTTAAATTTCTTTTAAATTAAACAAAAGTTTTTAACAATTAATAGAAAGAATATATATAATTTAGAGATACTACAAACTTATTTTAATAAATTTTAAAAAAAAATTATCAAATACAATATAATAAAGAACAATATATAAAAATTCGATAAAATCGATTATTATATAAGCATTGCACGTTTTGATTCTATTGTTACTATAAATTTAAGTTAAAAAACTTATCTTAAAAACTCGAATAATAGAAAGTAATTAATAAACATTAAATTTATTAGTAAGAAAGACAAGAATATATTATTAATATTAATTATAACTAAAGTTTAACTTTTAATACTTTATTTTAACAACAATTTTAATAATAATATACTAGTTACTATCTTTGATACAAACTATTTAAATAACTAAAATTTTCTGTAATAATTAAAGCACTTCAATTGTTCTAGTCAAAAGTAACAAAAGAGAACTTAAAGAATGCTTGTAATAAATAATTATAAATTTATTATACAAATGAATTTTTATTCTACTATAAGAATTACAAAATTATATTCTTTAACTTATCTTCGAATATTACTTATTTGTTTTAGTTATTAAATATATATATATGTTAATAGATTAATTGTGTTAGATCGAGTTATCAAGTTCGAATTAAATCTTCGATTCGAATTTTAACAATATGTATTAATTTGATTCGAAAGTCTTGACAATTCGATTTCTAATATTGGAATTAACAAGTCGAGTCAATTTCTATACTATTTGTATAAAAGTATATTAAATTAATTTCTTTTAATACAAAGATAATATTAAGTAAAGTTTGAATTATTAAATGTTTAAGTTTATTTATTATATCTATTGAAAGATATAACTAACAATATAATAAATCTACTATCTAACAAATAATAATTTATATACAAAGCGCAAAGATTGCGCAATATATTGCAATTTCTAAGTTAGTCTCGATTAAGTCTAGCGCATTTGATTTAGATTAACTCAATTTAAACTAACTCGCTAATCGAGTCTATTAAAATTAAGCGAACAACTTTTTAACTTATTTATTTGATATTACGTTTATATGTAAATTTCAAACATATTATTATTGTATTGCGCAATACTCTTATTTGTCGACAACGTATTTACTAACTTTTACTAATCTTTTGTTTGTAACAAAATCAATTCTTATTATTCTTTAAATCTCTTAATTTAAGTTGCTTAACAAAGATCTTAAACTTGTTTTTAGATAACAATTTTATTAATTTGTTTGCTATTATATTAGCGCTTAAAACAAAATTAATATAAATTTAATTACTTTTGTTAAGATATCTAATATAATAATATATTATATTAATATATTTAGATAATTCGTAAATATAAACGTTCTTAACAAGTATTAAAGTTTCTTAATTATCTTTTATTATTTGCATAAAAAATACAAGTATATATATTGTATTTTTAACAATATTAATACAATTTAGTAAATTTTCGAAATATTTAATATAATTAATATTTCTTAGTATTTGTATAATTTATAAATCTTCTTTAACGCATATTAATAAAATTATATATTTTGCTTTAATTATAAAAGTTGTTGTTAACTTTTGTTTGCGTAATATTTAAACAATTGATTTTTTATTTATTATAAACATATATTTTAAAATTGATTTTCGATTTATTTTGTTAATAATATAATTCGAATTATAATAAATTACAAGATTTAGAATTTTATTATTATTATATATTAATTTTTTGTTAACAATAAAATAAAAATTTTAAAGTAAAAATTTTAAAGTAAAAATTTTAAAGTAAAAATTTTAAAGTAAAAATTTTAAAGTAAAAATTTTAAAGTAAAGATTTTAGAGTAAAGATTTTAAAGTTTACTTATAATGATTTGCTAAATTAATAAAAATTTAAATTTAGACGTTTTATTGCGAATGCAATATTCGAACAAGTATAAATAAGTATATATATTATGCTTTCGATTGTATATTAATAATCTTTTTAATTAATATACTTATTTTTAAGTTTAATAAGTCAAAGATTTTTGTATTTATTTATAGACAATTTAATAAGATTATATTTATTAGCGAATATTTGTAGTTTATTTAGTATTTCGTTTAAATAGTAAGATTAATTAAAAGATAAAGATTTAATTTTTCGATTATAAGTAATTTTAATGTTAAGATTTTTTTTTTTTTTTTTTTAGATTCTTAATATTAAATATAAAGTTTTTTTAATAAAACGTTAACAATCTTAACGTCTATCTTAAGATCTATTTTGTTATTCTTTCTATTTTTGATAAATCTAACAATATTATATTTTATTACTTTGTTTAAATTTGATGCTTATATTTTAAAGAATAACTCTATTTCGTTTATATAATTTAAACAAACTCTTATCTATTTTTAATTTTTAATTAAAAATTATATTTTTAACAAGAAACAATCTAAAATTTATATAAAAGTAGCATTTTTATCTTTTTGTACAAAGATAATTAATAAATAATTAAACGTTAATAAATATCTTTATAGATCTTGTAAGTTTGTTATTAACAATTAAATTAATTGCTACGCAATTTCGTAAATACATATTTGTTTATGCAATTTCTAGCTAAAATTTAAGAGAGAGTTTTGTCTTCTTAATTATTGCTTTTGTAAAGTTTTCGATATATATATATTTTGCTTAATAATATTGTTTTAAAGAAAGTTATACAACAATGTATAATTAAGTATTATATTAAACGTTAAACGTTATTAATTAAGAATAAATTTAAGTTCTGATTTATTATTGTTACGAATTGCTTAGACTAACTACGTCAAATCGAATTATCGAGTTCGAATCTAGTATCTAACTCGAATCGAATTAAATTAATTTTAAAAGTTAAAATCGAAAATTTAAATCAATTTCAAAAATTAAAATTAACAATTCAAATTAATTTCTATACTTAAAATTGAAATTCAATTCGAAAAAATCGATTTAAATTGTTAAAACTTATTAAAAAATTTGAAATTTGAAATAAAAAATTATATTCTATTTTATAATTGTTCGATATAAAAATATTTAATAATACATTATAATAATGTATTCGAACTATCTAAATAAATAGAACTAAATTATTGATTTAACTTTTCTTGTTAAATAGTTTGACAATCTTATTCTATATAATTTCGTTTAAATTACTTTTCTTTTTTTGAATTCTTCTTATTGTTGCTCTTATTAATATTTTTATTATTGTTTTTCTTATTACTATCTTTAAAGTTTGAATTAAAAAAATAAAAAAATAAAATATATCTTAAAAAGAATTCGATTTCTTAATTTCTTAATTCTTGTTTAAGATATTACAATATTTACAATAATTTTTTTATTATAAATACTGCAATATTTTAATCAAGAATTAATTGTTTTATTATTAAATTATCAAGATCTTTCTTATTTAAGAATACTCTATTTAATAATATATAAAAAACTAATAATTTAATAAATTTAAAGCAATAATATAATTCTTAAAAAGACAAATATATTACTTTAAAAATTAACTTAATTTGTTAAAATATTAATATTAATATAAATTATATTTAATAAATTAAAAAATATAATAAATTTAAAATCTTAATTTTATATTTTATTTAAATTGTTAAATTATAACTTAATAATATAATATAATAATACAATATAATAATACAACAAGATAATATATTATAATAATAATATATAATAGCAGATTTTCTAAATTATGTATATAAAATTATTAATCTAAAATCTTAATAATATTATTTATTTTATTATTATTTTAAATAGTTTAATTTAAGTAAATTTTAATTTTATTATTAATTTTATTCGTATTATTTGTATTATTCTTATTCTTATTGTCTTTATCTTTTTTATCTTTATTATTTTTTTCGCTATTATTATTATTATATGTTATTATATAATAATTATAATTTAATATTTTCGCATTATCTTAAATTTTGTATTAAATTTTGTATTTATTTTTATTCTCTTTAATTATTTTATCGAAATTTTCTATTTTAACAATAATAAAATTAAGAATTTTTTTCTTTTTTATATTATTCGAAATTGCAAATTTTTTAACAAAAATATTAAACAATTTTATAATTTTTTTTTTTTTTTTTTTTTAAGTTATTTAAGTTATTATAATAAATAATTTGTTATTAAATAATTTTTGCAATCAATTTTATATAAATCGAAAAACTTTTATTAATATTAAACTTATTGTTAATACTTAATTATAATATTATTTAATTTAAAAATAAAATATAAATAATATATTTAAATAATATATATTTTCTTAAAAAAGAATTCTATTTTTATATTTATACTTTCAAATAACTTTTGTATTTTTTTAATAATTTTAAATTAATTTGCTTTTTAAATTACAATTTTTTTTTTTTTTTTTTAAAATATTGTATTATAAAGTTGTTAATATTATATAATTTATTATATAATTTAAATATATTATTATAAAAGTTTTAATTAATTCGATATTTTTTAATCTTATTTTTAATATATTTTTATATATTTTTATAATTTAATTTAAAGATTTGTATTTAAATAATTGTTTTATATAATTTTTTAATTTAAATTAAAATAATTTTGCAATTATTATTTTATTTTTAATTTTTAATTTTTATTAATTTTTAATTTTTTTAATGTATAATTATAACTTGCAAAACTTTTTAAATTAATTAATAGTATTTTTATTAGTTGTATATATACTTAACTTATTTTACAAATAATATATTTAAAAAAATGCAATTATATAATAATTTAATTTTTTTTATAATATTTAATAACATATAACAAGATTTAAAGAATAAAAATTTAAAAAAAAAAAAAAATTATAAATAATATATTAAGAAATAGTTTTATTAAAATAAAATAAAAAATATATATATTAAAATTAAAGTTTATATTTATTTATTAATATTTATTTTAAACTTTTGTTAATACAAATTTATTATTTTTTTATATTAATATATATTTGATATTATTTATATATTTTATATTGTTAATATATTATGCAAGTTTATTTTTATTAATTACTTTATTATTTGTATTATATATTTTTATTGTTAATTACTAATTTAAGTTTTACGCGACTTTTAATATACTTGTATTAATTAATATTGTCGAAATTATCGCAAATTTTGTTATAATTTCTTTAAATTTTATCTCGAACTTAATATCTTTTTTTTACATTTATATTTTTTTTTAATATTGTCAAATTTATTATCTTCTTTAATAATTTGCACAAAATAGATAAATAATATATATAAATAATACGAAACGTTTTATTTAAAATTAATATATTTAATTTGTAATTTATTAATTAATTCTAAAACTTTCTTGCAATAAATTAATTTTTCAATTAACTTATAATAAAAAAAGCACAAATAAAAAATCTAAAGAAGAAATAAGTATTAATGTAATTAAAATAATATAAATAAATAATATATTTTTAACTAATATATTAATATTTTGCGATAACAAGAACAAAAATAAAAGTTCGAAATTGTTACTTTGCGTAAAATTAAAAAATACTAAAAGTTAATTAATTTTTTTATTTGTTAATATTTATTCTAATATCTAATTTGTAAATTTCGATAAAATAAAATTTAACAATATAAATATAATATAAACAAATATTGTATTTAAATCTTAATTTTAACAATATTGCAAAAAATGGTCAAAATATTTATAATAAATTTTCTTTTTAGTAAGTATATTATCTCTTTGCATTATTATTATAATAACAGAATTATAATTAATATTTTGCGTATTATAAATTCGAATTTTGCAACAATTTACGTTAAACATATTATAGTTCAATTAAAGAATTTGAATTTTATTAAATATTTAATAGAGAAATTCAATCTTTTAAGTTACAAATTTTATATTAATGTTATACTCTTTTTTTTAAGTAATTATAATATATTTTTTTTAAACAATTACGATATATTGTTTGTACTAATTAAGAATCAAATTTTCGAAATTTTATTATTAATAGATTTCTTTTAATAATTCAATTTATTAAACATATTATTTTTTTGTATTATTATTAATAATATCTAGATATTTTTGTAATTATTAAAAATATCTTTTTTTCGAAAGTTAATTTATTTATTAATAAATTTAATTTAAAACAATTTTAAAATTTAATATAAAAAAAATCTTCTTTGTTTATTATTTGAATTTTTTTTTTTCAATATATATTTTACAATTTAAGAACAATTTTTTTTGTATTTAAATTTATAGTATAATTGAAATATTTAATTGTTATAATTTGCTCAACTGTTTGCGAATTTATTTAAGATTTATTTTATTAATATATTTTTCGAGCAAAATTAAGAGTTTGTTTAATCTTTATCAATAATATTAAATATAAAAGCATATTTTAAACTATTTGTATTAATTTTGAAAAATTTGATATATTGTTTTTTTAATAATTTTAAATCGAATATTTACTTTTTACAATATTAATACAAAAATATTAATTGTCTTTATTTTAAATTAAACAAGATTATTAAAATTGTTAAAATAAGAATTTTATAATAATTACAATAATCTATATTAATATTAATAAGAAATTATATGCATTATTATATTGTATTTTTGTAACAATATTTGTTTTTTGTACTTTTGCTCTTAAATTAGCGATCAAATTATAATAATTTTAATAATAATTTTAAATTCTATCTTGTATTTCTTTTTGTAATTAATAATAATATAATTTTCTTTTTTATTTTACAATTTATAAAGACTAACTTTATATATAAAATTTAAAATATTAACGAGATTATAAAATGTTTTGTTTGATTTTTTTGTTCTTGAATAATATTTCGCAAATTTTGTTAAAATTTTATTAAATATCTTAAGTATAATATCTGTTAGAAAATAAATATTAATTTTTATTACTTTCTTTAAGTGTTTAAGATAATTAAATATTATATTAAATATTCGAAATTCTAAATAAATATCTATATTAATTGTTTGCAAAACTATAAAAATATATTTATAAAAAAAAATTAATATATTATTAACAAGCAAAACTAAATTTTATTTGTTTTTATTAAATTTAATTTATTAAATTTTTAAATCTTATAAATATTTCTTTATTCAAAAATTAATATAATTGCGTAATTAATATACTTGAAAAAACATAAAATAAATAAAATTTTAATAAATACAAATATCTTATACTAGTTTTCAAGAATTTTTATCGATTTTCTTTTAAAAAAAATTGAAACAAAGTAAATATTAAAATAAGTTATTAATAGCAACTATAAAAACGTTAATCTAATAAAATTAATATATATATTATCTTCTTATATTACTACAAATTTGACTTATTTTCTAATTATATTAAATAAGTTTGTACTTCTTGTAATATCTTGAAGTTACTTATTTTTTAATTGTATAACAATGTTGTTATCTATTGTTTTCAAACCTATAATCGGAATAAAGTTTTAAACTACAAAATTAATAATATAAGTTAAACAAAAGATAGAATTCTGTTATTTGTTCTATTATAGACTAATTGTTCGAGTCGATTTTTCCCCAAAATCTATAATCCGATCCGAAAGTTATATCTAATTAGACCAAGTTTTAATCTAATATAGTCAGTATTTTTATAATTTATGCAATTTGGTTCCAACTGTTAGAATCGAACAATTAGTCTATTCTATTAAAAAAAATGTTAATTTAAGATTTTTTTAAGTTTATTTTTAAATGTGTTGTTATTACTTGCATTATTAATAATATTTTTAAAAAATCTATCTTTAATTTTAAAAGACTTTAAAATATTTACAAGCTTTAAAATTAACTAACAATCTATATATTTAATATTAAGAAAAATAAATTTAATAAAATGTTTGCAAAATTAAATTAAAATATTTATTTAATATATTAACACTTCTAGATAAACAATTTTTTAAAAATTAAATTATATATTTAAAATTATAAAAACAGATTAAATATTTTTGAAATTTATCTTAATTTTTTCACAAATTTAATTATATTTGAAGAGAATTATTTTAAATAGTTTAATACAATTTAAAAGTACTAAATTTAAACAAAATATTTTCAAAAAATTTCGAAAATTAAAATTATTAATAATTTGAAAAAATAAATTCAAATTTACAAACAATTTGTATAGTTGATTTTTTTAATTTTTTTAAATAAAGAATAATAACAAATTAATATAATTTCTTTTTTAAAGAATTATTACTTTTGTATTATTTATATATATTATTAATTGTAATTTACGCAATTAAAGACTAGATTAATTGCAATTTATAATTAAGATTATTTTTATTTTAAACAAAAAGAAAATTAAAGATATTTCTTTATATTTAATATGTTTAAATAATTATAAACTATAAAATAATTCAAAATTTTGTAACAAGTTTTCTATACAATTTTTGAAATATTATTTACAATTAAAGTTATTTAAATATATTTATTTTAAAGCTCGAATTGTGCTTCTATATTAATCTTTTTTTATAATATAAATTAACAAGTTTCGATTAAATTTTGTTTAAAATATTGTTGCTAATAGTTATTTGTAATTATTATACTTAAAATTAAGTATTAATATTTGAGTTCTATTTAACGTATTTATTTCTTTTTCTCAAAACAAGTAGTAAATAATTGATAGATATATTATTTAATATTTTGTCAAAATTTCTTTTTTTATTATTAAAAATAAAGATAAGAAAATTTTAACTAAATTAACTTGCAAATTAATTAAAACATAAGTTACTAAATAATAAATTGCGAAAAATATATTTGCTAAAATATTCTTTATTTAAAGAGAGTAATTACTTTAAAAATTCTAAAAAGTTCGATATTTTGTAAACAAAAATACAAATATAATATAATTATATCTTTTAATAATTTAAAAAAGAAACTCGAGAACGAAAAGATAATGCAAAAAAGTAATATAAGTAATAACTAATATAAACAAGTTGTTTTAAGATAATATAAGCAAGCGTAACTTTTAAATCGAAGCAAACTATATAATACTGTAGCGAAAAATCTATAATTATAATAACGTATATTCAAAAATAGAAAATCTTAATATAATAATGTTATTTTTAATTTCTTGACAATTCGATTTAATTTCTAATATTGAAATCGAAAATTAAGTCGAATTAAATAAATTTAATTTTAAAATAATATAAATTAAATCGAATTTTAAGTCGATTTCTAATATTGAAATTGTCGAGTCCAGTCGATTTCAAAAGTTAGAATCGAAATATAATTCGACAGTCGATCTAAAAATTCTTAGTTAAGAATTATCAAATTAAAAATATTTAAATCGAGAAAATCTATATCGAAATCGAGAAATTATTTTGTTGTTAACAAAAAAAATATACACTTTGCGACAGTTTACTTACGATAAAAAGACAATTGTAATTAAGAAAAATAGAAAAAGAAGAAAAGAAAAGAAAAAAGAAACAATAATATTTGTATTTATAATTTATCTAATATTTGCGCAACGTTAACTTTATTTTAAATTTTGTTCAAACTTCTAACAACAACAACAATAATAAAACAATAATCTACTATAAATTATTATTGTTATTATTACGTTATTTTATAAATTGTGTTAAAATAAAATATAAATTAATTTCTATTAAGTAGAAAAATCTCTTCTTTTAAATTTTAAAAAAATTTGATTTTTTTTAAACAAACTTCTGTAACGTTAACGCTTAAAGATATCTTTGTTTTATATAAAATTAATATAACTTCTTACATTATTAAAAATCAATATTTTAAAAGAGAAGATAATTGTAATTTTATAGCGTTATCGATACTCTAACGTCTCAAAATATAGCAGAATATATAATTCTAACTTTTTATAGAAATCTCGAATAGCACAACTTTTCTTTTTGATTAGATAGCAAGAAGTAGACTCGAACGTTATAATAAGTATTAAATAGAGAGAAAGCTTATTTTTTGTTATTTTTTAACAATCAGTTTTACTACTATCTATTTTATATAGTTAAGATATAGTAATACAAAGTCTATTATATCTTACGTCTTTTATATTTTAGTGCGTTGTAAATAGCAAACACACTTGTACTTTACAGTTTTCTAATCTTAATAAAGAGTTCTTTCTCTTTAATGTCTCTTATAGCTTGTTAGATATTATTTAAATAAATAAAATAAACATAAATCTTTTTTAGAGATTTAGATTATAGATTAATTTATACTACTTATAGACGAGAATTAATTTTGTTCTTAAGATTAATTATTAATTTTTTTTATAATAGTTTAAATAAAAGATTAATTGTCGAAAAGCTATATAAAATTTGTTGAATTTATCAAAGTCTTGTTAAAGAGTAAGATATTCTCTTCGAAAGTTGTTTTTCTTATCTAAATTACAATATAATTGAGCTAATTTATCTAACAAGTTATCGACTATCTTATAAAGATTTATTGAATTATGCTAATATCTAACGTAGATAATCTTAGCTATATTTTCAATAAGTCTAAAGTGTATATAGACTAGTATAACTCTATTGTTGTTAAAGTAATTAATATTAATTTTTAACTTGTTACAAATCTTTCTATATTAGTTATTTTATATAAGTTTTTTTTTTATCAATAAATAAAAGTAGATTCAAAAGCTTCTAAAATTATATTATAGAATAAAAATTAATAAAACTCGAAGAAGTAATGTTTTTAATAGACAGTAATTTACATTTTAACTTTCAATTCTTCTCTTGTATTCTTCTGCTAACTTTATCAAATATCTATTCAGTTTGATTAACTTTCTCGTAGCGAGTCTTTTACATTTGTTTACTAAATATCTTGTTAAATAATTTATAAGTCTTTTACATTTAGATCTTATTAAATTCGAAGATTATAAAGATCTTCTAGAAAATATTTTGAATTATCTTTAGCTTATTGTTGTAGTTGCTCTATAGTCTTTATATTTTAGATAATAGTAATCTTAATAGATTTATCGAAAGTACTAAAATTAGACAAAGATTAATGTTTATTTTATATAAAGTTGATTCTAAGATAAACTAATATATATAAAAGAAGCTTAAAATATATAACTAAATCTAAAGTAGCAAAAGAGTAAAAGTTCTAATTATTGTCAAATTGATCTTTTATAGATAAACGAGTTATAATAAATATTTGATCGATTAAGCGAAGAACAAAGCTCAACAATAAATAGTGATATCAATATTCTCGTGTTTAGTCTTTAGAGAAGAATATTATTAACTTGAAAGAATATTTTTTGTTTTGATTCTTAAGCAGTTAATAAAGATTTTTTATTGTTGATTCTATTAATTGATTCGAATAATATCTACTTAATAATCTTTGCATTCTCTAGCAACTTAACAATTTTTTATCTTTATTAATTTTATTAATTTCTTGATATTGTTCTATCTTTTAATTGCGTCGATTATTGAATATATAAATTTCTTAATATTTATTTTATTGTTTGTTGAGTTAATTTAAATAAGTAATAAAATTAATATTGTATAATAGACAAATTCTTAAAGTAATATTCAAATTATATCTAGATATTTAATCTAATAAAATCAAGAGTAAAATAATTGATTCGATAAAGATAACTATAACTAAGACTTTAAGAATATAGAATAAAGAAGATATTTGAAACATTATTTGTGTAGATTTAAAAACTTGAGATTTGCGCTAGACTTAAAGAAAACATGTTGTAACATACAAAGATGTTCTATCTAGAAGATAAGAGAAGTATTAATTAGAGTGTGTTAAAAATTTGCATATAATAAGTTCAATCTAGCTTTAATTATTACGCAAAATATGCGCTAAAATACTTTGTAAATTAATTAAAGTTAGATTTAATTTCAAAATACTTATAATACAATTTTATTAAGTTTAATCTTCTCGATTTTTGAATCTTTTCAATATTTCTCTATTTAAAGATTTATAAATTTATATAGTTAATATTTTTAACAAAGTATCAAGTAAGTAGAGTTTTAACAAATGTAAATATCTTATATTACTTTTTCAAATCTTTTGTTATTTTACTCTTGAAAAGCTTTAAAGTAAAGCAAATCTTAAGAAGAATTATTGATAGCTATTGTTAGAGCGTAAATGTAATTTTATAATTAGTAAATATATTATCTTTTTTCTTTATAATTTAAAGCAATATTATTTTAATAACAACAAATAAATCTTTACTTACTTTAATATTTTGTATTTGCTTATTCTTTAATTGCATATTATAATATTAGATTAGTAATTTGTTAACTATATTTGTCAATTAAATCAATCTTTGTTTTAATCTTGCTTAATCTTCTTTATTAAATCTTAATTAAATTTCAATTAAACTAAATTAAATTTAAATTGATTTTTGCTAAACATAAAGCTTGCAATTTTATATAATTAGTATTGTCTTATTTTTCTCTTTTCTCTTTTGTCTTTTGTTCTATATATTAAATCTAGTATATATCTAAATTCTATCTAATTATTGATCTAGATATCTCTTTAAATAGTAATATCGAGTCTGGTTTATAACATTGCATAATAACATTATTAATTGTTGCTCTTAATTTGAGAGTTTATTTAAACTCTTAAATTAAGAGCAATAATGTAAATTAAGTAGTTAATTGAATTCTATGTTCTATCTTATTAAAATTCACGACAATTTATAGTCTTTTCAAACTTATTTTTCAAGATATTATTATTGCTTGCATTATTAATAACAACATCAAAAAGCTTATTCTTAATAGCATAGTTCTTTAAGATTTTTATAAACTTTAGCATCAATTAATAATCTATAAACTTAATATCAAGAAATATAAATTTAATAAAATATTTATAAAATTAAAATTTAGCATTAATTTAATATATAAAATCTTTAAAGTATAATATTCTTTGAAAACTAAATTATACGTTTAAAGTAATAAAAAAACATTATAATTCTTTAAGATTTAACTTGATCTTATGATATATCTTGTTATAATATAAGAGAATTATATTATTTAATTTTATGCAATAAATAATCTGCAAATCTAAATAAAGTATTTATAATAGTTTTCGAAAATGCTTATTATTAACAATTTAAAAGAATTAGTTTAAGTTAATAAAGATTTTGCATAGTTAATTTTCTTAACTCTTAAGTAATAATAAATATTAATATTCTAATTTATAACAAATTTATAAAATTAAGTTACAAAATATTAAACAAGACGTATAATATTTATACAAAGAAAGTTTGAATTTATAACATTATATTTACTTTAGAGAAATATAAACTTATATACTTTATTTGAAAATTAAAAAATTTAATATAATAATTACTTTGTATATAGAAAATGCAATAGTAAAATTAAAGTTAGATATACAAGTTCTTGAAGTTTAACTAAATATAAAACTATAATAAAGTTTATATCTTTAATAGATAAAAGCAAATTATATCTTATAAATATTAATATTTAATTATTTTGAAGTCTTTATATAAAAGACAATTTTTGCAAAACTGAAACAAGTATATTTAGTAATAATAAGATTAGATTTAATATTTCAAGCATTAATATAACATTAGTATAATAAAGAGAAATATTTATTAAGAAATAAAAATTAAAAGTTCTTTAAAATTAGATATTACATTATGTTGTAGATGTTTTTAAAAAAATAAATATTAAAACACTAGAAAGTAAAACATAAATATTTTAACTATATATTTATTCAAATAAATTATAGAATTAGATTACTTTATATAGTTAAAATATTAATAAAATATAAAAAACTTAATAAATATACAAACTTATACACGCTTATTTGCTAGAAACTAATTATCTTATTGCTTACTTTTTAATTATTAAGAAAATAATACTTCTAAATATCTTTATTTACAAAGACACAAGAATATAGTTTAAATACAAATAATAAAATCTTTTAATATGTATTACAATAAGCAATTATATTATAGTTATAGAATATTATATAAGTTAATATAATTCTTAATAAAAAAAATTAAAAGAAACATATTGTAGACTTTAATACAATGTTAACTTAGTAATCTTATTTGTTCAAAAAGACAATAAAAATGCGTAATAATCTTTAGAAAGTTAAAAGTACTCTTGCAAATTACATTAAAATTAAACAAATAAATTTAAAGAACTATTTATACTTAAGAAATGTTTCAAGTGCAAATAACATTTAATACAACTATAAATAAAATTATCAAATTGTTAAATATATTTTAATATATTGCTTAAACTAAATATATCTTTAACTAAGAATATTTTAAACTTTAATACTATAGACTATTAAATTATTATTTTAATTATAAAAAGTCTTGAAATAATAATAAGACTAAAAATAAAAATAAAGCTTTTGAAACAGTTTAAAGTAATAAAAATAACTTCCTCTTTTTTATACAATTATTATAAACAAATTTAATACATAGTCTTAGCTTTATTGCTTCAATTACATATAACAATTGCATAAACAATAAGTAATTTTCTATTTTAAAGAGTTTTATTTACTTAATAGACATAGTATAATTATTTCTTATTAGTCGATTTAATTGATGTTATAAAAGTATATAAATTTAGTATTATTATTTTATATTATATTAATCTTCTTTTAAATTTAAAGATATAAATATAATAAAATAAAATTATAATTATAAATTATTATAAATTAGCTTAATGTAGAAAAATAATTAAAGAATTGCAATAACTAATTTATTTATTATAAATATTATAAAACTATTTTCTAATACTTTTTGAATTAACATAACTTTAATATAATTAAAAAGAATTATAGAACTTTGTTAAGATAGATTTTGTGCTATAATTAATACTAGTTTTAATCAAACTAATAAATAATATATTAATATTGCAATAATTATATTTTTAATTTAACAATTACTTCTTTTACTTTGTTACAAGTCTAGTAGTACATAAACTACGTAGAGATATAATATAGAAAACAAATATCTATATATATTCTACTAGCTTTATTAGAGAAGCATAGAAAGCAATGCTCTATTAGCTTTGCTAAAAGAGTAGAAAAAATATTAAGAATCTTTTAATATATAGATCTCGAATACAATATTCTTATAATTTATATTTAATTTATCTTAAGTTTTAATCTATTATTACGACTATTTATAGTTGCAAACTCTTATTACTAAGTAATTGCTTGTATTGTCTAAAGACGTCTACAAATTTCTTCAATAATATAACTTTCTTTAATATTTCCGTATAAAATATTAATATAATACTTTGAATATTTTAAGAATATCTATATTAGATTAACAAGCTTTTATCTCAAATATTAGCTTTATAGCAATATAATGTCTTACGATTTCGCTAGAAGATATAACAACAATCAAAAAGATATTAAAAAGAACTTCTTAATATTATAACAAAATTAACAAATTAAATATCTATTATAAAAATCAAACAAGTCTCGAAGACTAGCTTACGTAAATAAAATTTTATTTTTTCTTTTATTTTGTTTTCTTAAAGCAAAAGACACTATTTGCTTTAACATTTCTTAAAGAGCGAGTTTAATATTAACTTAAGTCTAATTTACGCAAATACTTAAATAATAACAACAAAGACAAGAAAAGAATCTTTTCTAACTTTAACAAGTTTAAGAAGAAATTACAATATATCTTCGAAACATTTAATAAGAAACAGACAGCGAAACAAGTAACTTAGCACTTATATTAGAAAATCTTTATATTAGATTACGCAATTAGATTTCAAAAAGTATAGTAATCTTAATTATCAAGAATCTGTATCTATAAAATTAGATTTTACTTAACAATACAAGAAGAAGAATTCTAGAGAAAAGTAAGATAACAAATTTTAAAAAACGTTCTATACATATAACAAATCGAATTACTTCGCAAAAGATTGTTGTTCGCGAAATTTAATAAATCGCTAGCAAATCAATACTATGTTAAGAAAGATATCTAATAGCTAAAATAATATTAAGAAGCAAGTTAATACAAAGACAAACATTCTTAAGATTAAATCAAACAACAACTACTATTTAGTAAAGAACTTAAATCTATTATAGAAAGTTATAAATAAAATATTATCGAACAAAACATTTGTATTTACGTAAAAAATTAATTAAATACTTAACGAAATTATAAGAACAAAACAATCAAAAATCTTATATTCTTATCTAGTAACAAACTTAGACATCAATTATAATTAAAAGAATTCTTACAAATACTTAAACAATATTATAAAATTCTTTGACACTTTGGTTAACTTATTAAAGAAAAGATAAATCAATAATATTGTAAACAAATATAAGAAAGCGCTAGAAAGTAACGTTACTAAAAAAAAAGATATTTCTAACTAAATTAAATAACAATTAAATTTTCTTAGACTTATCTTAATAGAAGATAAAGAAAGCAAAGAGATATAAGAAACTTAGTTAAACAATATGTTACAACAACTTATACTAGACTTATCTAAAAAACAAGAAAGAAACTAGATAATTTTTTAGAAAGTTATCAACATTTAACTAGCAATAGAAGAAAGCTTAGCACAAATAAATGCTCGAAGTAGCAGTTGCAATACAAAAAAAGAGAAAAATTCAAATTTCTTAGTAAAGAATATACTAGAGAAATACAATATATTAGTTTAATAATAGCAAATAAACTTAATAATATATATACAATATTTTATTATATTAATTAAGATTTATAATTGTTAACTTATTGCAATAATTAATTTTAATACAACAAGTAGTTTTATAATTAGAAATTTTGTTAAAAGAGAAGAATACTTTACTTAGAAGAAGTCTAACGTATACAATCTAATATTTGTAAATAGAAACTTACTATCTAACAAGAATAAAAGAGTAAATAAAGAAACAAGATTATTATTAATAGCTATTTAACAATATTACAAGAAATTAATCTTTAATATAATAAGAATAATTACTTATAATATTGTGCTAGAAATATCTTAATTGAAGTAACACAATCTAGAAGTTAATTAGAATATATAAGTACTTGGATTTGCGCAATATAATTACGCAATTTATATCAAATCTACGCATTAATAGCGTTCGATAATAAATAAAAGAACAAGTTAAAATCTAATCGCAAGTAACAAGTTTGCATTTTTACAAAAGAACAATTTATTAAAGTTTAACTTAATAGATATTAGTATAAATTAGTTAGATTACAAGTTAAAGTAAATAAAGAAAATCGCGAATCTTCTAAGAGCTTTGAACTATTTGATAAAGCGAAGAAATTGCTATATATACTACGAATATATAATAGTTAAAAGCATCTATTTTAAGAAGAGAAAACAACAAAGATTCTTTCTAAATATTAATTGTAATATTACGAAATAAAACTTAGACTAAGTAAGCAACTTATATTTAAACTTATAAATGCTCTATTTAAGAAGAAGTTCGAGACACTTTACAAATATCTAGCAAAAAACAAAATAAAAGAATTTATTAGAAAATCTTAATTATAGATAGAATATATAATTCTTTTTATATCTAAAAAGAACGAAACTCTTTGTCTATATATTAATTACTAGAAGCTAAACAACATTACAATTAAATTTAAAAATCGATATTTACTATCTAATATTAGCGAGCTTTAAGATTAATTATCTAGAGCAAAGTATTTTATCAAATTAAACTTACAAGAAATATTTAATTTAATTAGAATAAAGATAAAGAAAGAGTAAACAATAGCTTTTCGTATACAATATAAATTATACAAATACACAATAACGTTGTTTAAACTTACAAACGTTTTAACAATATATTAAGAAATAATTAATAATATATTATAATAATATCTAAATCAATTTGTTATAACATACTTGAACAACATTTTATTTACTTAAATATATTTAAGAAACATATTAGTTATATTTTTAAAGTATCGAAATGTTTAGATGCGAGAAATTTACATCTTAAGTTAGAGAAATGCAAATTTTATTGCGAGAAAGTTAACTTTCTTAAATTTGTTATTACACAACATAAAGTATATATAAATCTCGAGTAATTGCGAGTAATTAAAGAATAAAAATTATCTATTAATATTAAGAAAGTTCAATTCTTCTTAAATTTTATAAATTATAATAATAAGAAGTTTATTAAAGATTACTTTACAAAAGCAATATTATTGACAAATCTTACGAAGAAGAATACGTTATAAATATAAAAACTAGTAAAAAAAATATTTCAAAGACTTAAGCAAGAATGCTTGAAGAAGCTAGTACTAAAGATGTACGATTTACAATTATTAAGTAAGATTAAAATCGACATATTAGATTTAGTTATTAATATATACTTTAATCAATTGCATAAAGATATGTAACATTTAATAATATATCTCTTAAGAAAACACTTGCTAGTCAAATAGAATTACAATATTTACGACAAGAAACTATTTACTATTGTAGCTTTTCTAGAGTTATAAAGAATATACACGAAAGAATTACTAGAACTTACATTTCTTATAGATTAGAAGAATCTTTTGCATTTTACTACAATTAAACAACTTAATAGAAGACAAATATAATAATTAAAACAACTTAAAGTTTAAAATAAAATATATATTAAGCAAAGATAATAATAGAGCACACGCACTTAGCAAAAGTAATTATATAGAAACAAAAAAAACGTTTAATTATAATATACTTAAGATCAATAAGAACGAATTATTATTAACAAACAAGCATAAGCTAAATCTTACATTACAAATACTTAAAGATAATACAAAGAAATTCTTAATCAAAAAAGGAAAACTCTAGATATCTATCGATAAAATCGATAAATGTATAAAGAAATATTATAATAAATTACTATAAAGACATCTAGAAGTAATCAAAATTCTTTATCTTTTACGCTAATATTGTTAGTTTTTATAGATAAGACAAGTTATTAAAATATATATCAAACAATGTCTTAGCTATTAGTAGAACAAACATAATATATATGCGAACTATAACGAAATCTAATATTAGAATTTATCTAAATTGTTATAAGATAAAGTAACAACAAACTTTATTATTAAGTTATCAAAATTAATAAATCTAGCAATTAAAAATAAATATAATTCAATACTAGTTATAATTGATAGACTTATTAAGTATTTATATATTATTGTATGCAAGAAAAAGTTTACGATAGAACAACTAGAATACATAGTATTGAATCGACTAATATAATATTATAATATATCTAAAGAACTAACTAGTAATAGAGATAGACTCTTTACATCTAACTATTAGAAGATACTTATATTAATATTAGATATAAGACTTCGAATATCAATTGTCTATACTTGATAACAAATAACTAGATAGAGCGAACAAATTAAAGTTTTAAGCAATATCTAAGATATTATATTAATTATACTTATAGCAATTAGATATTACTTCTATTTATAATACAACTAGTACTTAATGCAAAGATTTCGAATATTATTAAGATAACTTTATTTTTCGTCAATTATAGTAAGAAATTTAACCTCTTTAAGAAAGAACGTAAGCATTTATTAATATAGTTAATTATTAAGAGAATAAAGATATCAAAAACAATATACGACATTATCTTGATAATGCGAAAAAAAGTTAATTAAGTATTAAAACAAGAAATAAAAAACAATATCTTAGTTAAAAGAGAGAAATAAGATATATCTTCTAACGAAAAATCTAAAGATAAGAAAGTTAAACAAGAAATTAAATTATGTTAAACTTAAATTATTTCTTGTTAAAAAGACTAACAAATTAGTTAATTACAAACTCGATTTACTCAAAAACATCAAATTATTTTTAATATCTTATATTTTATTGTTGAAATTAGCAAAATTAATTACGTCTTTATAAAATACTTTTTATTTTTATCTACAAAAAAAGAAATAATTTGAGATTAAAAAAATCTTGCGACAAAAAGATTAAAAATATCTTATTAAGTGAAAAGAATATTTTATCTTTAAGAATATATAAGAGCTAGAGAAGAATCTTAATTGTTGTTGAAATTTTTTGGAACAATTTTATCAAAAGAAATTAAAGAAGTAAAAGATCGATTATCTTTAAGATTGGAAAAGACAATTTGTTCCAAGCAACATTAATAATAAGAGACTCTAAAAAGAATTTATTCACAAATTTATTAATCGAGAAAGCAATCTCTTAAAGATTTTGAAGTTTCTTATTAATTACTGTTTGTTGTTTATCTTTTATATATTCTAGTTAAGAAAGTAAGCAATTTTCTTTTACTTATATCTCTTTAGATTTTAGCATCGCATTACAAAATGTTGTTTAAAAAAAATTCGTTGTATCTTTAAACAACGTTATTATACAATATTTAAAAAAGTTAGATTGCAAGAACAATTCTTTTAAATATATTTTATATACTTCTTTAAATCTTTTTGAATATAACAAGTCTTGTTCAGACAATTGCAACAACAACAAAAACATATTCTAATAATAGAAACTTTCAATTTAATCAATTAAATTAAATAACAATTGTAAAAAAAAGATTTGATTTAGAATATAACAAAAGTTTGCTTTTAAAACGAAAAACTTAAAAAAGAGAAGATAATATTACAAGTCTAGCAATACATAGACTACGCAAGAGTGTAATACAAAGAATAAATATCTACATATGCTTTATTAACTCTATTAAGAAAATATAGAAAACAATACTCTATTAGTTTTATTAAAGAAACATAGAAAGCAATACTTTACTAACTTTGTCAAAAGAACAAAAAAAGTATTAAGAATCTTTTGATATATAGATTTTGAATACGACACTCTTATAATTTGTGTTTAATTTATTTTAAGTTTTAACTTATTGTTACGATTACTTATAGTTACAAAATCTTGTTATTAAGTGATTGCTTGCATTGTTTAAAGACGTCTACAAATCTCTTCAATAACATAACTCTCTCTAATATCTTCGTAGAAAGTACTAGCGTAACATACTTTTACAAGATTATAGTTTATAAAAGATTAAAAAAGTTAAAATTAAATAAAAAAATCAATTTTAGCTTAACTTTCTATATATATTAATTATAAATTAAAAATTATTTTAGTTTTAACTTAACTTTTTGTATATATTAATTATAAGTTTAAGAATTAATATTGTTAAGTTAAAATAGTTGAAAAATAGAATAAATATATATTTTACTTATGCATAATAATTTAATTAAAATAGCAAAAACAAAGTATTATAATTATATATATATAACTTGACTAAAATTTTAAGAAAACAAGATAATTATAGATTACATAAAAATTAATTAATAAGCAATATATATTCTTTGTATTAATAATATATATATTATATATTTATCTTGTAACAAGATAAATAAAGTTATATATATTAAGAAAAATATTAATAATAGCTTTAAATCTTTGATTTAATCTATACAAAATATTAGTTAAGTATATACTTAATATATACTCAAAAAATATAAATTATAAACTTAACTTATAATATGTCTATTTATAATTATTTTTATTAAATGTATTTTATACATTTTCTTTTTTATTCTTATTATTCTGCTTATAATTTGCATTATTACTTTTTTTTATTATCTTTAATATTTGCATTGCATAAATCTTAAGTGAATCAAGTTTCTTTTTAGTATATGTGTAACATATATAAACTATAAGTCTTGCATTTAAATTATTTACTTAATCTAATAACTTATTCGCTCAATTTTTCGCGTCGATGCTTTTATTGTTCATCAATATTTCTTTATGCTTAGCTAATGCCGTGTATATGCATAGTCGAGGCCTTCAATGATTAGATGTGAATCTTTTTGTGATCTCGCTTAATGATCTTGGCATATGCTTCGCATAGGCCCGGAGCTTTTCCG
>JAABUL010003741.1_pt1 | contig 21859 bp, 7 predicted proteins | sample 5559151 | NCBI WGS metagenome assembly JAABUL01 (sample SAMN10711876, study PRJNA513368) | rock metagenome | isolation source: Antarctica rocks | place: Antarctica: Victoria Land, Pudding Butte sud | reverse complement strand
ACTAAATGAACCTCCCTCTTGATCACAAGAAAGTAAGAATTCAAGAAGAACATAACTAAAGAAATGATCTTTCTTTGAGTCACAAGCTAGCAAGAGCTAAAGAAAAATCTAGTCGAAAAAATTACCAAAGATAGAATTTATTTCTTGAACACATGTTCTTGCAACGCTATTATCAAAATGTATATAACAAGCCATGCGATTAGTTTCAATGACAACATTTGAAGCTCACTAGAAGTCTATAACCAATCTCTTAGAAAATGATACATAAATATAATGTATCACATGACTAACAAATAATCGAGTCGATAATTGTAGTGACATCGTTCATAACGACAACAAAGATATCGCTAATAATTAGATCGAAAGAGCTTAAAAAGTTGTGACTTAGTTGTTAGATCATTCTACGTAATTCAATTTTTAAAAAGTTCTTCTTGCTTAATTTTGATTAGAAGAAGTATTAGATATATCTAGAACGTCTAATAATCTATATTTATGTGTGAACTATTCAAACAAAGCCACAACACACTCGCAAAAGAGTTAATAAAAAATAAGAAAAAAATTATGTTATATTGATTTTATTAGCAAAAAATAGTTTACGTATTAGCTAGAAAGTGTAGAAGAACAAAGCAATCATGCTACTTTGTATCAAATATAATGTCTATGATCATATTAACTATCGAAATTACTTCGAACTTAAAGATCGATAAACAATGAGCATAGTGAAGTGATCAAGTAGCTATAACAAAATCTAGACATCACAATTCTTTAATCAATCTTGCGATTAATAGACTTGCTAGATGTTTTATTTATTAATATTAAATATACTTCGATTTGACAACACACGATACAATCTCTTTGTAAGATATGACTAATCATTATAGAAAACTATTCCCAATTGCATTTTCGCCAACTCTTAACAACAATTTATTGTGAAAAGTATCTCGAATTTTTGTCGTTTGTTCGAAGTGTTTTAGATTTGCAATATACAATTGAAAGACATCACTTCTTAATGATTAATTCGAATTAACATCTTTTTGTTATTAAAATTAATTAAACTTTCTATGCTCTTCTAGCGAGACTTTTTCTTAGTGCCAAAAATACGAAAGAGATCATCTATAGTGAAGCAACATTTGTAGTATGTAGACGAGTTTTAATAACGTTTTCGATAATGCAAAATTGACATTCGTAATTGTGAAAATGCAAGAATTAAAGATGTAGATACAAGCTTTCGCAACGAAGTAGATTATGATGTAAAAGACATAGATACAAGCATATACGATCATTCTTGCGAAGCTAGTTTTAAGACTTTTTTGATCAACGAACGTGAAAAGATAGATTATGAGATTGCAAGTGATGTAGAAAACAATATAGAAGATTTTCGTAAAGTTGCCTTTAATGTTGAAGAAAATGTTTGCGAAAGATGTTTACGAAAAACTTTTAGTGTTAGTATTAAGAATGCTACGCAATAGCTAAGTGTTGTTGATGATTAAGTGCTTTTAAAGCTAATCTCTATGCTAGCGAGCTAGATCTCCCCCAAGGAATTAATGTTAACACGATAACTAAGTATTGCAAAGAAGTTGAGTGTAACTTTTTATAAGTGATCAAGATTTTCTCGAAGTCTACTACCTATACATAGAATACAAGTGATTGGTCATTTTGAAAATATCATTTGTTAAAGATGAATGAATCTAAGATATGTGTGGTAGGTACTTTCGATTCGAAGAGTCATACTAAGGTATGTATGTATGTTAGCGTGTTAGGGTTTATGGTTTACATTTAATTGCCCAGCTCTTACACAGATAAACCCTAAGCCCTAAAAGAGCTCTACAGGACAAAGAGACTAGTGCCGGGAATGAGAAAGATTAAGGGGTCAATGCTTGGTCGTCTGCCATATTATTTAGTATAGCAATTGCCTATTGCACTTTTCTCTTTTTTTCTCTTCTTATTGCATTCGACTTTTTTGATTATTGCGTATATTATTGTCTTTGCAATTGTTTTTGTTATATTATTGTCTTGCAATTGTTTCTTTCTATTATTGTTTTACAATTTTTTTCTTTATCTTTTACTTTATTCTCTTAATTGTCGCATTTTGTCGATATAATATTTCGTAAAAATAGAATTATTAATATTGTTATCTTTAAGAGAACGTCTAATGTTTGTCGTATATTTTGTACTAAAAAGTTTGTCTCTAAGATACAATTAAATATTTGTTTCGAATTAAGATTTAATACTTTATTGCAACAAATATTTAGAAATATCTTTTGTTGTTATTAATTATTGTTTTTTTTTACAATTTTTTTGTTTTTTACGATTTTCTTGTTTTTTATTATTATTATTGTGTTACGAGCTTACTAAAGCTATATCAATAATTTAGGTTCTACGCCTTTGGGGCGAACCTACTATTATATTCGACATGCTTGAGAAGCGAACATTCTAAGCATAATGTTTAACATATTTGACGAACAAATATTGCGAACAACTATGTTTGCTATGTTCGAAAAGCGAACAAAGCGAACAATTAATATTTTTTTAATATATAAAAAACAAAACACAACTCTCTTATAAATTGTGTTTAACTTATTATAGATTTTTACTTATTGTTACTTTGATTTATCGAATCTTTTTTACAATTTATTAAATATAGAAATTGTTTATAGTTGCAAACTCTTGTTATCAAGTAATTGCTTATATTGTCTAAAAACATTTATAAATCTTTTTAATAACATAATTTTATTCTAATATTTTTAAAAAAAGTACTAGCGTAACACTTTAAATATTTTAAGAATATTTATATTAAATTAACGCATCTTTATCTTAAGCACTAGTTTATTAATATTACGTTAATTATTAATTATAAGAGACAACAAGATTAAAATTAACAAATTTAATATCTATTATAAAGATCGTATTAATCTAGAGAACTAATTTATGCAAATAAATATTTATTTTATCTTTTATCTTGTTTTAGCGAATTAAAAGACAATTTTTTTATTAACATTTTTTAGAGAGAGAGTCTAATATTAACTGAAGTCAAATTTACAAAAATATTTAAAAAATAATAGCGAAAATTTTTGTACAATATTTATAGATTTCAATAATTTTAAAAGAAAACTTCGAAGAATCTTTAAAATATTTAATAAAAAACAAATTGCAAAAAGAATAATTTAATATTTAATTTAACAAATTTTTGCAACAAACTACGTTGCTAAATTTTAAAAATATATCAATTTAATCGAATAAAACAATATTGTATTTATAATAATATTTTAACGAAATTTTAAGAACAATCTAAAAGACGAAATTATGCGTAATAAAAAAACTTTTAACAACATATTTAATTTTATTAAAGTAGTTATCGATTTTAACAACAAACTATATAAAAAAACTATAAAAAAAAGATACAATTAATTTTAAAAAAGAGCAAAAATCTTTTTTAAATTAAAATTTAAATATTAGCAAAAAGAACTTCGTTTTAATTAGAAATATAATAATCTTAATTATTGTAAGCTTGCATTTATAAAATTGAATTTTATTTAACAATATAAAAAGAATTTTTTTAGAGAAAAGCAAAATAACAAATTCTAGAAGATATATTATTTATATAATAAATTAAGTTATTTCGCAAAAGATTGTCGATTACAAAACTTAATAAATTGTTGACAAATTAATATTATATTAAAAAAGATACTTAATAGCTAAGACAATATTAGAAAGTAAATTAATATAGAAACAAATACTCTTAAAACTAAATCGAACAACAACTACTATTTAATAAAAAACTTAAATTAATTATAGAAAGTTTTAAATAAAATATTATTAAGTAAAACATTTGTATTTACGCAAGAAGTTAATTAAATACTTAATAAAATTATAAGAGCAAAACGATGAAAAATGTTATACTTTTATTTAGCAACAAACTTCGACAACAAATATAACTAGAATTTTTTTTACAAATATCTAAACAACATTACAAAACATCTCGAGACTTTAACTAGTTTATTGAAGAAACAACAAATAAATCAAATCGTAAATAAATGCGAAAAAACGCTAGAAAACGACGTTACTATAAAAAGAGAAGTTTTTAATAAAATCCAACGACAACTAAGCAATATAAGTTTATCTCAAAAAAAAATAAAAAAAGCAAAAAAATATGCAATACTTAATTAAACAAAATGTTATAACAATTTATGTTAAACTTATCTAAAAAATAAAGAAGAAATTAATTAGTTTTTTAGAAAGTTAAAATTATTAATTTAGCATAAAAAGAAAGCTTAGCGCAAATAAATATTTAAAACAAAAGTTACAACATTAAAGCAAAAAAAAGTTCAAATTTTTTAGTAAAAAATATACTAAAGAAATGCAATATATTAGCTTAATAGTAGCAACTAAACTTAATAGTATACGTACAATGTTTTATTATATTAATTAAAATCAATAATTGTTAATTTATTGCAATAGTCGATTTTAATACAATAAGTAATTTTATAACTAAAGCTTTTGTTAAGAGAAAAGAATACTTTATTTAGAAGAAGTCTAACGCATACAATCTAGTAATTATAGATAAAAATTTATTACTTAATAAGAATAAAAAAGTAAACAAAGAAACAAAATTATTATTAATAGCTATTTAGCAATATTACGAGAAACTAATTTTTAATATAGTAAAAATAATTATTTATAATATTGTTTTAAAAATATCTTAATTAAAACAACACAATCTAGAGATTAATTAAAATATACAAATACTTAAATTTGCGCAATATAATTATACAATTTATATTTAATTTACATATTAATAACGTTTAATAATAGATAAAAAATTGAGTCGAAAATCGATTGCAAGCAACAAATTTGCATTTTTGCAAAAAAACAATTTAATAAAGTTCGACTTAACAAGTACTAATAGAAGTTAATTAAATTACAAAATTAAAATAAATAAAAAAAATTACAAATTTTTTAGAAGTTTTAAACTATTTAGTATAGCAAAAAAATCGCTAAAGTACGTATTACAAATATACAACAATTAAAAATATTTATTTTAAAAAAAGAAAATAACAAAGATTCTTCTTAAATATTAATTGTAAAATTACGAAATTAAATTTAAATTAGACAAACAATTTACGTTTAAACTTATATATGTTTTATTTAAAAAGAAGCTCGAAGTACTTCGCAAATACTTGGCAAAAAACAAAAAAAAAATTTATTAAAAAATTCTAATTATAGGCAAAATATTCGATTCTTAATATATTAAAAAAGAATAAAACTTTTTATTTATATATTAATTATTAAAAGCTAAATAATATTACAATTAAAAATCGATATTTATTATTTAATATTAATAAGCTTCAAAATTAACTATTTAAAGCAAAGTACTTTATTAAATTAGATTTACGAAAAGTATACAATTAAATAAAAATAAAAATAGAGAAAAAATAAAAAATAACCTTTTGTATACAATATAAATTATACAAATACACAATAATATTGTTTAAGTTTACAAATATCTTAACAATGTGTTAAAAAATAATTAATAATATATTATAACAATATTTGAATCAATTTGTTATAGCATACTTAAACGATATTATAATTTATTCAAAAATTTTAAAAGAATATATTAATTATATTTTCAAAATATTAAAATATCTAAATATAAAAAATTTATATTTTAAGTTAAAGAAATGCGAATTTTATTAAAAGAAAGTTAACTTTTTTAAATTTGTTATTAAACAACATAAAGTACGCATAAATCTTAAAAAGTTATAAGTAATTAAAAAAAAATTATTATTAATAAATGTTAAAGAAATACAATTCTTTTTAGATTTTATAAACTATAATAAGAAGTTTATTAAAAAGTACTTAATAAATGCGATATTATTAACAAATTTTACAAAGAAAAATACGTTATAATTATAAGAATTCGCAAAAAAGAAATTATTTCAAAATCTTAAATTAAAATGTTTAAAAAAGCTAATATTAAAAATATACAATTTGCAATTATTAAACAAGATTGAAATCGACACATTAAATTTAATTGTTAATATATACTTTAATTAAAAATATAAAGATATATAGTACTTAATAATATATCTTTTAAAAAAACTCTTATTAATTAAATAAAATTATAATATTTACAATAAAAAACTACTTGCTATAGTAGTCTTCTTAAAATTATAAAAAGTATATATAAAAAAATTATTAAAATTTACAATTCTTATAAATTACAAGAATTTTGTGCACTTTATTATTATAAAGCAATTAAACAAAAAACAAATATAATAATTAAAGAGATTTGAACAATATAAATTTAAGATACAATATATCTTAGATAAAGATAATAATAAAGCAAACACACTTAACAAAAGAAATAATTATATAAAAACAAAAGAGTTGTTTAATTACAATATACTTAAGATTAACAAAAACAAATTATTATTAGCAAATAAATACAAGTTAAATGTTATATTACAAATACTTCGAAATAATACAAAAGAATTTCTAATAAAGAAAGAAAAACTTTAGATATTTATTGATAAAATTAACAAATATATAAAAGAACATTATAATAAATTACTACAAAAGTATTTAAAAGTAACAAAAATTCTTTAGCTTTTATATTAGTATTGTTAGTTTTTACAAATAAGATAAGTTGTCAAAACATATATTAAACAATATCTTAATTATTAGCAAAACAAATATAATACGCATGCGACGAAGCTATAACAAAATTTAATATTAGAAATTATTTAAATTGTTATAAGATAAAGTTACAATAAACTTTATTATTAAATTGCTTAAGTTAACAAATTAAACAATTAAAAATAGATATAATTTGATACTAATAATAATTAATAAGTTTATTAAGTATTTATATATTATTGCATGTAAAGAAAAATTTATTGCAAAACAATTAAAATATATTATATTAAATTAACTTATATAATATTACAATATACTTAAGAAACTAATTAGTAATAGAGACAAGCTCTTTATATCTAATTATTAAAAGATGTTTCTCTTAATATTAGATACAAGACTTCGAATATTTATTGTCTATTACTTAATTATAAATAATTAAATAAAAAAACAAATTAGAGTTTTAAACAATATTTAAAATACTATATTAACAATATTTATAGCAATTAAATATTACTTTTATCTATAATACAATTAGCACTTAATACAAAGATTTCGAATATTATTAAAATAACTTTATTTTTTGTTAATTATAACAAGAAATTAATTTTATTTAAAAAAGAGCGTATATATTTGTTTGCGCAATTAGTTATTAAAAGAATAGCAATACTAAAAAAGATATATAACAACATCTTAAAAATGCAAAAAAAATTAATTAAATATTAAAACAAAAAACAAAAAATAACATCTTAACTAAAAGAAAGAAATAAAATATATCTTTTTATAAAAAATCTTAAGATAAGAAAATTAAATAAAAAATTAAATTATGTTAAAGTTAAATTGTTTTTTGTTAAAAAAACTAAAAAATTAATTAATTACAAACTTAACTTATCTAAGAACGTTAAAATATTTCTAGTATTTTATATTTTATTGTTAAAGTTAGTAGATTTAATTATATTTTTATAAAATACATTTTATTTTTATTTGCAAAAAGAAAATTAATTCGAAATTAAAAAAATTCTACAATAGAAAAATTAAAAGTATTTTATTAAGTAAAAAGAATATTTTATCTTAAAAAATATATAAAAACTAAAGAAAAATCTTAATTGTTGTCGAAATCTTCTAAAGAAGTTTTATTAAAGTAAGATATAAAAATAGCATTTTAATTTTAATTAATTAAAAGTTAAAATTATTTAAACAATATATTAAACAACAATTTAAAAGTCTTTGTAATAAATTTAACAAAATATGTTTTGTTTATCTTTAGATTGTTAATATTTTTTTATTTTGTTATGATTATTTCTTTCTTTTTATTCTTTAGAAAATTTAGTTGTTTTTCTAGTCGACTTAACTTTGTACGCGCATTGCGCACTTCTTTCTTTAAGCGCATTCGCTTTTTATAAATTTGTTTAATTGTTGTAAAAAAAATTGTTAAATTATAATTACAATTAGATTGCACATATTTTATACACTTTTTAAAATTATTATTTATATAATAGATTTTACTAGATAGTGTACAATTATAACAAGAACGCATTGCTAAAGATACTAAATCTAAAATATCAAAAAAATCTTTTTTTCGAAAGAAGAAATTTCTAGTATTAATTTTTCTTAAAGATATAATAAAAAGATATTAAGTTTTGAGACAAAAACTTTAAAGAAAAAAGATAGTATTACAAGCTTATTAAAGTTGTATTAATAATTTAGATTCTATATCTTTAAGACAAATTTATTATTATATTCGATATACTTAAGAAGTAAGCATCTTAAGTATAATGTTTAATATATTTGACAAACAAATATTGCGAACAATTATGTTTGCTATATTTAAAAAACAAACAAAACAAATAATTAGTATTTTCTTAATATATAGAAAACAAGATACGACTCTTTTATAAATTGTGTTTAATTTATTATAAATTTTTATTTATTGTTACTTTGATTTATTAAATCTTTTTTAAAATTTATTAAATATAGAAATTGTTTATAGTTGCAAACTCTTGTTATTAAGTAATTGCTTGCATTGCTTGAAGACGTCTACAAATCTCTTTAATAGCATAATCTTATTCTAATATCTTTAAAGAAAGTACTAGCGTAATATATTGTTTAGAAATTTAAAAAAATTAATTCGAAAATAATATATAAAATATTGCTTTAAGTAACAAAATAATTACTTTTTATTTTAGAGTTAAAGCAATAACAAAAAAAATTATTGCACAAAAGCAAATAATAACAACAAAAAGATTTTTTATTGTTTAAAAGCTTTAATTGCAAAATATAATAATAAATAATATATATATATTTACTTTTATAACTTTTATTAATTTAAAAATGTTAATAAATTTTTTTATAATAAACTTTTTATTTAAATTTAATAATTTTGTTGTTATATTTTCTAGTATTTTGCGTTGTTATTTAAATAACATCTTTTATAACAAATTAAATATCAAAAATATTATAAAATTTATTGTTAATTTTTTGTTGTTGTTGCAACAAATATAATTAACTTTTTTAATATAAAAAGTTTTCTAAATTTGCTTTGTATTTTTAATATTTATATTTTTATTACTTTTAGTTTTGTTTTATATTTAACAATAAAATAAAAGTTTTATTAAAATATTACTTTTTATTGTTAATATATAATAAATATAATAAACTACAAAATCTTTATCTTTATTAAATTATATTATTAGAAATTTGTTATTTGCGTTATTTAAATAAGTCAAAATAATTCTTTATATTAAATATTGTTTTATTTCGAAACAAAGTAAAAATTTATAAATATCTCTAAAAAGCAATTTAAATCTTTATTGTTATTAGTATTTTTGCAAAAATTATATTTTTTTATTAGCTTTGTAAAGAACATCTTAATATTTATATTTAATAAGTTATTTATTATTATAAACAATATTTATTATTAATAAATTAAATATAACAAATATAACAATAATAACAATTGCAAATATAAGTATATATACATATTTTGCTAAAAAAATTACAATTTTAATTGTTGTATTAATAAAATATAGTATTTAACTATCAAGAACTAGGCTTAAAATCTCTATCAAAGAGATATCTAGATTAGTAACTAGGTGAAACTCAAATCTATATTAATTTTAATATATAGAACGAAAGACAAAAGAGAAAAAAAAATAAGACAACGCTAACTATATAAGATTGCAAGCTTTATGTCTAGCAAGAATTAATTTAAATTTAATTTAGTTTAGTTCAAATCTAATTAAATTAAACTTAAAAAATTAAGCGAAATTAAGACAAAAAATTGTTTAATCGACGAACGTAGTTGACGAACTATTGATCTAATATTATAACAATAGTTTCTCTCTACAAGACAAAGCTCTTGCGGAACGATCAAAACAATATAACGAACTATTGAAGAATTAAAGAATCGAAAGTCGAGAAAAATTCAAAAAACAAAATGAAACAAAACAAAATAACTAAATCTATTAAATTAAATAAAGACAAAACAAAACAAAAGCAAAACAAGATATTCGAATTTATTGAATCAAGTTAAAACAAAAAACGACGAAAACGAAACAAAATATCTAGATTCAATAAATTAAACAAAATAAAAAAAGAAGATCTTTGTTATCTAAGCAAGATTTGAGCGAAATTGAGCAAACTTAAATTAATTGAGTCAAAATTAAGTGCATTTGAAGTAACAAGACATTATTAAAACGAAACAAAAAAATCTTTGTTATTTAGACAAGATTTAGATAAAACTTAATATTTAAATTTATTAAATTAAGTAAAATAAAGCGAGAAAATCTTTATTATCTAGATAAGATTTGAGCGAAATTAAATTATCTTAATCAAAATTAAACGCATTTGAAGTGACGAAACATTATCGAAACAAAAGAAAAAAATCTTTGTTACTTAAACAAGATTTGAGCGAAACTTAATATCTAAATTTATTGAATCAAATAAAATAAAACGAAAAGATCTCTATTATTTAAGCAAAATTTGAGCGAGATTAAATTATCTTAGCCAAAACTAGACGCGTTTGAAGTGACGAAACACTATCGAAACGAAATAAAAAGATCTCTATTATTTGAGCAAGATTTGAGCAAAATCTAAGCGAGATTAAATTAATTTAGCCAAAATTAAGCGCGTTTAAAGTAACGAAATACTATCGAAATAAAATAGAAAGATCTTTATTATTTAGACAAGATTTGAGCGAAATTTAAATAAGATTAAAGACACTATTTATTCTTTTTGACATTAACAATTAAAAATAACACAAAATATTATATGTAATTTCTCGACAATAAAATTGACTAAATAATATTTATCAAAAGCTTGTTAATAATCGTTCAAAAAATTAAAAAATTTTTAAGTAAAAAAATAATTTTTTTAGTTAACGTAGTACTTAAGCAAGGCAAAGCTAAAACGTCTATTATGTTTAAAATTCAAAATGCTATTAACATATTAAAATCTTTTGTTATTTTTGACAACAACAAGTTCACGAGATTTTTAACGTTATTTAAAAAGAGAATCGATAACAATGTAACGAACAAAAATAGCATAAAAGACAAAATAAATTTTTATAAACGTAGAAAACTTAAATTCGATAACTAAAAAATTTCTTTTAAAGATACGCTTTATTTTAAAGAAATTAATATAATGATTGTTTAATTTAATTGTAAAACAAACAATATTAAGATTTTTAACATTAAGTTAAACTTCGTTATTTACGAAATATTTAAAACAAAAACGACGAAAACAATTAACATTAAACTTATAAATAACTTGAACGACAAATATTTTATCGCATAAATATTAAGTAAATTTCTTTATTTTTTAAGTAAAACTTTTGACATTAATTAACTAGATTCGAATCTAAATCGTAAAATTAAAAGACAAAAATTTAAAAAATTTAAAATTTAAACGTAAATTTTGACTCAAATTAATTAAAAAAAATAAGACGAAAATTATAAATAAAGAGACGTTGTTAACAACAAACTTAACGTTTAGAAGTTATTTAACTTAGTTATCTTGCATATAGTTAACGTAGACGCGAAAATAATATTTTATAATAACATTAACTCGTTTAATTTAATTATTAATTTTAAAATAATATGCGATAAATAATTTAACGTTAATCTTTAGCATTTAACAAAAATGTTTTTAAATATTAAAGATAAATTGTGTGTCTTAATTAAACACTTGCCTTAGTAGTTAGATTCTATAAGAAAGATTATATTTGAACTCGTCGCTTCGCGACCCTAATCTTCGATTAAAATTAATAAATTCTTAACTCTAAAACAAGCTCTAAAATCTTTTTCTAAAAGCAAACATTTAGTAGAATAGCTTAACGCTAAATGCGAAGTTTTGTTTAGTACTTGTCTACTAATTTTAATAGATAAAGCGCGCATTTAAACATAATCTTTTTATAGAATCTAAAAGCGAAATTTCATTTTTTTGTCAAAATAAGACAAATCTTAATATATCGAAAGTTTAATAAAAACAATTTTTTACTATTGATGCATAAAACTTGATCGCGATTTTCGATATATTATTGTTAAATTACTAGCAACGCAAGCATCTTACAAACGAAATAAAAAAATGCTACAAAAATAAGCAATCGATTGCAATTATAAACAAATATATAGACATAAATTACAATTTGTTTATTAATTAACTATTTTAAATTGTGTCTTTGTCGAACAACTTATGCAAAGTTGACGTCTTTAATATCAAAAATAAATTTTTACGAAACTTAAAGAACGTTGTACGTCTTAGTTAATTATTTTAATTAACAACGTTTATTCTTCGAAAATTTAGAAAATTTAACAAGTCTTTTTTTCTTTTTTTTTACGTTTACATTTTAAGCTTCTCTTAATTATTAAGCTTCGAATCGACGTTTTTTAACGTTTAATTTTTTCTTTAGTTTAGAAGTTTCGTTTGTTAACGTTGTTAACTTTGCTATGTCTTTATCTTGTTGCTTTGTATTCTTAATAAACTTAATTTGTTACTTTGTGTTCTTCGTATTCTTTGTAAATTCAAATTTAATTGTTTCGTAAAAAGATCTTTTTAAAATGCACAAACAAAGCAAAGATTTTTTAAAATTTGTAACATTTATTTTACGAAAAAACTTAGCGAAAAATTGCTTTAAAAAATAAATTTCGTTAATACTAAATTTTAAATCGTAATATAACAAACGTATAAAAAAAGTATTTAAGTTAAATTCTTTTGCGTCGCAAAGTAAGAAGATATCTTAATATTAAAGATAGTAGTAGCTTTATTGTTTAAGCTTTAAAACGCAATTATTAATATTTTTGACATTAACGTTAAATTATTGCTTAATTATAGTTTCAAATAAAATACAACAAAAACGCAAATTGTCTTTTTTATTAAACTTAACTAATTATGCTTCGTGCAATTGCGCTATAATACAATTAAAATAAGTTGTTAGATAGACTAATTTGTCTTCAAAACGCACTTCGAACTTAAATACATTTTTTGTGTTAAAAACAATTATAGTAAAGATTTTTTTATTAATTACAAACAAATAATTGTCGTATTAATCAAAGATTAACAAATTAATAACTAAGATTTTTTTGATTCGATTATTATTTTGCTAATTGTAGCGAACATAATTTGCGATGTTATGTTTTAGCTTAAAGACGTAAAAGAGATAAAAAAATATTATAGTTTTGTTTTTACAAATTGCAACAAAAACTAGAAAATTATTATTGTTAAAATTCTAGTTATTAAAGATAACTCGCTTCTTTAGATAATTCTATTTGCAAAAGTATTAAAACGAAATTAATTTGACGCAAATTACAAAAGAGAAAATTTACTAACTTCTAAATAAGAGCAATCTTGTCTAAAGTCTTTAATAAAATTTTCTTTTTACTATTAAGTATCTTTTTGTTTTTTTTCTTGTTTTTGACAACTTTCTAAGATGTGCTCTTAGATTTTTTCGTATATTTAACAAACAAAAGATTTTTCTTTAAATCTTTAATTAATTTATTGAAGCTCTTTTCTACAAAAGTAGTTAATATTTAATTGATAAACAAAATCGACAAATTAAAGAGAAGATTTGTCGAAATAATAGTTGTTTTAACAAAAATTTGTTAATTAAAAGTTATAAAAAAATTTAAAGATATTAAAGTTTTCACAATATTAGAAGACGCAAAGCTTTTATTAACAATTAAAGACATCAAATTTTTAACAATATACGAAAATGTTAATTTTTTAACAACATTAACTAGTTCGATTTCTAAAGAAAAGTCGTTTTCGTTTATAATAAGAGAATGTGTCAAAGAAAGACGAATATAAAATAAAATTTCGATTTTTGTAGTTAAAAAGACACAATTAAACACAAGAAAGCACAAAGAAGCTTAAAAAAACTATTCTCTATTTGAAGAAAAATTAATAGACGAAAGAGTTTATTTTTAAAAAAAAAATTTTAACGAAAGATATAAATAATCGAGTATCAAATCAAGCAATAACGACAAATATATAAAATTTGCAAAGTTAACAACACTACGCAATAAATAAATAAAGGCAATATTTCTCTAATAAATAGATCTTGTAAATGTTAAGAACATTGCTATTAAATAACGAATATCGTTTTTCAAAAACGCAATACAAGTGTTTCTCTACTTGTTGATTAATTAACAATTTTGAGACAAGTCGCAAAAAATAATAAGCAAATAACAAAAAAGCGTCGCGTATCTTTATTTTAATAGTCGTTCTTAAATAAGAAATTGTTATATTAAACTTTTAATTATTAATATATTTTGTCGATTGTTTTTTTCATTTTTAAATCTTTATCTCTATTTTTTTTTTCGCAAATAAAGCTTCTTTTCAATTATAAACAACGAAATAAATGCAAAACTTATTATTGCGTTCGTTGACTTGCGTACTAGTTTTTAACATTTAACAAAATTTATAATTAACTATAGTCAACATAATATTGTAAAAGGAACAAATAATTAAATTTTATTGTTTAAAATTAAAGAAAAACAATACGAGACAATTGTTAAGTACTTCGATTACGTCAATAAGTATATAAAAGTTGTCAAAGAAATAATAAAAAAACTTAAGCATTGCTAAAGCGTTAAAAGCTATAAAATGTAATTTATTGAAGCGAACGCGAAGCATTTGCGAACTTAAAAACATTTATTTAAAAAAAATTTCGACGCAATCAAAAGCGACGATACAAAAGATGCGAAAAAAAATTTTTATCTATTCGAAGATTCTAAGATAAGGCGACAATTAATTAAGATTTTAATAAATTTCTAAAAAACAACATTGTACAAATAATTGAAATTGCTAAAAGAATTTTAAATATAAGTCAAATAGATAAGCTTTTAAATCGAATTGTTCTTTAAAGTTTGCGTCGCAATATTAAAGATTAAAAATTAAAAAAACTAGTTATCTTAAATAATTAAAAAGAAATTGTCAACATATTGAATCGCAAAATAACATTACTTTTCGAAAGTCTTGCATTAAATTTTTTCAACTTGTAAATTTATAAGTTTAATCAAATTAAACTAAACATCTTCAATATATTTAAAGATCGAAAAACTAGAATTATTAAGAACAATATTTTAGTATTAACAACAACGACAACTTTATCGAAGAACTAAACAAAAGTTCGCAAAAAAAAATATTAAAAATTAATATTATTATATTAAGAAATAAATTTAATATTGAAGCAAACAACAAACAACGTATTAAGTAACAAACAAGAGTTTTTGCGAACTAAAAAATTTATAAGTCAAATGCGAAGTTCATTTTTTGTTAAAAAGCAATATTAATATTGCGACGTCAATTAAATATTAACGAATTATATAAGAAAATTAACAATAAAAGAAGCAAACATGCGTACAAAAGAGCAATACTTTAGAGTTGTTTGTTTGTTGTTAAAATTGTTGTCAATTAGATGTCTTAAATACGTATATTTTAATTATTTTCGCAACGTTGTCGAATTCGTAAGTCTTATAAATAATAAAACAAATATAATAGTTACAATTATTAAAACTCGCTTTATTAAAATATATAACAAACGTTATACGTTAGACTTGCTAAAGCGTCAAAATTCGAATTAATAAAAAATAACAAATTAACAAAAAGATAAAACAAATAACTTAAAAATCTTTAAATATATTATCGAGAAATTTTTTTTTTTAATAAAGTATAATAAGAATGCAATCAAAATAATTGTTTTTAAGATTGCAAGTACTAAGATATAAAAAAATTAAAATTGAAATAAAAATATAGTTGCGTCGCAAATGTTTAAATAACTTTAAAATAACGTTATTAATAAAAATAATTAAAATTTTAGAATTAAAGATCTAATTAATATTGAATACAATATATATCTTTATTATTTTAATGTTTGCAATAAAAAGTCGAATTTAAAATAATTTTGCAATATGTTTTATTCTTTTACGCAACAAATTATTTGTATTAATCCTTTATATTAGTTTTTCTATATAGCATTGCGTTCGAATCGCAATTGTTGTCTTCTATTTTATCTCTATTATATTAAATACGTTCGCAAAAATAATAATATTTATTTTCTTTATATTAATATCAATGTTTTAAAATACGTCAAGTTCAATAAGAAAAAAAACATTATCTAAGATTTTGTATCTTTTGATCAAAAATTTAAAAAAAGCTATACTTTAATTATTAAGAGCTTTTATTAAAAAATTCTATTTTAATAATTTAATATAATAAAAAAAGACAATATATTAATCGATATTAAAAGAGTATATATTTATAGTTTCAAAAACATAACAATATAAAAACAAATTAATTCTACAAAATACAAAAGTCTAAAATCTATTGTTTGCGATTGCAAAAATATTCGTATAACAAAATTAAAAATCGTACATAATTTTATTGTAAAAAAGAGAAAAATTGTTCAAAAAACAATTTTACTCTAGTATATAACAATTTAATTTAATAACAAGTTGTTTGACAACATAAAATTAAAAAACATAAATTAATTTACAATTTGTTATGTTTAGCAAATTGTTCTTATTTTATTAATGTTTAAAAAGCTTAACTAATACAATCGAATCGAAGATAAATTTCTCGCGTTTACTTAATTTATTTTGAGAAATTTTATTAGCAATGTCTTAATTTATAAAGCAAATTAAAACAACTCGCAAATTAAAATTAAAACAAACATTTTATTAAACAACAATTGTGTTGCAACTTAAAAAATTATCGATTATTAATATATTAATTCTTTTCAAATATTTAAAGACGCTTAAATATTTGTTATGTAAACAAAGAAACAAATTTATCTTTTTAATAGTTTCTTTAAGAAGTAAAATAAAAATTCGCAAACAAAAGTTGATCAAACGTCGCAAATATTATTTTTGCGTTAAGATCGAAATAATTATACAATAAAGACAAAATTGCTTTTGCCAAAAAAAAAAAAAAAAAGATAAATATCGATTGATAAGTTAAAAATTTAATAAAGTTTAATTGCTAATTGAACAATAAAAAATATGTAACGCAACTTTGTTACTTTAAAGATTTAGCTTTTTTAATAACAAGTTTACTTGTACTTGCGCAATTAATTAATTTGCACATAGTCTTTCTTTTAAATATAAATAATAATTTTACTTTATTATTTATTGCAATTAAAGTAGTTATTAGTTATAAATAATTGTTTTATGCGTTTGTTTTTTCTTTTTTTATTTAATTCGAGTTCGTTTTTGTTGTTGCTCTTTTTCTTAATTATTTATTGTCGCAATCTAAGTTTGTTTTGTCAAGTTTTATTAATTTGCTTTTTAATATTTACAATTTAAAAACAATTTTTTTTTTTTTATTTATTGTCAAAAATTAAGAGAAAATAATTTAGATAAAGTAATGCAAATAAATAGTTTATTAAACAAATAACAATAAACTCTATCTAATTATCTTTAAAGTTTTATTTGTTTTTAAAAAGACAAAACTTTTAAAAAGAAACATCGAAGCTTTCTCAATTATGTTTATAATAAAATAATTGATTATAAAGGCTTTTTATTAATGCTAAGAAATTACAAAGAGCAATTTATGCATTAATACAATTAAAATTAAGTTATTAATAATCTTTGCAAAGAGCTTCGAACGCTAATTAAAAATTTGTTGTTTAATTTATTCTAAAGTCTATTGTTAATCTTAATTAAAATTTACTTGTTAAACTTAAAAATGCGAAAAAAATAATAAAAATTGCAATTTTTTGTTGATAAAACATTATTGTTGCAATTATTTGCTAAAACTTAAACGCAACAAAATTTAAAAATAAAATTAATTAACAACTTATTATACTCTTTGTTTTATTTTATTTATTGCGTTCGAAGTTATCTTCTAATTTTTAAATTATTTTTGTGCTTTATTTGTAACAAGATAAAGCAAAACAAAAAGTAATAAATTTGTTATATTCGCTTAGTTTAACGACATTCTATAAAACTATACAAAATTAATTAAATAAACTAATTAGTTTCTTAAAGACGCGTTTTCTCGCAATAGAAAAACTTTTTACAACAATTTTAATTTATAATAATCTTAAGTTTCTAGAAGATCGAAAAAATTAAAAAATTAAAAAAATTTAAAAATTTCAATTAATTACATTTGTTATAATAATCGAATCTTAAAATTCTAATATCGTATTTTTTTTTAGTATATATAAAATCTAAAAAAGTATTTACTATTAACAATAATTATTGTTTTAACTTTAATTAATAAGAGTCTTAACATTAAAATACAACGCATTCTCTTTTATTTTATATATATTATATCTAATTTAATAAAATTTAAATCTTTTATATTGAGAGCGTTATTTAAAAACTCTTTCGATTGTTAAAGTACGTTAATATAAACTTTTCTTAAATTGTATTTATGTCTAAGCTTAATATACTAAAATTGCATAAAACAAAATTATATTTTACGATATTAATCTAGAGAAATAAAAGTACGACAATCAACAATATTTTTATAATTAAAATTTTTTATTTTAAACAATTAGAAATTGATTTAAACAATTTTGTTTACAATTAATATATATATTTTATTATAAATAATCTTAAAATATATAAATGTATAAAAGAGACAATTCGATTTTGAAGCTATGTTTTTCGAATTTTGTTTAACAAATTTTATTAAATTATGCTATTTATTAAATTTTAACATCTAGAATTTAATATGCTTCAACTTATATATGCAATACATATAAAAGAAATCGCATATATAGATTAAATTTTTTTGCAATATACAATAAATAGATAACAACAACAACAACGCGTTGTTTGTTTTAATAACTTTTAAGTTATTAAAAGATTAATTCTTCAAAGTTATACTATTCGCGTTATTAACACTTAGATAAAACATATATTAAATTCGTCGCAAAGCAAGTTCTTTAACAAAATTAAAAAAACAATTTCTTAGCTTAAAAAGTAGTTTTATAATTAAAACAATTTCTAAATAATTATATTATATCAAATTAATTAAAATCTTTACGCAAAATCTTTTGCAAATTTTGTATTTAATTGATTTCTAATTTTGAATTAAGAATTTTGTAATTATTAAAACTTTTGTTTTTATATAGAGACATATTTTATTTTTAAGTATGTCGTAAAGATAATAAATATCAAATTGCTTTGTTATATATTTCGCAAAGTTATCGTTATATTTTAGACAAAAATAATTAAAACGCCCAATTATGCGAAGACTTTGCTACGCATAATGCATATAATAAACTTTTTCGTTGTTATTAAAGAATTGCAAAATGTTATTCTCTTTAACAACTTAATAAATTTATTAGAAAAAAGTAATAACAACTTTAAGATTAATTAATTATTAAAATTATTAAATTTTAATTTAAAGACTTTTTAACAAAAGCGATCTTATTTCTCTTTTGATAGCGATTAATTATTTAAGAATTAAGTACTTAATACTTTATATTTAATGCGTCTTTAATTAACATTTAAATCTATTTTTAACTTAATTAGCATTAATTATTATTCGAAAAAAAAAACGCAAAACATATATAAAGTTTAATCAAAACACTATGGATTAAATTATTAATACTAAGCTTAAAAAAAAATACGTAAAGAATATTATTGTTAATCTTTAAAAAAACAAATTAAAAATATTTAACAAAAACAAAACAAAATACAATCTATATTACACATCTTTAATTAACTTCGACAATATTATTAAACTTAATATTGTCAAAATTAATATTAATATTAAAATCGATACATTAAATACTACAAAAAGTTTTTAATTTTCGCTTATTTTTATAAACTCGATTAAAACACTTTTGATGCTATAGATTACAATATTTTTTTAACTTTAAATTTCGATTTCTTTGCAAAATTTGTTGACAAAGATTCGAATTTAAGATATTAAAAATTTTAGAATAAAAACTTGATATAAAACTTTAACGTTATATTGTCTTTTTTAATTTTAAAATATAAATAACAACGCAATCTCTTTTTCTCTTTATCTTTTTTATTCTTATTTTTGTTCTTGTTTTTGTTCGTACGTTTAAGTGTCTTCTTGTGCGTTAAAATTATAATCAAAGATGCGTTGCACAACTTTGATTGTACTTAAATTATAATTATTTAAATTAATTAATCTTTTTTGCTTTTTATTATTTAATAAAAGTATAATATTTTAAGAAAATATTTTTTGCGACGCATTTAACGTTATCTTTCTTAATAATTAACAAAGTCGACAAAATGTTTGCAATGTTTGAAAAAACTCTATATTAAAGACTTTTTTGCTTTGAGATTCTTTACTTAATATATTAATTTTATCTTTTTTATTATTTGTAGCAAATCTTTGTTCGATGCTTTTTTGTTTTCTTTTTGTAAACAATGCTTTAAATATATTGTTTAACAATTATTTTACTTTTTGCGCTTTATACTTTGTTAAAGTCGAATTAATAGACGAAACTATTTTAGTGTTCTTTGCATTAATCGCATTTTTGTCTTTCTTTATCTTTAATATTATTTTTTCGCTATTTTTATTTAACGTTTGATCTCGTTTTAGAATATTTAAAATTTTGGCACTATACTTTGACAACGCACTTTAGATGTCGTCGAGTTTGCATTTTAAATTTTTGTTATTAATAATTAAATATTCTTAAGTGTTAAGAGTCTTTAATATTGCATTTAACATTATTAAAGTTAAAATAAATCGCAAAAAAGAACTCTTAAAAACATTTGTTGCTTTGCGCTTTCTTTACTTCTTTAGCTAACATCTTAATTAAAGACGCTTAAATTTGTTTTTCTTTTGCTTTAAGTTTAACTTCTTATATTAATTAATCGAAATTTTCTTTTTAAGATAACAAGTTAAGCAATATAAATTTAATTAATTTTTTTTGAACGTTAATAATATTGTATTGTTTAAATCTTAATTAATAAAAAATCTTAATTCGATTTTACAATAATAGTTATTTTTTTTCTTTAATGTAAAATTGATTAACTCTTATATATTTTAAAATATATTATGTCTTTTATTTATTGCTTTTGTTATCTACTTTTTAAGTTTAAAACTCTTTGTCTCTATTAAATCTTTTTGTTTGTTATTATTTTTGCGATTTACAAGATCTTGCTCTTTTGCGATAAACTTCTTTATTAACGTTCGACTTAATATATCTTTTTCGCTTCAAATACTTTTATATTATTTCGAAAACAAAAAGATAAAATATATTAACTCTTCGTCGCATTAATTTGTTTTATTAAGTTGTTAATATATCTTTACAATAAACGAAAAAAGCATTTAAATGTAGACTTTTTAAATATTTAGATTGTTAATATTTAATTTATATATGGTTATGCAAATTAGAATTCTTAAATATAGACAATTTTTAAATCTTTTTTTGAAAGTTTTTTAAATACGTTTTTTGTCGTTTTTAATTATAGAAGTCGTTATTAACTAAATTTATTCTATTGTCTTTAACAAATAGTTTAAGATCTTTATTTATTATTAAATGCGTTTGTACATTTTATTTATATTAATTATTTTGTTAATATAAACAATTGTCTTTAAAATATCTTAAAATCTTTTAACTTGCGTCGACAATATATATTGCAAATTTTTTATATATTTTTTAGTATACTTTATAAGACTAAATTATATATATATTTTTAATCTATTTAAAAATATTTTAAAAATTTGCATATTAAAGACAAATTTACATTGCTTCTTTACGTTCTTTAGAGTTTTATTATTAAATATAATC
>JAABUL010003739.1_pt1 | contig 21876 bp, 22 predicted proteins | sample 5559151 | NCBI WGS metagenome assembly JAABUL01 (sample SAMN10711876, study PRJNA513368) | rock metagenome | isolation source: Antarctica rocks | place: Antarctica: Victoria Land, Pudding Butte sud | reverse complement strand
CCTGCTGCCGGATCGCACGGCCTCGACCCTGGCCGGCTGGCTCGAACGGCGGTCCAGCATAGCCGTCGTTGCCAGGGATCGCTCGACCGAGTACGCCAGAGGCGCGGACCTCGGCGCCCCACGGGCCCTCCAAGTCGCCGACCGTTGGCACCTGCTCGCGAACATGCGCCAGGCTGTCGAACGGTGGCTCCATGGCGCTCATGCCAGGCTCCGGCGATTGCCGCCCGTTCCCGGTCCGGCACCTCTCGCACCCCGGCGCGATCAGGCCTGACCGTATTCGAGCGCGGTGAGGATCTGCTCGGTGCGGCGCGTGCCGAGGTCCGTCTTCGCGGCGTCGATCGGGCTGCGCCCGTCGAGTTCGGGATGGGGTGAGGTCAAGAACTCGCGCGCCTCTGCTTCCGTGCCGAGGGCGCGGCGCGCGTGCACGAAGAGTCGCGCATCCGCTCCGTCCGCTCGCTCTCCCGCGGCGAGAGCCTGGTCTCGCGCCGCTCGAGGGTCGTCTTGGGGACGACACCCCGTTCCAGGGCAGAGACCTTGGCCTTGTCGTGCCCGCCGAGCCATTCAGCGACGTGTCGAAGAGCCGCGCGGGGAAGTCCCTTCTCCACCGCCTTCTCGATCATGACAGACGAAGGCGATGAAAACCGGCCCTCCGCTTCCGAGAGAGGGCCGGCGGAGTCGGACGCGTCGCGTGCCGCTGCAGCGTTCCTGGTCCCGATCTCGACCACCAGCATGGTGGCGTCCCCGACATGGATGACGTTGTCTCGATGATGTGCGCGGCGGGGCAACTTCAGGCGCCCTCTCCCCGCCTTGGAGACGACGGCGGCCGACGCGCCACCCTCCCGCGGCCCTTGCAGGAAGGCGACCCCCAGGATCGCGGCCACGGCTTTCGCATCATAGTTCGGAAGCATCGCTTCGATCCTCCCCGCATGGGCCAACATGGCACCCCAAATGGGCCGGTTCAAGGGAAGGGCGGGGGACTGACCTCTCACTACGGCCACGACGGCCCCCCGGAGAGCGCGCCATGGCGGCCGCGGATTCGGCCGGCGCCCGCCGCACGTTGCTGCGATCGTGGGCTTCCGACAGCGACAGCACGAAAGCGAGATGCCGCGCCCCGTCAGGACGACTCGCACTGACAAATCTGTGCGTGTCTGCTAACAGTAAGCCATGGCTTACTCGTTAGACCTTGCTCCCGCTCTTGCCGCATTGGCCGACCCGACGCGACGCACTCTCTTCGAGCGGCTCGCACAAGAGCCGGCATCGGTGGGCGCGCTGGCTGCGGGCATGACGGTCACGAGACCGGCGGTATCCCAGCACCTTCGTGTGCTCAAGGACGCCGGCCTCGTGCAGGACGAGGCGCAAGGCACGCGCCGCGTTTATCGAATCGACCCCCGAGGCATTGGCGTCATGCGGAATTGGCTCGATCAGCACTGGGCGGCAGCCCTGGACGCCTTTCAGGCTTACGCCGACACGGTCGAGGAGGAGCCCCAATGAGCATCGCGCCTGTCGTCAGGACCGTGGACGCGAAGGCGTCGCCGAATCGCGCGTTCGAACTCTTCACGACGCGGATGGGCCGCTGGTGGCCAGTGGGCAAGACGCCGGGCCGGAACCCGCACGACGATGTCGTGGTCGAGCCTTTCGCCGGCGGGCGCTGGTTCGAGCGCGATGCCGTTGGCGTCGAGACCCAGTGGGGCCAGGTGCTGTCCTGGGAGCCCCCGGGCGCCTTCTCCTCGGCTGGCAGCTCAACGGCAGCTGGACCTACGATCCAGATCTCCTGACCGAGGTGGAGATCACCTTCACGCCCCTGGAGCGCGGTGGCACGCGGGTGCGGCTGGAGCACCGCCAGCTCGAACGCTTCGGTGCAGACGCCGAGAGGGTGGCCGACGCGGTAGGCAGCGGTTGGCCGGCGAGGCTGAGCGATTTCGTCGCCTACGTCGACACGCAACCTGCCTGAGATGAGGATACGCCATGTCAGGATTCGTCGTTCACACCATTCCGGGCAGCCCTTACGCCCGCGCTGTCCTGGCGACTTTGGAGGAGAAAGGCGCACCCTGGCGTCTCGTGCCGCTCGCGCCCGGCGACCAGAAGCGGGGGGCTCATCTCAAGCGCCAGCCGTTCGGCAAGATGCCGGTGCTCGAACACGACGGCTTCGCCCTCTACGAGACGCAGGCGATCCTGCGCTACCTGGACCGGATCCTGCCGGCGCCCTCCTTGACGCCCGCCGACCCGCGAACTGCGGCCCGCATGGATCAGGTGATGAACGTCAACGACTGCTATCTCTTCCCGGGTTGCGGGAACGTCATCGTCTTCCACCGCGTGGTCGGGCCGCAACTCCTGGGGCTTGCTCCCGATGAGGCTGCGATCGCGGAAGCCATGCCGCAGGCCCGCATCGTCTTTCCCGAACTGTCGCGACTTCTGGGCGAGCAGCCGTTCTTTGCCGGCGAAGCGCTCAGTCTCGCCGACATCATGCTCGGACCTCAGCTCGACTTCTTCTCCGCGGCTCCCGAATGGGCGGGACTGACGGCTTCGGCTTCGAACCTCGTGGGATGGCTCGAACGGATGCGGGCACGCCCGTCGATGCAGGCCACGACCTGGCGGCGCGTCGCGGCGGCGGCGGAGGCGGCATAGTGGCCGATATCATGCACTTGCTGCGTATTCGGGCCGCGCCGGAGCGGGTCTACACGGCCCTGGCGACGCCGGAGGGTGTGCGCAGCTGGTGGACGCCCGAAGCAGACCTCGACCTTCATGTCGGCGGCGTCGGAGAGTTCCGGTTCCACGGCGGAGATGAAGATCACGCGCGTGCGGATCGAGGCGCTTGAACCGCCTTCGCGGATCGTCTGGCGCACGACTGAATCGTTCCGACCTGAGTGGGCCGACACCGTCATCACCTTCCGCATCCGACCCAGCCCCGAGGGAGCCACGCTCCTGTTTTCCCATGGGGGTTTCCCTGATGCCGACGAGGACTACGCGCTCTGCACGACCGGCTGGGCGATTTACCTCACGCGTCTGCAGCAGGTCGCCGAGACGTGAGGGTCCACTTCGAGCGCAGCGAAGCGACCCAGCTCGACCGTCGCGGAGGCTGGGTTGCTTCGCTCGTCGCTGCGAGCGAAGCGGCAGCCGCAAAGACGGCTCTCCAACCCGCCCCCAACCGCCCGCCGGACATCGCCCGGCGTGGTGCGGTCCTGTCCCGCGGAGGTCCGACCCCCCCGCCCCGCGTTAGCTCGTCGGCACCGTCGCGCACAGCCTTTCCGCGGCCGCGAGGGCGTCGCGCACCCGGCCGCCCGGGAGGGCACCCGGCAGGGCGGCGGCGTCGCGGGCGATCGCGACGATGCGGTCGAGGTCGATGCCTGTGCTGACGCCCATGCGGGCGAACATCCAGGCGAGGTCCTCGGTCGCGACATTGCCGGTGGCGCCGGGCGCGAAGGGGCAGCCGCCGAGGCCCGCGACGGAGGCGTCGAAGATCCGCACGCCGCGCGCATAGGCGGCGTGGACGTTGGCGGTGCCGAGCCCGTAGGTGTCATGGGCGTGGAACGCGAAGGTGGCGCCCGGGAAGCGCGCCATGGCGGCCGCGAAAAGGCCGCCGACATGCTTCGGGTCGGCCCGGCCCGTGGTGTCGCAGAGGCAGAGTTCGGCGTCGGGCCGCGCCGGTACCAAGCGGTCGAGCAGCGCCATGACGTCGGCCTCTGCGACACGGCCGTCGAACGGGCAATCGAAGGCCGTGGCGAAGTTGAGGCGCAGCGCCGTGCCGGGCGGCAGCGCCGCCGTCAGCCGCTCGTATTCGGCGGCCGACTCCGCCGGCGCCCGGCGGACGTTGCTGCGGTTGTGGGCTTCCGACACCGACAGAACGAAGGCGAGGTGCCGGGCGCCGGCCGCGAGCGCGTCGCGCCCCCGCCGCTCGCTCGGCGCCAGCACCTGCGGGTCGAGGCCGGGCATCGCGGCCGAGGCCGCGAGCAGCTCCGGCGTGTCGCGCAGCTGCGGCACCGCAGCAGGGCTGACGAAGGAGCCGATCTCGATGCGGCCGAGGCCGGCCGCGACCAGCCGCCGGAGGTAATCGATCTTGACCGCGGTCGGGATGAAGGGGCCGATGCCCTGGATGCCGTCGCGCGGGCCGACCTCGACGATCTCGATCCGTTCCATCACAGCACCCCCTCGTCCCGCAGCGTCGCGATCTCGCCGGCGCTCAAGCCGAGATGCTGGCCCAGCACCTCCTCGGTATGGGCGCCGACGGCCGGCCCGGGCCAGCGGATGGCGCCGGGGTCGTCGATGAGATGCGGCACCACGCCGGCATGGAGCACGGTGCGGCCGAAGGCCGGGTCCTCGACCTCGCGCACCATGCCGCGCATCCGGAACTGCGGGTCGGCCGCGACCTCGGCGGCCGAGTAGATCAGCGTCGCGGGGATGTCGGCCTCGGCGAGGCGCCGGTCGGCCTCGGCTGCCGTCATGGCCGAGGTCCAGTCGGCGATAAGGGCGTCGAGCGCATCGACGTTGCGGAGCCGGGCTGGGTTGCCGGCGAAGCGCGGGTCGCGCGCGAGCTCAGGCGTCCCCATCAGGGCGCAGAGCTTGCCGAACAGCGGTTCCGAATTGGCCGCCAGGATGATCCAGAGGCCGTCGGCGCAAGGGTAGGCGCTGGTCGGGGCCGCGGTCGGGATGCGCGAGCCGGCCGGTTGCCGCACCGTGCCGAGCACGCTGAGATCGGGCAGCAGGCCTTCCATCATGGACAGCACGCTGTCGGTCAGCGCCACGTCGAGCGTGCGGCCTCGCCCGTCGCCGCCAGCCCGGCCATCGCGGCCGGCCCGGTCCCGCCGCCACAGCGCCGCCATGATGCCGAAGGCCGCGTAGAGGCCGGCGAGCGAATCGCCGATGCTGACGCCGACCCGCACCGGCGGCAGCGCCGTCATGCCGGGCGGATGGTTGCAGAGGTAGCGCAAGCCGCCGATAGCCTCGCCGATCACCCCGAAGGCGGCGCGGTCGCGGTAGGGCCCGTCCTGGCCGAAACCCGAGATGTGCGACACCACGAGGCCGGGCCGCGCCTCGCGCAGGGCGGCGTCGCCGAGGCCCATCTTCTCGAGTTGGCCGGGCCGGAAGTTCTCGACCAGCGCGTCCGACGCGGCGGCGAGGCGCAGCACGATGCCGCGCGCCTTCGGGTGCTTGAGGTTCAGCGTCACCGAGCGCTTGTTGCGGCCGTGCATGGACCACCAGGGCGCGGCACCATCGACCTGCCGGCCCCATTGCCGCACCGGGTCGCCGCCCGGCGGCTCGATCTTGATCACGTCGGCCCCGAGATCGCCGAGCAGCCGCGTGCAGAAGGGCGCGGCCACGAAGTGCCCGAGTTCCAGCACGCGGAGGCCCGTCAGCGGGCCGTGGGACGGGGTGTCGGTCATGGCTCCTCGCTGCTCGTTCGGGCGACCGCGATGGCGCGCTTTAATGCATGGAGCGACGCGCGGGAAGAGACCGGGGCGAGGCCGGACGGAGATTTCACTGCCAGAACACGCGGCCGAACTGGAGCCCCGCGGTCTCGGCCCCGCGCAGGTAGACGGAGTAGAGCCCGGGACCCCAGAGCAGGCCCGCGTTGACCGCCACGTAGAGGCTGGGGACGACGAGGTTGGCGAGCGCGAGCGCGCGGCGCGCCGATGTCGGCCAAGTGCCGAGTTCGGTGCTCACGGCGAGGAACAGGGCCAGCGAGCTGAACTGCACGAGCCGGGACGTGTCCGACCCCAGCAGGATCAGCGGCAGTGAGGCCAGGGCCGCGAGCGACAGGAGCCATCCGCTGCGCCGTCGCAACGCCGCCAGGACCGGCAGCCAATAGAGCTTGTAGGCCAGGATGGCGCCGAGCGCCGCCAGTCTCGGGTGGGACCGCACCAAATCCACCGCCGAATGCTCGGCTCCCGGGTCCGGCCGGCCGGCCCTGATCAAGGCCTGGGCGAGATCGCGGTGCCAAGTCACGGCGTAGGACGCGATGAAGGCGAGGTAGAGCAGGCCGAACGCCGCGACCCACTCCCGCCTGTCGTCGCGGTCGGCCGCCAGCACGATTCCCGCGGCCACGAAGGGCGTCATCGTCTCGTGGGTGGCGATCATCAGCGTCGCCACCGCGATCCTGTCGACGGGGCCGAGGCGGCACTGAACGGCGAGAAGGCCGAGCAATAGGACGAGGATGTCGCCGTAGCCCGGCCCCACGAGCGCGTAGGCCAGGATCGAGGAGGACAGGACCGAGAAGATTTCCAAGGACGACAGTTGCCGCACCTCGAGCAGGCGCATGGCGGCGGCGAATGTGGCGAACAGCACTGCGTACCAGAGAAGCGTGAAGGCGCTGCCCTCGAAGCCCAGCACATGGGCCAGGGCCGGCAGGCCGATCCGCCGGCTCGTCGCGTTGAACGGGTCGGCATCCCAATAGTCGGTCGCCATGTGCCGGTAGTCGACGCCGTTCGACACCAGGCCATGTACCCCGATGAGGGCGGCAAACAGCAGGAACCACGGGAGAGCCCGCAGGGTGCAGCGGACCACCTCCGCTCGCAGTGCCGGCGGCGCGACGTAGAGCCTGCAGCAGCTCGCCACCACCACGAACAGCATGAAACCATGGGCGTAGAAATGCTTGAACGCGACGGCCCGCGGCCCGAGCACCCCGTTGACGTTGCCGGCCAGTAGCAGGAGGGCGCCGAACAGCAGCGCGGCGGCGGGGGCCGGACGCGCCAGGGACGCCAGCACCGCGGAATCCCGGAAGCGCCGGACGAGGGTGGACCCCGGCCGGGCTGGGTCGGCGGTTCCGGTCGGCACGGTCGCGTTCATGTCCTGCCCTCGCCTTTCCTTGCTGAGGATCGGACCTGCTTCCGACCGCCCGGACACTTGAAGCTCGTTCCCGCGGGGCCTAATGGGGCTGGTGGGCCGAGCGCGGCCCGGATCGGAAGCGTCCGCGATGCGCCGCCAGGACAGGATGAAGCTTGGGACCTTCGTCTACACCTACGGCTTTCATCCCGCGAGCTGGATGCATCCCGGCAGCGCGGTCGGCGCAGCCAACAGTTTCGCGCATTTCCTGAACGTGGCGAGGATCTCCGAGGCCGCCGCGTTCGACTTCATGTTCATGGCCGACTCGCCCGCGGCCGCGGTCGGCGACCCCGACGCCCTGGCCCGGCAGCCCAACAAGATGAACCGCTTCGAGCCGCTGTCGCTGATCTCGGCCCTCGCGGTCGCGACCGAACGGCTGGGCCTCGTGGCCACGGCCTCGACGAGCTATTACGAACCCTACAACCTCGCCCGCATCTTCGCCTCGGTCGACCACCTGAGCGGCGGCCGCGCCTGCTGGAACGTGGTCACCAGCGACCACGACGAGACGGGCTACAACTTCAATAGGCGCGGGCTCGATCCGCACGCGCTGCGCTACGAGCGCGCCCGGGAGTTCGTCGAGGTCTGCTTTGGCCTTTGGGACAGCTTCGAGGACGGCGCGCTGCTGCTCGACCGCGAGACCGGCCTCTATCACGACAAGACGAAGCTCCACACGCTGAACCACGAGGGCAAGCACTTCCAGGTGCGGGGTCCCTTGAACATCGCGCGCCCGCCGCAGGGCCGGCCGGTGATCGCCCAGGCGGGCGGCTCGGAGGCCGGCATCGCGCTCGCGGCCGAGACCGCCGAACTGGTGTTCGGCCTCGCCTCCGACATCGACCGCAGCCGCGACTTCTACGCGGCGCTGAAAGCGCGGATGCAGGATTTCGGCCGCGCGCCCGACAGCCTCAAGGTCATGCCGGGGATCGTGGTCAATGTCGGACGGACCGAGGCCGAGGCCCGGGCCAAGGTGGATTTCCTGCTCGACAGGCTGCACCCCGACGTCGGGCGGCTGATGCTGTCCGAGTTCCTCGAAACCGACCTTCGCGGGGTCTCGCTCGACGCGCCCTTCCCTCTCGAGCGCCTGCCCGAAACGCCGAAAGGGTCGCGGGCTCTGTTCGAGGAACTCACGGCCTTCGTCAGGCGGGGCCATACGGTGGGCGAGCTGATCCGGCTCTACGCCGAGAAGCATACCGGCAACGGCATCACGGGCACGCCGCAGCAGATCGCCGACGTCCTGGAGGAATGGTTCGAGACGCGGGCCGCCGACGGTTTCATCCTGATGGTGCCGACGCTGCCATCGGGGCTCGAAGACTTCGTCGCGTTGGTGGTGCCGGAGTTGCGCCGGCGGGGGCTGTTCCGCGCCGACTACGAGGGGCCGACCCTGCGCGACAACCTCGGGCTCGCCCGGCCGGTCCACCCGCGCAGCGCAGCCGCCCGCGCGCCATGAGTCCTCCTGGTCCTCGACCGCGCGGTTTGGATCGGGGCGACGCCGCCCGAAACACCACGAGCCCGATGCCGCTGCTCGATCACCCCCGCACGCTGCCGCTGCTCGTGGCGGGCGCCTTCTTCATGGAGTTCCTCGACGGCACGGTGATCGCGACCGCGCTGCCCGCCATGGCGAAGACGTTCGACGTGCAGCCCGTCGACCTGTCGGTCGGCGTGTCGGCCTATCTGTTCACGCTGGCGCTGCTGCTGCCGGCCAGCGGATGGGCGGCGGAACGGTTCGGCACCCGGCAGGTGTTCATGACGGCGGTCGCGGTGTTCACGCTGGCGTCGGTCGCCTGCGGGCTCAGCACCGGTCTCGTGAGCTTCACGCTGGCCCGCATCGTCCAGGGCGCCGGGGGTGCGCTGATGGTGCCGGTGGGGCGGCTCGCGGTGCTGCGCGTCACGGCCAAGTCCGACCTCATGCGGGTCATCGCGATCCTCACCTGGCCGGCCCTTACGGCCCCGATCCTGGCGCCGCCGCTCGGCGGGCTTCTCACCACCTATGCGTCCTGGCGCTGGATCTTCTTCATCAACGTGCCGCTGGGCTTGCTGGGGCTCTGGCTGGCGTGGCGCGTCGTGCCGCCCGGGCAGGGCGACGAGCGTCGCCGGCTCGACCTGCGCGGGCTCGCGCTCACCGGCCTCGCGGTGCTGGCCCCGATGGCGGGAATCGAACTCATGGGCCGCGAGACGGTCGACTGGCCCATCGTCGTGGCGCTCGGCCTGGCGACCTTCACCTTCGCCGCGATCGCGCTGCGGCACATCCGGCGCCATGCGGATCCCATCCTCAGGCTCGACGGGCTGAAGCAGCGGAGCTTCGCGATCTGCCTCCTAGGCGGTTCCCTGTTCCGCATCGCGGTCAGCGCCGTGCCGTTCCTGCTGCCGCTGATGTTCCAGGTCGGCTTCGGCCTCGACGCCTTCCGGTCGAGCCTGCTCGTGCTGGCGCTCTTCGTGGGCAATGTCGCCATAAAGCCGCTGACGAGCGCGATCCTGCGCCGCCTGGGCTTCCGCAACGTGCTGGCCGGCGATTGCTGCCTCACCGCGCTGGCGATCCTCGGCTGCGCCGCAATCGCGCCCGACACGCCGCTCGCCCTGACCCTCGCGCTGCTGGTCTTGGCCGGGATGACGCGTTCCATGGGGCTCACGGCCATCAACACCCTGGCATTCTGCGACATCGCGCCCGCCGCGCTGAGCGGCGCCAACACGCTGTTCAACATGTTCCAGCAGATGTCGTTCGGCCTCGGCGTCGCGGTCGGGGCGCTGTCGCTTCGGGTCGCCGAGATCTGGCGGCCGGCCGGGGCCGCGCATGCGACACCGTTCGAGTTCCGCATCGCCTTCGTGATCGTCAGCCTCGTAGCCCTGGCGGCCGCCGCCGACGCACTGCGCCTGCCGGCCGACGCCGGTGCCGAGGTGGCCCGCGGATGACGTGATTTCCGGCATCTTACGTCAGTCCGGCGACGCCTCGGCAGGCCCGAACAGAAGGTCGAGTTGGGCCTCGATCATCGCGCCCACGTTCAAAGGCTCGAAGCGTTCGAATAGGGACCCCCACAGCAAGCCCAAAAGGGCGGGCGTCACGACGAGGAGCGGGAAGTGCCGTGCCGCGTCGGCGACCGGCTCGCCCCGCGACTTGGCTCGCTCGGCCAAGGCTCTCATCAACTCGAGGCCCGGCTCGACCACCGAATGGTAGTAAGCCTCCGCGAGGCCGGGAAACCGCGGCCCTTCCGCGATCAGGAGGCGGATCACCTGCGCGCCGCCGCCGTCCCGCAACCGCCGCCACAGCGCTGTGAGAAGGCGCCCGGCAAATACCCGGGTCGGTTCGTCGAGTTCCGGCTGGAACGCCCTGACGCTCTCCAGGGCTGGCACGACCGTGCTTCGGATAATGGCCTCGAACAACGCTTGCTTGTGTTCGAAGTGAAGATACGCCGTACCCTTGGCGACGCCGGCCCGCGCCGCGATATCGTCCATTCGCGTCGCCGCGAATCCATGCTGAGTGAACAAGTCGAGCGCCGCCCCGAGGACCGAGGCACGCGTCGACGCCGCACGTTCGGCTCGGGACGAGCGGGTGCGCCCAGGCACGGGCTTCTTGGCGGGGCTGTTCACGGTCATACGGCGTTCTAACCACGAAAATCGACAACATCCACGCTTGTCAATGACTGACTTCTCAGTCATTATGAGTGTGGTTGGTTATAGAGGTTGAATCATGCCGAAACCTGTTCTCATCGTCGGCGCCGGGCCGACTGGCCTGACGCTCGCCTTGTGGCTCGCACGTCTCGGCGCGCCGGTGCGGATCATCGACAAGGACGACGGCCCTGGTGAAACGTCCCGCGCCATGGCCGTGCACGCGCGCACGCTCGAATTCCACCGCCAGCTCGGGTTCGCGGACGAGGTGGTGACCAAGGGCATCAAGGTGGATCGGGTCGCGATCCGCGAAGCGGGGCGCCTCGAAGGGCGGGTCGAGTTCCGCCGCTTCGGCGAGGGCCTGAGCCCGTTCCCGTTCATGCTCTCGTTCCCGCAGGATGAGCACGAGCAGGTCCTGATCGCTCATCTCGAACGCGCGGGGGTCCGCGTCGAGCGGAAGGCGAAGCTGGCCGGCTTCACGCAGGACGATGACGGCGTGCGCGCCTCGGTCGAAAGCCCGGCCGGAACCGAGACGATCGAGGCGAGCTATCTCGCCGGCTGCGACGGCGCACGCAGCACGGTCCGCGAGGTGCTGAACATCGGCTTCCCGGGCGGCACTTATGCGCAGCGTTTCTTCGTTGCCGACGCCCAGGTGAAAGGCGACGCGATGGCGGACGGCATGAACATCTGCATGACGGGGCAGGATTTCTGCCTCGTGATCCCGGTCCGGCGCCCCGGCGCGGCGCGGCTGATCGGCATCGTCCCCGACGGTGCCGACGGAGGGCAAGCGCGTTTCGCCGACGTCGAGCCTTCGGTCCGCCGCAATACCGGGCTGGTTGTCGAGCACGTCGAATGGTTCTCGACCTACCGCGTCCACCATCGGGTATCCGATCGCTTCAGGGGCGCCCGCGCGTTTCTGCTGGGCGACGCGGCGCACGTGCACAGCCCGGTCGGCGGGCAAGGGATGAACACCGGCATCGGCGACGCGGTGAACCTGTCCTGGAAGCTTGGCGCGGTGGTGAACGGTCGTGCCGCGGCCGAAATCCTCGACACTTTCGAGCCTGAGCGGATCGCTTTCGCGCGCCATCTCGTGAACACGACCGACCGCATGTTCCAGCTCATCACCGACCGAGGGCTCCTTGGCAAAGGCTGGCGCACCGTCGTCATGGGGCACGCCTTCCCGCTCGCCTTCAAGCTCCCGATGGTGCCCCGGGCGGCTTTCAAGACCGTTTCACAGATCGAGATCGAATATCGCGCCGGCCCGCTGAGCGCGGGGGCGGCGGGTGGCGTGCGTGCCGGGGATCGCCTGCCCTGGTTGGCCGACGGCGTCACGGACAATTTCGACCCGCTGCGCTCGCTCGACTGGCAGGCCCACGTGTACGGGAGCGCGAAATCGGGGCTCCGCGCCGCGGCGGAGGCGAGCAGACTGCCGCTCCACGAATTCGCCTGGACCGGCGGCGCCCGCGAGAAGGGGCTCGCGCGCGACGCGCTGTATCTCGTGCGGCCTGACGGCTACGTCGGCTTTGCGGACCAAGATGCCGATCCGGCCGCATTGACCGGCTATCTCTCGCGCTGGGGTATCGAGCCGAGACCAAAGGCGGCTTGACGCAGCGTTCGGCTCGCGCCGGCGGAAAGCCGGGGCTCAGTCAGACGTCCGTGTGCCGGATCGCCCTACGGGTCCCGGCCTCCGCCGGGACGAGCGGGGAGGTAACGCCGGGGTTGGGCCGATACGTCGGGTTCGGGCTCGACGGTCGCGCGCCGGCCCGCTATCTCAAGCTCATGAAGTTCCTCGACGAAGCCAAGGTCTACATCCGCTCCGGCGACGGAGGTGCGGGCTGCGTCTCGTTCCGCCGCGAGAAGTTCATCGAATTCGGCGGGCCGGACGGCGGCGATGGCGGCAAGGGCGGCGATGTCGTGGTCGAATGCGTGCAGGGCCTGAACACGCTGATCGACTATCGCTACCAGCAGCACTTCAAGGGCAAGACCGGCATGCACGGCATGGGACAGAACCGTGCCGGCGGCAAGGGCGCCGACGCGCTCATGAAGGTGCCGGCCGGAACCCAGATCTTCGAGGAGGACGGGGAGACGCTGCTGGCCGACCTCACCGAGGTGGGACAGAAGATCACGCTGGCGCGCGGCGGCAACGGCGGCTTCGGCAACGCCTATTTCACGACCTCGACCAACCGCGCCCCGCGCCACGCCAATCCCGGCCAGGACGGCATCGAGCGGACAGTATGGCTACGGCTGAAGCTGATCGCGGAAGCCGGGCTCGTGGGCCTGCCCAACGCCGGCAAATCGACCTTCCTGGCCGCCGTCTCGGCCGCCAGGCCCAAGATCGCCGACTATCCGTTCACCACGCTGAAGCCGGGTCTCGGCGTGGTGCGGCTCGGTGATCGCGAATTCGTGCTGGCCGATATTCCGGGGCTGATTGCCGGCGCCCATGAGGGGCTCGGACTGGGCGACCGCTTCCTCGGCCATCTCGAGCGCTGCAACGTGCTGCTGCACCTCGTCGATGCCACCGGCGACCACGCCGGGCAGGTCTACAAGACCATCCGGCACGAACTTGGGGCCTACGGGGCCGGGCTCACCGAAAAGCCCGAGATCGTGGCCTTGAGCAAGGTCGATGCGGTCGACGCCGAGACCCTGAAAGCCCAGGCGGCACGGCTGAAGCGGGCGGCGAAGCGCGCCCCGCTCACGCTGTCGGCGGTCAGCGGGGCCGGGATGACCGGGGCGCTCGGCGCCCTGCTGCAGGCCATCGACGAGCACCGCCGCGAGGCTGCGGCGGTCGAGGCGCCGGCCTGGCAGCCGTGAGCGCCGTCCGGTCTGGGCTCGAGTAGCCGCAGCGCCCCGCTCGGTCGCGACCGAAGCTGCGTCGGGGTGGAATCATGCGATCCACAACCAGATGCCCGCGGCCCATCCGGCAAACGGGATGTGCGCCCAGGTCGCTGCGAGCCAGACCACGAGGCCGCCAGCGAGCGCGTGCAGGCCGAAGCCGCCGAGCCGCGCCCTCCCGGAGATCACGGCCGCGAACGGCCAGTAGCTCGTCAGCTTCTCCCAGACCGGCCAGGTGTCCGGCTGCAACCGCTGCTTCTTGCGATCCTGAAACGCGGCGCCGAACAGGGCCAGCACCATGATGGCCGCTGAGACGACGATGTTCTTGCCGATCGGGTAGACCGCGATGTGGCAGGCGCCCCAGAGCGCAAAGGCCCACATCATTGGATGCCGCGTCACCGCATAGACCCCCCGGGCCTCGGACGGCACCTTGCTCGCTGGCCCGGGTGACGGCAACGCCGGATTTCGAACGACCGATCCCATCAGCAGCACGGAGGCCAGCAGCATGACCACCGTCACGATCGCCCACAGCGCGTTCCCCACGTCCCAGAGCGGCGCGGTCGCTGGCGCGGCACGATAGGCGGACGCCATCCAGGACAGCGTTGCGATCCCGACCAGCGAGTAGATGCCGAGGAACACCGCCTCGCCCATGGCCTGCACGAGCGGCCGGCGCAGCGGGTGCGACAACAGGAAATGTGTACCCACGAAAGCAGTGGCAGCGACAAAAACGGGTGCTATGGCGTCCAAGTCTTTCTCCCGTGTCAGGACCGGGCGGGGCGATCGTGCCCCGCCATCATGATCCCACTCCACCGCGACCGTAGCATCCCAGGGCGTGCCGCCGGCCGCGATATGCGCCCTTAGAAGCCCAGCTTTCGCCCAGAATGCCGCCTAGCGATCTCGTTCCGCGCTTCGGCGCCGAGGAACACGAGATGATGACCACGTCCAAAATCCTGCTGGCCGCTGCCGCAGCCATCGCCCTGTCGTCGGCCGCTGCGGCACCGGCCTTCGCGGTCGCGATCAGCCACACCAACCGCGCCGGCGGCGAACCCGGTGCGGTGACGACCCCGAGGAGCCATGGCACGCCGCCGACCGACATCACCGGCCCGAGCCGTTTCGACAAGCTGCGCGGGGACTCCGCCGCGCGCTGATGTCGGGCAAGGCCGCGCCGAAACGATGCGGCCGAAAGGTGCCGGTCCGCGTTGGCGCAGACGATCCAGCTGCGCCAACGCGGAGAACCGGACAATGGGCGAGACCATTCGGGAGCATATGCCGGTCGTGGCCAATGACGGCCGGCATGTCGGTACCGTCGATGGTGTCGAGGGCGATCACATCAAGCTCACGCAGGACGACGCGACCTCGGGCGGCCAGCATCATTTGATCCCGTTGAGTTGGGTCGACGCGGTCGAGGGTGGGACGGTCAAGCTGACGAGATCCTACGGCGACGCGTTGCAGAATTGGCAGCCGGCCGGCTGAGCTTACCCCGCGTACTTCGGACGGAGGCCAATTCGGTCGGGAACCCAGGGCCTCGGCGCCTGCGGGGAACTGAGATCCGCGATCCGGATCGGTGACGGAAGCCGGTGCGAGCGTCTGCGTCGAAGCGAGGATCACGACATGCCTTTCATAGCGGCGCAGGACGGCACGCAGCTCTACTACAAGGATTGGGGTCAGGGCCGGCCCGTCGTGCTGATCCACGGCTGGCCGCTCGACGCCGACATGTGGGAATACCAGGCTCCGGTGCTGGCCGAGGCGGGTTTCCGGGTGATCGCCTATGACCGGCGCGGTTTCGGGCGCTCCGATCAGCCCTGGTCGGGCTATGATTACGACACCATGGCAGACGACCTCAAGGCCGTGATGGACCGCCTGGATCTCAAGGACGCGTCTCTCGTCGGCTTCTCCATGGGAGGCGGCGAGATTGCCCGCTACCTGTCGCGCCATGGCGGCACCCGTGTGTCCCGGGCCGTGCTGGTCTCGGCCGTCACGCCCATGCTGCTCAAGACCGACGACCACCCGGAGGGAATCGACCGCGGCGTGTTCCAGCGGATCGTGACCAGCCTGAGGGCAGATCGGCCCCAGTTCCTGACCGAGTTCAGCAAGAGCTTCTTCGGCGTCGGCCTGCTGACCTCGCCGGTATCCTCCGACCTCGTCCAGTGGACCGGCCGCCTCGCCATGCTGGCCTCGCCAAAGGCCACGACGGATTGCGTGTGGGCCCTCGCGGCGACGGATTTCCGCCCGGACATGAAGGCCTTCACCGTGCCGACGCTGGTGATTCACGGCGACGCCGACCATACCGTGCCGATCAACGTCTCCGGCAAAGCCGCCGCGGCCGCCATCCCGGGCGCGGTCCTGAAAGTCTATGCGGGCGCCCCGCATGCCATTCCCTTGACCCACAAGGACGAACTCAACCGCGACCTCCTGACGTTTCTGCAGGCGTAAACAGGCCGGTGGAGGGGCACACCGCCACGGGCCCGACACGATCCCGCATTATGTGAGTAAGACCAAATTTTAGGGCGGAATCCATGGGCGAGTATTCGCGGAGATTGTTCGTGTTGGGCCTCGCCGGCGCGGCCGCCGTCTGTCCGTTCGGCCCTGTCGCGGCCCAGGGCGCCCCGGAGCGCTTTTCCACCGACGACCTCGTCGACCGAGGCCATCACTTCTTCGGTTCGGTGTCGCGCGGCATCGCGCTGACGATCGAGGAGGCGGCGCGACGCTGGGGGCAGCCCAACGGATACGTGCTGGGCCAGGAAGCCGGGGGCGCCTTCATCGGCGGCCTGCGCTACGGCGAAGGCATCATGTACACCCGCAACGCGGGCGACCGAAAGGTCTACTGGGAAGGCCCCTCGATCGGCTTCGACGCAGGGGTCAACGGCGACCGCTCGATGATGTTGCTCTACAACCTGCCATCGACCCAAGGAGTGTTTCAGCGTTTCGGGGGGATCGACGGCTCGGCCTATTTCATCGGGGGGTTCGGCTTCACGGCACTCACGAACAACAAAGTCGTCGTGGTGCCGATCCGCTCGGGCGTCGGTGCCCGCCTCGGCGTCAGTCTGTCCTATCTGAAGTTCACGCCCCAACCCACCTGGAACCCGTTCTGACGCGCGACAGGTCGCGGAACCGGGTAGAGGCCGTGATCGGTCTCCACGGGAACGACCGCTCCACCTCCATGCGCCGGGGCTTCGTCGACCGCCACGTGTTCCGACGCAGCCAGTCCCGTGAGTGCCCAATGGGTGACGCCGCTTGATCCTCGACATCATGGTGTTCACGCTCGGCCTCCTGGTGGCCGGGCTTCTGGCGCTGGCGGCCTTGCCGGCCATTTGGCGCCGCGCCCTCCGGCTGTCGGGGGAACGGCTGTCGCGACTCGTCCCGCTGTCCGAGCAGGAGATCGCGGCCGACCGCGACCACCTGCGGGCCGCCCATGCCGTGGACCTCCGCCGGACCGAGCAGAAGCTCGAACATGCGGAAGCCGAGCGCGCCGCGCTCATGGCCGAACTGCCGCGCCGCGATGCCAGGATCTTGGCGCTCGACCGCGAGGCGACCCGGGCGCAGGTCGAGATCGCGGCCCTTCAGGCCGAGGGAGCTCGCCTGCAGCGGGAACTGAGCGGCTACCAGGCCGAGAGCGGCGCCGTTGCGATCGCGCTTCACGGCACTACCGAACTGGCGGAGAAACGCTGGCTCGATCTAGCGGAACTGGAGGCCGAGCGGCAGCGGCTCGAAGAGCAGATCGACAGCCATCGCGGCACGATGGCGGCGCTCGAGACTCGCCTGCTCGGGGCGACCAGCCGGAACGAGGATCTCGACCGCTCGCTCGAGCAGGCGCGACAGGAGGCCGCCGGGGCAGTGCAGCGTGCCGCCACGGTGGAAGCCGAGCGCGACGGCGCACGTGACGCGGCCGGCGCCCTTGCGGCGCGGCGCGACGACTTGGAGGTTCTGCTCAGAGCCCGCGACCGCAGCGTCGAGGCGCTGACGGCCGAACTGGCCGCCATGGCCGAACGGGCGACCGAGGCCGAGCGCCGGGTCACGGAGACCGGCAAGGGCTTGGACAGGGTCAACGCGGAACGGGCCGACCTTCAAGTTCGCCACGACGCGCTCGACGCCGCGCGGGCGGCCGCTGCCGAGGTGGTGCGGGACGACGAGCGCAGGCGGGCCGCGCTGGTGGAGGAACTGCGGGCCGACAAGGCCGCGCTCGGGGCCGCCCTAGCGACGGCGCGGGCGGAAGCCGAAAAGCTTCGGGCCGCGCTGGCCGACTCCGCACACGCCGCAACGGGCGCCCGTCAGGATGGTGCCGAGCCCGAGGTCGACGACCTCGGCCGTCTGCGCGCGGCCATCGACCATCTCGCCGAGGACGTGCTGCGTGTCGTTGGCAAAACGCCTGCGGAGCCTGTCGGCGAAGTCATGGAACGCTCGTCCCTGTGAAGCGAGCCTACGCCCGTTTGCTCCCCACCGGCGCGACGGCCCTGCTGGTCGCGATAGCGGCCATGGCGATGTTCATCTCGCGAGGTGCAGGCGCTGCGGAAGCCGCGATGTCGTCCGTGCCATCCGCTGCGGCGTTCCGGTCCTTCATCGCTTCGCTTCGGCCCGACGCCGAGGCGCAGGGCGTATCGTCCATCACGTTCGACACCGCTCTGGCGAGCTTGGAACCGGATCCCGCGGTCGCCGCCATGACGCGGCGGCAACCCGAAGAGTTGAAACCCGTCGGCGCCTATCTGGCGGCCCAGGTCACGCCAGCCCGTGCCGCCACCGGGCGCGCACTCCTGGCCCGCTGGCACGCGGACCTCGCGGCCGTCGAGCACCGCTATGGCGTCCCGGCCGCGATCGTGGTGGCGGTGTGGGGGCTCGAGACTAATTTCGGGGCCTCGCCCGGCACCAAGGACGTGATCCGCTCCATGGCGACCCTGGCGGCGCTGGAGTACCGGCCCGCGCTCTACCGGGCGGAATTGCTGTCCGCTCTTGTGCTGCTGGAGCGCGGGGAAGCCTCGCGGGGCAACCTGCGCGGATCCTGGGCCGGGGCCATGGGCCAGCCGCAGTTCATGCCGTCGAGCTTCGAGCGATATGCGGTCGATTGGGACGGCGACGGACATCGCGACATCTGGGGCAGCGTGCCGGACGTCCTCGCATCGATCGCCAACTTTCTGGCCCAGCAGGGCTGGCGGCCCGAACGGCCTTGGGGTTTCGAGGTGCGGCTCCCTCCGGGCTTCGATCTCCAAAACAGCCGCGCCGCCTTCGCAGAGTGGCGGGCTCGGGGCGTGTCGCGGCCTGGGGGGGCTCCCCTCCCCGAGACGGGGGACGCCGTCCTTTATTTCCCCGCGGGCGCGACCGGGCCGGCCTTTCTCGTCACCGAGAACTTCGTGGTCATCAAGACCTATAATTTCTCCGACGCCTACGTGCTCGGCGTCGGCACGCTGGCCGACAGGATCGCGGGAAAGCCGCCGGTGGCGGCGGCCTGGCCGAGTGATCCGCCGATCTCGCGCGACGACCGCATCGCGCTCCAGGCTCGCCTGGCCGCGCTCGGCTATGCGGTCGACAACCGCGAGGGCCGCATCAGCCTCGGGCTGCGCGACACCATCCGGTCGGCACAGGCGCGCCTCGGTATGACGCCCGACGGCAATCCCACGGCAAGCCTGCTGCGGGCTCTCGGCGAGACACCGGTGCGCTGATCCATGCCGCGTTGAACCTGCGCGGCTTATCGACGATAGATCGCGGGCCCGTCCAACGGACCCACGAGCCCTCAACCTCCATGACGACGCCACACGGCACCGCAGCCGATGCGATCCCGCTCGCCTGGGGCCTGCCCTTCGCGGGCCTGCTCCTGTCGATCGCGATCCTCCCCCTCGTGGCCCGGCACTGGTGGGAGCGCCGTTTCTGGGCCGTCGCGGCCGCATGGGCGCTGCTCTTTGTCGTGCCTTACGGCCTCTGGCGCGGATCCGCTGCGGTCGGCACCGCCGTGCTCGATACGGCGGCGCACGAATATCTGCCCTTCATCATCCTGCTCCTGACGCTGTTCGTGGTCGCCGGCGGCATCCGGGTCGCCGGCAACATCATCGGCACGCCGCTGACCAATCTCGTCATTCTCGGCTTCGGCACGGTCGCGGCGAGCCTGCTCGGCACGACGGGCGCCAGCATGCTGCTGATCCGTCCGCTGATCCGCGCCAACCAGGACCGCCGCCACAAGACCCATGTGTTCGTCTTCTTCATCTTCCTGGTCGGCAACATCGGAGGATCGCTGACCCCGCTGGGCGACCCGCCGCTGTTCCTCGGCTTCCTGCGCGGCATCGGCTTCGGCTGGACGCTCGGCGCCATGGCGGCCCCGATGGGGCTCTCCTCCGTCCTCCTGCTCGCGCTGTTTCACGGGCTCGATCGCTGGCACTGGCGCCGCGAGCCCGTCCTGCCGCCGAGTCATCTGCCGCGCCGGGTTTCGGTCGAGGGTTGGGGCAATGTGGCGCTCCTCGGCGCCGTGGTCGGGGCCGTGCTGACGAGCGGCCTGTGGCGATCCGGACAGGTGCTGGCGCTCGGGTTCGGTGTCACGACTGCCTACGAGGATGCGCTGCGCGACGCCCTGCTGCTGGCCGTGGCCGTGCTGTCCTACTGGAAGACCCCGGCGCGCATCCGCATCGAGAACGCCTTCACCTGGACGCCGATCCAGGAAGTCGCCATGCTGTTCGGCAGCATCTTCATCACCATCGTGCCGGTTCTGGAGGCGTTGCGCGAGGGCCCGGCCGGGCCTTTCGGCCCCCTGCTCCACCTCGTCGACCGGCCCGACGGCACGCCGATCGTCGCCAATTACTTCTGGCTCAGCGGCGCCCTGTCGTCGGTGCTCGACAACGCGCCGACCTATCTGGTGTTCTTCGATATGGCGGGCGGCGACCCGGCCCGATTGATGGGCGAGGGATCGGCCACGCTGCTGGCCATCTCATGCGGCGCGGTCTTCATGGGAGCCAATACGTATCTCGGCAATGCGCCGAACTTCATGGTGAGAGCCATCTGCGAGGAGCAGGACATCCGCATGCCGGGCTTCTTCGCCTACCTGGTGTGGTCGGGCGCGATCCTGCTACCCCTGTTCGGCCTCCTGACGCTGGTGTTCTTCCGCTGACGCGCCGCCGTCCGGCATCAACCGGCCGAAAAATCTTTCAGCGCCGCCGCGAGCCCGGCCATGTCGGGCGGCAAAGGGCTCTCGAACAGCAGCGTCGCACCGGTCACCGGATGGTCGAACCCGAGCACCGCGGCATGCAGGGCCTGGCGCGCCAGCGCCGTGATGGCGGCGCGCGACCTGTCATCGAGCTGGGTCGCCTTCGTCCTGAAACCGGCGCCATAGACCGGATCGGCAATCAGGGGAAGACCGAGATGGGCCATGTGGACGCGGATCTGGTGGGTGCGGCCGGTCTCGAGCCGGCAGCGCAGCAGTGCCGCCACAGGCGGATATTTCTCCTCCACGGTCCAATGCGTCACGGCGTGGCGCCCCTTGGCGGCCGGCACGACCGCCATACGGTCGCGGTGGTGCGGGTGGCGGCCGAGCGGCGCCTCGACGGTTCCGGATCCGCGGTCCGGCACCGTCCAGGCCAGCGCGAGGTACTGACGCACCAGCGAACCCGAGCGCCCGTGGTCGGCGAAGATCTCGGCGAGACCGCGATGGGCGCGCTCCGACTTGGCCGCCACCAAGAGCCCGGTCGTGTCCTTGTCGAGCCGATGCACGATGCCGGATCGGCGGATGCCGCCGATGCCCGACAGGCCGTCGCCGCAATGGCCGAGCAGCGCGTTGACCAGCGTGCCGTCGGCGTGACCCGGCGCAGGGTGCACCACGAGGCCGGCCGGCTTGTCGATCACGATCAGGTCGTCGTCCTCGAACACCACGGACAGCGGGATGTCTTGCGGCAGCGGCACGGCATCGGTCGGTGGCGGCACCTCGAAGAGGATCCGGGTGCCCTCTTTCAGCTTGACGCTGGAGCTCGGTGCCACGGCGCCGTCGAGCCGGACGAAACCGCCCGCGACGAGGTCCTGCAGTCGCGTGCGCGACAGCCCCAGGTCCTCGCGAGCGGCATGCTGCGCCAGCACCTTGTCGAGCCGCTGCCCCGCCTCGTCCCGGCCCACCACGAAAACCGCGATCTCCGGCCCTTCGCCGTCATCGGTCATGCGGCTCTCGCGGCTTCACTGGGGTGGGCCGACACGGCAATAGACCGGCTCCGAGCCACTCACGCGACGAGGTCGGCACGGGCGTATCCTTGCATGTACAGCAGCGCCGCGAGGTCGGCATGGTCGATGCGCGCATGGGCGGCGGCGGCGACGGCGGGCTTGGCGTGGAAGGCGACGCCGAGCCCCGCCTCCCCCAGCATCGCGAGGTCGTTGGCGCCGTCGCCGACCGCCATCACGGACGAGCCCGGCAGGCGCCGCTCGGCCCGGAGTGCCATGAGGCGCTCGAGCTTGGCCTCCCGGCCGAGGATCGGCTCGACCACCGTGCCGGTCAGAACGCCGTCCGCGACCTGCAGCAGGTTGGAGCGGTGCTCGTCGAAACCGATCGCGGTGGCGACCGGCCCGGTGAACAGGGTGAAGCCGCCCGACACCAGCGCACAATAGCCGCCGTTTGCCCGCATCGTGCGGACCAGGGCGGCTCCACCGGGGGTCGGCGTGATGCGCTCGGCCAGC
>JAABUL010003737.1_pt1 | contig 21894 bp, 20 predicted proteins | sample 5559151 | NCBI WGS metagenome assembly JAABUL01 (sample SAMN10711876, study PRJNA513368) | rock metagenome | isolation source: Antarctica rocks | place: Antarctica: Victoria Land, Pudding Butte sud | reverse complement strand
AACTACTCATTCAGATATTCATCGATCATCAAGCTTTGAAGATCTTCATGAAAAATAAACAGTTGAGTCGATGACAAGTCAACTATCTGAACATTCTGTCGAAGTTCAACTTTCAGATCATCTTTAGGTCAGGCAAAACAAATACTAAAGTCGATGCTCTAACTCAAATGTCTCTAGCGAACGTCTCTGAATCAGCTCAACGGCTTGAAGATCGTTTTCAGACTATTCTGACCCTCAATAGAGTCGATGTTCTACTCGTTGAATCGGAAGCAAATCTCTATCAGCGAGTGCATATGATCAATTAAACGAATGAGCTCTGCGACGAATATAGACAAGCTATGAACAAGAACAAGCTCAAATTTCATATCACTAAATTGAAGAACTGCGAAATCATTGACAGCGTTCTCTTTAGAAAAGACTTACTGTGAGTTCTTGAGAATATGCATACGAAACTGCTACAAGAAGTGCATGATCAATCTTCAACCTCTCACCTCGACAATAAATGAATCATCGATCTAGTTCAGCATTTCTACTATTGGTCAGATCATCGAGCTACTATTCGATGATACATTCGAAACTGTCATGCTTGTCAGCGAAGCAAAGTCTCTAGAGATAGCATCAATGAACTTCATCATTCTCTTTCGATTTCACAGAAACGCTGAAAAGATATAGCTATGAACTTCATCACTGAACTATCTCTGTCAGAAGACTATAACGTCATTTGCACAATCATATGTTGTCTCATCAAAGAACGTCACTATGTTTTCTGTCATTGAGAAGACGATGACATCTCAGTCGAAGAAACGGTTTGAATCATGCTATGAAACGTCTATCGACTGCATGATCTACTCAGTTCTATTGTTTCGAACAGAGACTCTCAATTCATATCAACTATGTGAAAGAGTCTTTGCAAGCGACTGAGAATCACAGCTAGTCTATTCACAGTCTATCATTCGAAGATCGACGATCAGACGAAACGAGTCAATCAAGACGTTGAACGCGAACTTAGAATCTACTGCAATTACATGCAGAACGACTGAGTCAAATGAATATCTATGATGAAATTCAGCGACAATTTCAATATCTTCTCGATCATCTCAATGATCTCTTTCTACTTCAATAAAGAATTTCACTCTCGAATGAGTTTCGATTCAGATACGACTGACTACGAAACAACTCATGAACGACTTGAAGCTAGAAAAGCAGATGATATTGTCATTTGAATGAAAGAGCTACTGAGCTTCGACCGTCAACAATTGAAAAAGACGAAGCTGATCATCGAAGTTCAGATCAATAAACATAGACGAAACGTCATCTATGAAGTAGATGACTGAGTTTGACTATCTTTCAGAAACGTCAAGACAACGAGACTCTGCAAAGATTTGAAAGACAAACAACTAGAATCGTATCAGATCACTGTCAAAGCGAGGGTCTTCTATCACCTTCGTCTACCAGTCAGCATGAAGCATCTGCATTCGATGTTCAGCTCGAAGCTACTGCGATCGTATTCAGAAGACTCTCTATCAGAACAGCATGCAGAACTTCTCAGACTCATCATTATTGATGACGATGACGATGAACACTGAAAGGTAGATGACATTCTGAACTTCAGACGCTATCGAGGTCGAATACAGTACAAGGTCAAATGAAAAGACCTAGATAGAGACAATGAATGATACTATGTCGATAAAGGTGAATTCGATGGCTTCAAGGAAGTTTTGAACGAATTTCATGCGCTATATTCAAGAAAGCCACGCTAGTACCGAAATAACTCAATAAGAAAGCAAGCAAACGAGCGACATTCATGCGAACATGAATTTTCGAAGGGGAGAGTAATGTTACGAGCGTACCAAGGCTGAATAGGGCTAGTCAGTGTCTCTAGCTCAGATCTGACTCAGTCTCTATTTTCTTTCATCAACATCTCTTTGTTCAACATCATCTTTCTTTCTACATCACATTCTACTCGTGTCACAAACACATTTCCTTCAAGCTTAGCGCAGCCTCTGAATATTACTTAAATAGAAGCTCTTGTACTCATCTTCTTCTGTATTCTTAATATTCAGTTATAGCTACCTCTAAAGATCAAGCACTATTCAACCCTGACTTTCGCTGATTGACTCATCTAGGCACGGTTCTGACACTTCTATAGCATCGAAAGTTCAGTATATCATCGATTTTCCATTCGTCTTCATCGTTTACCACTATTGATCTCGAAGATTCATTCTTTTGATCAGGCAGAGAGTCATCGACGGCAGAACGAAGAAGCTCTGAATGAAATACGTCATGTATACACATAGTCTCTGATAGTTTCAACTTATAGAATGAGTCAACAGACTCAGTGATCTGAAATGAGTCGAGCATCTTGTCATTCAATTTTTTGAAAGATCTCGCTGTAACGATGTTTCGTTCGTTCAAAAACATCTTTGATTCAATCTTGTAATTGATCTTCTTTCTATGCTTATTAGCTTGATTTACCATTTGTTCTCGTGTTTTGATCAGAGCTTCACGAGCGAAGATCAATGTCTTGTTCATTTGTTCAGATATATTCTTGACTCAATTGATCTGCAAGCGTTCGCGAGTGCTTTCATACTCGATGATGTCAGAATCGAAGCTCATACAAGAGTGAAAGCTCTTGTTCATGAAGAAGAGAATCAAGAAGATGACTGAAGACAAGACGTTATTGTTGACAAACTCGATCATGAGTAGTCACTTGAACCAGTCGTTCTGCATGTATGAACAGAAGAAACGAAGATATCGCTCGACATTCTGATTGACTCGTTCGCTTTGATCGTCGATTCGAAAGTGATAGACAATGAACAATCAAAGAGAAATGCTCAGTCGTTTGCAAAGAAACTTTCAAAGAATGAAGGTGAACTGAGAATCTCGATCAAATACAATGAAGCTGAGTAAATCGTGAGTTCAATATACTCATTGAAGCAACATTTCAGCTGTCTTTTCAACTGTGATATCTTCATCATCAGTGATGCAAGAAATATAATGCCTTTCTTTCAACAATCTGCAGATGACAGTCAGAATAGCGTTATAGTCGTACAAATCAGGTAGGTCGATAATGAAGTTCATGACTATGTTCTGCCATCGCTGTTCAGATATAAATAGAGATTGAAGCAAGTCGTTTGATTTATCTCTTGATGTCTTTGAACGTTGACATATGTAGCAGTTTCAAATATATTGATCTACCGTTTTTCGCATAGAAGATCAATAGTAATTTCGCTTTATGATCTTCACTGTTCTAAGAATTTCAGAATGATCAATCGACGATTGATCGTGTATCTCACGAATCAGATTCATTTGTAGAAGCTCGTTAAACGAGACTCATAGCTGACTATCATGATACAAGATTTCATTCTGAGTTCAACAATTCTTCAATTTGATATCTTCATATTGTGCTTCATTTCTTGCTATTGCTTCGCGAAGTAGCATACAATTCTCGTCGATTTCATTAGTCTCAAGAATCTGTTTATAGATTGATTGATCATTATTCTTCTTTAGATCAACGATCTTCATTCAATTTGATGTCAGAATAGTAGTTCTTTGATATTGAATGCGTTCATCGTCGAGATCTCTAGACACGAAGTCAGCTCAACAAGTTAATGCATCGATCTTAATGTTCTGTTTGTCAGATCAATACATTATCTTGAAGTTAAAGTCAGCTAGCTTCTGAACTCAACGCATCTGTTGTCGACTCAGCTTCTTGTCTTTCATCAATGAGGTGAGCGCTTGATGATTGATGAACATCTTGATAGAAATGTTGATCAGCTTCAGTTCAAGTCATCAATGTTCAAAAGCTCGAATTATGACCAGCAGTTCTTTATCATATATCTCGTAGTTGCATTCAGCAGAAGACATGTTCTTGCTATAGAAGACAATCGAATGTAGAACATCTTCATCATCATATTGAGACAGAACTTCATCGTTGACGTAGTTGAATGAGTCGATTTCAAGAATGAAATCGTGAGTCTGATCAAAGTGACGAAGTATAGAAGTCTCAGTCATACGTCTCTTCATGTGGTCGAATGCAGTTTGACAGGCTTCGTTTCATTCAAATATGATCTTCTTTTGAGTGAGTTGAATCATTGAACGAACAATCTTCGAAAAGTTCTTGATAAAGCGTCGATAGAAATTGCAGAAGTCAATGAAGAACTGTATCTGAGTGAGATTATTGAGTGTAAATCAATCAACGACTGCTTGCATCTTTCGTGAATTCATCTTAAGTCTCTCGATTGACATTAAAAGTTCTAAAAAGATGGTTTTCTGAACATGAAACTTGCATTTATCGATGTCTATCTGTAGATCAGCTTCTTGTAGTCTATTCAAGATCAATCATACATGTTGCTTGTGTTTCTTCAAGATCTTGCTGTAGATGATAATGTCATCTAGATAGATCTGACAAAACTGATGTAGATATTCAAACAATACGTCGTTCATATAGTGTTGATAGAACGTCGATTCGTTGATTAATTCAAAGAGCATTACATGATATTTGTATGAGTCGAAGAAGGTAATAAAAATAGTCAAATCTTCGCTATCTGAATGCATGCGTAGCTTGTTGAACGCGACAATGATGTTCAATCGAGTCAGATACTTGCTTTCTTGTATACGAGTAAGAGTCTCGTCTATCAATGGCAAAAAGTAGCGATCTCGTTTGATCAAAGCATTAAGCTTTCTGTAATCAACGCAGAAACGCAGACTTTCGTCTTTCTTTTCAGCAAACAAGATGAGCGAGACGTATGATGCAAAGCTGAAGAAAATGAACTCTTTGTTCAGATGTTCAATCAGATATTTCTTTACCTTCTGAAGCTTGTGATTGAACATCTGATATAGTCTGCTTCGCGAAGACGTTTCTTCATCGATCAACTCAATTTTGTGATCGTAGAAACGATGCAATGATAGCTGATTGATCATTGCTCGATCGAAGACATCTAGATAGTCGTGATATTCAGAGAGAAGCTTGACCTTGACTTGCTCGAGAAATTCAGCGTGGAAAAGCTCATGCAGATTCACTTCTTCAGACTTGTTTTCAACTGTAGTTATGAGTCGATCGATTTTCAAGATGATAACAGCAAAGATCTTGATGTCTGATCGTTTGACTAACATTCTGTATGTCGCTGTCTTTATCATTGCTATGTTCGTTGAACTGAAAGAGAATGAATTCAAACTGAACGTTGATTTAGAATTTTTGACGCTAGTTAAAGTCGCGTCGCGCAATTTTAACTGTTCAATTAGTTTAACTGACTTCTCATTGAACTGACTGAAAGAAAGTGATTTCAGACTGAGTTGAGATGTAGTGAAAGATCTCTTCAATATATGAGTAGAAGTCAAACTCTTCTGCTTCGTGATTGTCTTGTTGCTTGTGAGTAGAACAATCGATTTATGATTAGAGATGAAATTCGAAAACCGAAGAAAATCGATTCGCATATCAATTACTAGGTTGATTTTGTTCATTCATGTTTTTTCAAGAATCATTTGATGTTGATCTAATCGAGTAATCAACATAGAAGCTGTGTCAATCGTATGATCTTGAACAGTCAAATTCAAATAAATGACATGAGTAATGAGTCTTTTAACATAATGATCGTCAAATTCTTAAATTGACTTCGCTTTGATCAAAGTCAGAGATTCAATTTGCAACTGATCACAAACAATCTGCGTAATCACTTCATCAATGAACGAATAGTCAGCAGCTTCGATGTCTATCAATGACTTCAATGAGTAACTAATTTCATTGCTAGAAAGTACACATTCAGTAATCAAAGATTCAGAAGCAAAAAAGTCATCTGACATGCTCATCGTTGAAGAAATTAACACATCTTTCATCGCGTCTTTGATGAAAGTCTCTAGTTTTTTGCCTCGCTATCTTCGAAAGAAGACATTTTCTCATTCTCTTTATTCTTCGAAATGATGATTTCATGTAGATGAGAGATGAAAGCTTAAGAAGCAGAAGTGTTAATCTTGTTCTGAGAGCAGTTCTTTGACAAGTGATTCGAAATCTTGCAGATATAGCAAATGATAGATGATCTGACTGACTCAGATGTAGAAAAGATAGTCAGCTTGACATATTCAATTATCAAAGTCGTCACTGCTGACAGAGAAGTAGCGCGCTTTTCAGGTGCAACGATGACTTTGACGATGATCATGCAACGTTCGCTTCGAAGCTGATAATTGACTCGCTGTCTATTATTCACACTCTGAAGAAAGCTCTTAAGATGATGTAGAGTGGTAAAATCTTTCAAGCAAATTGATAAAGCATTCTGCAAGCGATTGTTGATCTTATTCTGAAGATCGTTCATCAGAGTGCAATCGTCGTATTCTAGATAGCTGAATAGCTTCATAAAGTCGAAATAGAAGACATTGAAAGACTTTTCTGCTTGTCTCAGAGCGTTGTACTTGCAACAACACTTTCGATTCTTATTCTGATCATCGTATATTTCTTTCAGATGCTCAAATAGCTCGTAGATCGAGATGTAAGAATGCGAAGCGTCATGACGACGTTAAGCGAAGATATGCTCAGCAGCATCATCTTCTAGTCTAGATATCACATAGACAATACAGGTATTCTCATTATTGAAGTGATCGACATTTGCCTGAAGCTTGTCGTTCATCTTGACTCTTCAGCTGTCTCATGTTGATTCATCTTCATCAGTGAATATAAATAAGTTTGAAAACTTGAAGAACTTGTGATGATCATTATTGAATAAAGTGAATGACTCACGTCAAGTATGATTCTCGATAGATTGACGAGATAGAGGTTTCGTAGACTGACGAGATCGAGACTGATTCGCTGAACGCTGTTTCTTTTTCAGACTCAAGACTTTCTCTTGTAGATTGATGATAGTCTCTTCTTGAGTGTTTATTGTCATTTGATTGATCTTTAGCTCATCAAGTCTCTTAATGTGATCGACTTGAACATCAATTCATTGCTCGTTGAGTTTCAAAGTCATGTCTCGTTGATCTCTTAGCTCGATCAGCATCTTGATGATCTTGTCTGACTGATTGATAGCTCATTGACGAAGTTGTTGATCTGTGTTGATGTCTCATGAGATAGCGACATTCTGAGGTTTCGCTGAAGCATCGACAGAAATAAGAGAAACTCGTCTATTAGCAGTGCTTCTAAGCAGACGAGCTGTTCGTGACTCAACTGATTCAGAGTCGTATGTCATTGTGAGAAAGGTAAGAGTAGGTTTGATTGTAGTTGATTTGATAAATTTGAGTAAATTTGAGTAAATTTGAAGATGTGTTTTGATAAAAGTAATTTGAAGAATTTCTTGCGAATTTTCTGAATAGAAGTAGGTTATTTCGTATCATCTACACGTCAATAGCAGAGTAGTTGATTAGCATTTATCTACTGTTAGAGATTGACCTAGAGCGAGTCATAGAGATGTCATTTAACTAATAAATAAATGCTAAGAAAGAAAAGTATTTACAGAAAGAAACTCGATTCTTATATGTGTGTTTCTCAGCTCTGTGCTAGGCTCGATTGAGTTGACGCCTTACACATATGATGCAGAGTCTCAATGATATCATCTCTAGATCAGGTTTTCGCTAGACTCGATTAGAATGAAATCAGGCGAAGACTAGGCGAAGAATAGACAAAGACTAGAATCGTAACAATCTCAATCATCATCACACGACTCAATGACAGTACTTGAAGCTGTATTAAAACAAGATCTTCTTTCATGAATTTTGAATGAAATTTCAAAGATTCAACGCAGAACTAGAATACAATAACAAGACTTTACTAAATGATTTTCAGCATAAGATCAGCTCAGATCTTCAACAAGCAACACTCAATGAATGAATCATGAATTTGAACAAGTTTGTTGACATCTGCATGCAAGTTGATGTTAGATTGACTGAATTAAACACTTAATTAATCATCAAAGTCTCAGCAATCTCAGCTGCTTGCTCTGTCGCTAGCACTTCGTCTGTTCAATTCATGTTATCAATCTTTGCATGAAAGAAACTCAGAAGATCAATTCTTGACTTTATTCAGAAAGAGTTGTTTAAGAAAAAACTTTGCTTCAAATGCAAGAAGTCAGAACATAGAGCATATGATTGTCTCAAGACAACTCAAGTGCATGAGATCATTGCAAATTTGAAAAACGATCTGCTCTCGTCAAAGTAGTGACTGAGAATGATATACTCATATTCTGTTTCATCAGCATGCTTGATGATTCATTTAATTTCAAGTCGTTCACTGTTAACATCATTTTAAGTAATTTAGAAAAGATATTCAGATCTCTTGCTCTGATAAATACTGAAGTCATTGACATGACTTTCATTAATGAATCTTTGATGTCAGAACTATGTGAATACTTTGATATTCAGTTAATATCATTGTCAAAATCAAAGTTGATTTAATCATATGATAAAATTTCTAATTGAAAGTCGATTACATACACTTTGTATACATTGATCATGATACAAGAACATAAGAATGAAATGATGTTTTTATTGATAACTCATTTAGATCAGCACAAGATAATCATTGAAAATCTTTGATTGAAAAGAAATCAAATTTTGATAAATTTTGCAAATAATCGATTAATATTATTGTTGAAGATTCAAATTTTGAAATTTGTCATTTCAAAAGCAAGCAGTCAATCAGCATTTCACAGATTTGAATCAAGCAAGATCTGCAAAATAAAATGAAAGAACTTGAACTTAATAATTACATCAACAATCATCTTGAAGCAACTCATGAATCAGAAACTAGTGAATCAGTTCATTAAATTTGTTCAATTCATTGAATCTGTACTCATATAAAAGCAAAGCACTCAAGTTGATCTCAATCAACTTTGTTTCTTTCAGTCAACTGAGAAAAAGAAGCTCATCAATATTATCATGATCGAAGTCATTGCATATCAAACTCTAGTCAAGAATAAGAAGATCAAGATCTTCTTCTTGATCATTAGTGAAATCAACAAAGCACTTAGCTCAGTCAAAGATTTCGCTAAACTGAATGAAATGATCTTTGTCATGTCATTAAATGAACTGAAGAAGAAGCTTTCAATAGTTTATCACAACTTTCTGAATGTTTTTGATAAAGAAAAAATAACGCAGTTGTTCTTGCATCAATCATACAATCATAAGATTAAATTAGAAGATGAAAGTCAACTCTTTAAAAGTTGATTGTATTTCATGTTGAGCTATAAGTTGCAGAAGATCAAAGAGTATTTAGAAGAGAATTTGAAGAAGAAGTTCATCACACTCAGTAAAGCTTCTTTCGCTTCGTTAATACTATTTGTCAAAAAGAAAGATGATAGTCTTTGCTTTTGCATGAATTATTGAAAACTGAATGCTCTGATCAAAAGAGATCGTTATTCAATACTCTTGATAGACGAAGTACTCGCTCAAATTCAAGACAGTAAGTATTTGACTTAATTCAACATTATCGTCATGTTCAATAAGCTTTGCATGAGTACTGAAAGCGAGAATTTAATCACATTCATTACTTTCTTCAATGTTTACAAGTATAGAGTAATGCTTTTTAAATTAATCAATAAACTTGCGTTCTTTCAGCATTATATCAACGATGTATTGTTCAACTGTTTACATAAATTCTGTCAGACATATTTGAATGATATTCTTATCTACAGTAAGATCTTGAAGAAACATAAAACTCATGTGAAAGAAGTGCTAAACAAGCTTCATGAAGTCGACTTGCAGATAAACATTGACAAGTGCAAATTCAAGATTCAGAAAATCTCGTTTCTTGAATTACTGATATTCATCAATGATTTATGAATAAATTCTTGAAAAGTAGATGTGATTTGAAACTGAGAAGTGCTTCAATCATTGACTCATGTGCAGATCTTCATTGACTTTTGTAATTTCTATCGATGATTCATAAAGAACTTCTCAAAGATTGCTTAATTTATGATAAATTGTAATTGTAATTGTAATTGTAATTCATACATTCTTGTGACATCGATTTAGACTCGATTCATGAGAAACTCTATGCTATTTATATTGAGTGAACAAAACTCTCTGAGAAAGAAAATCACTTGTCGTCTATACGACTGCTTCACGCAGTCGAAACAATGAGATTGACACTGTGTTATCAAGTAATGAATCTATAGCTTCTATTCAGCGTGTGACGCTCGAGTAAACTCTTGATGAGAGTGTCTGTGCTGTTTGATTATGATGCATCGTCTTTGTTCTGCTCTTCATTGACGATATTCTATACAACGATGTCTCGATTCGATTTTCGGTTCAAAGATGAAAGACGTTTTCTTTGCACTCGTGATGCTCGTGATTGTAACGTACGTAGAGCTGTGTTCTCTTACTCAATGATTGTCATTCATTGAGCAGAGAAATATGTGATGAAAGAGAGACGCACATGATGAGAAGGTAAAGTGTGATTGTACTGAGTAACTCTTTTCTTCTCTTGATTTGACTTGTGTCACGTAGACGTTGAATGAATTGTTAGTATAAACGTGCGATCGCAATCGTTCGATGTTTGACTCTGATCAATGAAAGAGAATGCGTTCTGATTGTTCTCTTGAGCTCTCGATTTTCCATGTGAATAGATGAATGACTTGACGTCAAGTAAAGAAGGTGAGCTCAAGCTTTCTCAGTATATCAGCGTGATCGATGAGTCACTACTTCTTCGAGCATTGTAGTCACGTCTCTCAATACTTGAAACGACTATTCTACCTGATATCTTTTCATCAATTACTCGATGACACTGTCGATGTGATGAAGACGTTTCGATATCGACGCAGTCGACGAGTCGCAAATTCTTTGATCACTTGTAGTCACAACTCACAGACTCTTCACCTGAGTTGTCTTTTTCACTAGTAGTATCTTCTCATCTCTTACTGACATCGACATGTCATTAATCTTCTTCGTAGATCGATTGTGACTATTAGAAAAGATGTTGTCGCGTGGGTGAAAACTCTGCACGACGACTTTCCTGATCACGCAACGTTCTAACATCGTTTGAACTGCGTTGAATTGAGATCTCTTGACTCTTTTGACTTCTATTCAAACACAGAATAGAATCAAAAGGTTCGTAGTCGACATCACGTACAGATGAATCTCGTTGTCAGCCTAATTTATGATAAAGCTGACTTGAAAAAATTACTTTTTTTAATGAACAAAGATCTGTCAGATGATCTTTGAAGAACTAAAGTAACAGATGATGACAGTTTTCATTCTGAAGCATTTTGACTTGATCAGAAAAGTTATTCTGAAAATGAACTTCTCAAACTATGTAAACAACGAAGTATTGTCTCAATATGATGATGAAGACATTCTACATTCAATGATCTTTTATAGCAAGAACATGATTCTTGCAAAATGCAACTACAAGATTTATGACAAAGAATTGTTAACTATTATTCGCTGCTTGAAGCATTAATGCTCTGAATTGAAATGTACAGATATTTTAATCAAGATCTTCATTGATCATCTGAATTTGAAGTACTTCATGATCATCAAAGAACTGACTCGAGAACAGACTAAATGAACTGAGAAGTTATTTGAATATAACTTCAAGATCATATATCAGTCAGAAAAACAGAATCTGAAAGTCAACATACTGATCAGAATGTCAGATGTTAAGTTGATTAAGACAAATGATGATTGAAAGCTATATCAGCATTAGCTGTTATTGTCAGAAAGTAAGTTTGAATTGCAGTCAATAAAAGCTGATCAAGAAGATGATCAGAAATCTGATTCAGATCTGACTCAAATCTTGCTCAGATTTGACTCAGAGTCAAAACAAGAATCAAAAGCTAACAAAAATTCGATCAAAGAAGTGATTTCTATTCACAATCAAATTATAGTCGAAAATTAAATGAATCAACTATGTATCAATATTCAAGCAATCATGAAACAGAACAGAAGAACTTGTCAAGATATTGATCTGAACAACTGCAAAGTACTTGATGAAGTACTCTGAAAAGATGATAAACTATGAGTTTCTCAGTCAATAATCACTCAATTAATAAAAGATGCACATGATCTTTTGATCAGTGAACATTCTGACATGAATTGAACATTAGACTTGTTGAGACAATCATATTGCTGATCGAAGATAAGAATGATGATTAAACGCTACATTCAAAACTGTTATGTTTATCATAGATCAAAAGCATCGTGAGATCAAATCAATGAACTGCTGAAGTCATTGCTCATATTTAAGCAGTAATGACAAAACATATCATTAAACTTCATTATTGATCTATCAGATAGTGATGAAAACAACGCGATTCTGACAGTCATAGATCAATTGTCTAAGAAATAACATTATGTATTGTGTTGATTAAATGACGAAGAAATCTTTGCAGAACAAACAGTCAAGCTACTGTTGATGTGAGTCTTCAGAACTCATGAACTATCAAGATCAATAATGTTCAATCGTGATTCATAATTCATATCAATTGTCTAAAAGTCTTTATGTTTGAGACTCAACATCAAGATGAAACTATTCACAAACTATCATTTGCAGATCAATAATCAAACAGAAAGAGCGAATCAGAATGTGAAACAATATCTACGAAGCTATTGCTCATATATGCAAGATGATTGATTCATCTGATTATTTATGACTGAATTCGTCGATAACAATGCTATTTCATCGTCAATTGAACAGTCAGCGTTCTTTCTGAATAAGAACTTTCACTCTCATATGAGCTTTGATTTGAATTCAACTGAATATGAGATCACTCAAGCTAGAATCGAAGCAAGCAAAGCAAAGAATATATTCGAACATATGAAATGATTACTAGCATTAATCAAGCAAGCATTAGCAAGAATCAAAGTCACAATGAAGAAATAAATTGATAAGCATTGAAAGAAAATGATCTACAAGATAAATGACATGATGTTTCTGAATTTTAGAAACATTACAATCTCAAGATCATTAAAGAAGCTGAACGATAAAATGCTAGAATTCTTCAAGATTCTGATTGAGATCAAACATGCATATCAACTGAAACTGTCATCAACAATGAAGATTCATTCAAAGTTTGCATTGAATTTGCTGCAACTAAATTCAAAGAATTCTCTGAAAGAACAACGAAATGAGTCGTCTGATTTTATAGTGATTAAAGATAAAAATGAATGAAAAGTGAAGAACATATTGAACTTCAGACATTACAAACGAGATAAATGACTATAATATCGTGTCAATTGAAAAGAATACAACGTTGATTTACATTAATACAACGTCAATGAAAGTGAATTCAAAGAATGCTTGAAGATCATAAATGACTTTCATGAACATTATTTGAACAAGTCAAGATAGAAATTGACTCAAGAAAGATTGACTAGACTGCAGCAATGAGAACATTACTAGATAAAGAGGAAAAATAATGTTGCGAGCGTGTCTCATTACTCTGAGTTAATCTAACATAAATTGTGTTAAACTATCATAGACTAGTATAAAGCTGATGTTGACACGCTAGTGATTTAGCATGTCTTCTTAAGTATAAGACTCTTGATGTGTTTCATCTTCTTTCTTCTTTAGCTTTGAACTTCTAGTTAGAATACACTCATATAATTCACTTTATGCAGACTCATAACATTTCTGATATTGCTATGAATGATAGTCTCATGAAAGTGATCATATTCATGAATTTCTGTGAATCAACGATGCTTTGAATGTCACAGATCTTGATCAATATCTTGCTTTCTGAAGTGTACAGATCATGATCTTCAATCTCGTTGATGAACTTTCAGCGATTGCTGTTCACTTAAGCAGTCATTCTTTCTCAAAGTGTACTAATATGCTTCGCAAACTAATTGAACTGTTGAATCACTTTCAGCATCACACTCGCTGCACTTTGAGTTATTGTCAGCGTAAGATCAGAGAAACAGATGAGTTAACTTGTTGTTTTCACTTTTCTTGATCAGAGCAATCTCTGCTTGAAGTCTCTTGCAAGATGAATTCAAATCATTATGTTTATCTTTTTGCTTGAAATGACGCTCTGCTCAACAGTTATAACATCACGATGACTATGAAATGAATGATTAACATGAATCTTTCTCTCTGTACAAATCAAACGACAGTGATGCACTATTTGATCAAGTATTGCTTTAAGATTAAAAAGAAGTCTGAGTCGTTCAAAAGTCTTCTTCAGTTCATTATGCTCAGAATTTCTGACAAAACTTTCTTACTGTCTTTTATTATCAAGTTAATGAATAAATTAATTGTTGAGTGAAACTGATCTGCTCAAGAAATGTATCATCATCTTCTTCAACAAGATCTACGAAATTTCTCACAAGTTGTGCAGAATCTTAATCTACAATCAATTGAAAAGTAACAATGTGCTTTGAATCTTCAGAATGACAATGTCACTGTGTTTAAAAATTTTCTGAAACACTATTGTGAGCGATTTGCTCATCAGAAACATTTAATTCTTCTGATTGCAGCTCAAGTGTCAAAAACTAGACTGAACTAAAGATTTTATCAATATAGAGAATTGATTATTATATTACTTGAACTAAATACAGAACAATACATCAAATAATGTACAAGACGAAAGACAAAGAGTGAAAGAAAAGAATGAGAACTCAACTTTTATATACATGAATTGAGCAGAATCAAGACTAGACAGTAGTTCTATGACTTAAGATTGCAAAGATTCATGCACATGACTGAAATGATCAAAACAGAATTGTTGAAACTAGATTAAAATGATGATGATTAAATTAATGACTTGATTCATTAAAATTAAATGCGAGTGATTTTCTACCTCAGAGAGTTTTGTTCACTTGATACAGATAGCATAGAGTTTCCCATGAGTTGACCTAATCAATGTCACAAGAGTGTATGAATTTATTATTATTATTGATTCATTAAATTGCAAAACAGATTCAATGAATCAAGATTATTTAAAACATCAACAATTTATATTTTAAATTGAGTTGATGATCTGACATCATGACAGTAGCTTTTCTCTTCAAGACTGAGCTTCTGCAAGATGATAAAAAGAATCAAGATGAAATAAGAAAGAATCAAAGATGAAGATTGAAATGAGATGAGAATTAATATGAATGCATTTTAATATAATGAAGCACAAACGAGACTGAAATAAATCTGAGTCACATTTGAGTCAAATCTGAGTGAAATGAGATAAGATGCATTTTAACATGATGATGCACAGATGAAACTGAAATGCATCTGAATCACATCTGAGTCAGATTTAAATGAGATGTCTGAATCAGATTTAAACAAGATTTAAGTCAGATCTGAGTAAGAAAAAGATGAAATGCAGTTTAATATGATGATGCATAAACGAAACTGAAATAAATCTGAGTCACATCTGAGTCAGATTTGAGTGAGATGAGATGAGATGCATTTTAATGTGATGATGCATAAGTGAAACTAGAATACATCTGAATCACATCTGAATCAGATTTAAACAAAATGTTTAAATTAAATCTAAACAAGATCTGAGTCAGATCTGAGCTGAATTGAAATGATGAAGATTAAACTTAAAGTTCTTGACATTGACATTGAGACATTACACATGACAGTACATGTGATTCTTCGACGACAGAGTTGACGAGATGATATTCATTAAGCATTTGCTCATAATTATTCAGAAGATGAAAAGACTTTTAAGTAGAAAAGTAATCTTTTCAATTAACATAATACTTGAGCAGAGATGAATTATAACATTTATCATGCTTGAAGTTTAGTATACTGTTTACATATCAGAATCTTTCATCATTCTTAATGATAATGAGTTCTCAAGATTTCTGACATTAACTTGAAAGAAAGTCACTTGCAATATGATTCAAAAGAATGACATGAAAGATTGAATGAATCTTCATGAATGCTGAAAGATTTAACTCAATGATCAGAGAATTATTTTTGAAGACATGCTTGATCTTGAAAAGATCAATATTATGATCATTTAACTTGACAGTGAGATGAGCGATGCTGAGATTGCAAGCATTTAGTCAGACTTCATCTTCGACGAAGTATTTAGAACAAGAACGACGAAAGAAATTAACATTGAATTCATAAATAATCTGAGCTATAAGCATCTCATCACATAAATGCTCAGTTAGTTTCTTCATCTTCTTGATGAACTTTTTTACATTGATTAACTTGTCTCAAGCTTGAAACATAAAATTCTTAAGCAGAGACTCAAAAAACTTGAAGTTTAAATGTGAATTCTGACTCAAATTAATCAAGAAGAGTGATGTTAAAGTGATTAATAATGATGCATTATTGATGATGAATTCAACTTCAGAAAGTCACTTAATTCAATCATTCTGCATGTAGTTGATGAAGACTCGAAGATAATGCTTTATGACAGCATTGACTTTCTTGATTTGATCATTGATCTTAAAGTAATACATCATTGATAACTTAGTGTTTATCTTCAACATTTTACACATATGCTTTCAGACATTGAAGATGAATTGTGTATCTTGATCAGACATGAAGAACTTGAGTAAATCATAATGTTTTCAAACATGAGCATAGAAGCAGTTGATAACTTCTTCAACTTTCATAAAAGTGATGAGAACTAAATGTTTCATTTTGATAAAATGATCAACAAAGATTAAAACATATTTATATGTGATATTCATGAAAGTACTGAGCGATAAAAAATCTACATAGTTTATGAAAACATCATGTCAACAACGTTCGAGAACTGAAAGAAAATACAATCATTCTTAAGTTCGTTGTCTAAAGAGTTTGAAACGTGTGCACACATGACAGTTTCATACAAAGCGTTGAACATACTTATAAATGTTTAATCATCAGTAGATTTGACTGATCAGTTCATAGCTTTTTGCTCTTTCTGAGTGATCATTGACAACATTATCATGAGTAAGCTGAATGATACAAAGACATAGTTTATCTGAGTTGAGCATGTACTTTCTTTCTTGAAAGTACAGATGATTCTCATGTTCTTCACACTTGACTAGAGAAATCTTGTTGTGATGTCGTACTTCATTGCAAAACACTTCAATTATCTAAGCTGCAAATTTGTCATTGATTTCAACTTGCTTTCACAATGTCTGAGTGAGAATGTCAGCAAAATCTTCATCAAGATTCAGAATGTCTTGATCTAGCTGAGACTTAATGTTTTCAACATCGAATTCTTTGATTTCTAGATTCATAAGAACTAAAATTTGCAAGAATGCTGAAATAATTGAAAATAGATGTAACTGAACTGAATTTAGAATGATGATTTGTGACTGAAGCTTCATGACTTTAATGTTGAAGATGTTGAGAGCAAGATTCTTAACAATATTGAGATTTAAAACATAAGTTTTCAGAATTGTCTGATGTTAATATTGATATCAAGAATTAAATGTATTTCTCTTTTTAAAAAGATCTTTTGAGTAACGTGTCAAAGCATTCAACTTATCATCAATCTTGTTGAAATGATAAGCGATGTGATAGTTGAATCTAGACAGAAACTCACTTCAATGAGCTTGATGATGACTCAATTGCTTAGTTGACATGAAATATTTAAGATTTTTGTGATTCGTGATCATCTCAACAGAATAAATAAAGTTTTTAAGCTTTGATCATCATTTCTTGAAAGCGCAAACAATGATCATGAGTTCTTTATCGTAGATCTCGTAGTTACACTCAACTGAATTATGCTTCTTTGAAAAGTAAGTGACTGAATGAAAAATCTCATTTTCATCATATTGAGAGAGAATGTTTTTGAACACATAGTTCAAAGCATCAATTTCTATCACAATCTTGTGATCTGAATTATAATGATGAAAAATAATTTTGAAAGTGAAGACTTTCTTAAGAATGTTGAATGCAATCTGACATTTCTGAGATCAGACAAAAAGTACATCTTTTCTGATGAAACGAGTGAGCGAGATAACTATTCTACTATAGTCATAGATGAATCTTCTATAAAAGTTCGCGAAATTTAGAAAACTTTGAACGTCTTTAATGTTGATCAAGATGAATCAGTTGACAATGATGTTTATTTTAGAAGAATTCATCTTGATCTTTTTGATGATGATTATCAATTCTAGATACAAGACTTGAGTGACGTGAAACTTGCATTTAATTATATTCATCTGAAGATCTGCTTCTTGCAGCTTTCGCAGAATGAGCTTGACATGAATCTCATGCTCGAGTTCATTGTCAAAATAAATCAAGATGTTATTCAGATAAGTTGTACAGAACTTATTTAAATGTTCATGAAGAGTATTGTTAATATACTTCTGAAATGAGACAGACTCATTACATAAATTGAAGAGCATTAGTCATGACTAGATACTTGAATAATTTAAATCGAGTGCAAAAAATGATGAAAGCTTCATCTTCTTCTTTGATTTGAAGTTGATTGAATGCAGAAATGATATTCAGCTTGATAAAGATTTTAGCTCAATTTAGATGATTCAACGTTTCTGAGATCAGAAGCAAAGAATATTGATTCTTGACTGTGATAATGTTCAGATCTCGATAGTTCATGCAGAAGCAAAGTTCTTCTTCGAATTTCTTGATGAAGAGAACAGAGATGATCATCTGAGAGTGATTGACTTGAATGAAATCTTTGCTCAGATTTTCATTCAAATAACGATGAAGTTCTAGAATTTCATCACGACTCATGTTGTACAAAGCAAAAACTGAGAATTAAGCATCTTCTTTAAGATGTATGACATGATCATAAGTCTAATGCAAAGACAAGATATCAATGTTCTTCTTGAAGAAAACATTTAGAAACTTGAAATATCTGAACAATAAAATTGTGACTGAATCAACGTTCTTACTTTGTTGATAAACTTCAAGATCTTCTTGTGTTGTGAATGCAGTCAAATGAAATTTCTTTTTCATTTGATGAAGATTCAGATGATGATTCTTATCATACATACTGTCTTGAGAATGAGATGAGAACTGAGCAAGAGTTGAACTATTCTTTGAATGAATAGTCAAAGTTGCATGACGCGATTTTGACTCGTCAGAATCTAGACTAGAAGACGAGATTGATTCAAGATTCAAGAAGACATCGATTTTCTTTAAAGTAACGCTAAACACTTCAATGTCTTGGACATGAGCAGCATGATCAAAGCTTCAAACTCTCAACTCAATTATGTCAAGTTGTATAAAAGATCAATTAAATTGATTTGCTCAAGAAACAACAGAAGTTCTAAAGAAGAAAGAATTTTGACACTTGATTTTTGATGAGTATTCTTTTTGAATGACTTGAAGAATACAACTAGAAGCTTCTTGTTTCAGACGAGAGACAAGACTGAACGAAATTTGTTTCTTGTGAATGAGCTGAATAATAGTTAACTTCTTGTGAGTAAACGGAAAATTATATTGCTTCTTGTGAGCAGATGAGAAACTGAGTTGCTTCTTGCAAGCAAATTGAAAACTGAATTGCTTCTTGTGAGTGAACTGAAAATTGAGTTGCTTCTTTTGAGTGAATTGAGAACTAGATTGCTTCTTGCAAGCGAACTGAAAACTGAATTGCTTCTTTCAAGTGAATGAAGAACTAGATTGCTTCTTGCAAGCAAACTGAGTGCTGAATTGCTTCTTGTGAGCAATTTGTAGACTGAATTGCTTCTTGTGAGTAATCTGTAGACTGAATTGCTTCTTATGAATGATTCATGAACTAAGTTGCTTCTTGTGAGTGAACTGAAAACTGAGTTGCTTCTTTTGAGTGAATTGAGAACAAGACTGAAAGAAAGTTACTTTGTTAACTTTAAATGAGAAATTTTCTTCTTGTTGATTAAAATCATAGATCTTGACGAAGAATGAGCAACAATAATTAAGACAGAAGAAGAAAGACAAGATGAGAATATTGTGCTCAAAATTAACATCAATGACGTGATGACGAAGTCATGATAAACTCATGATGATGAAATATTGATTTAATTCAGTAACATAGAAGAATAGTCTTTTGATGTGTTTATTGAGAATTATTGTGATTTCAATGACATGAGTAATGTCATTAATTAAAGCAACTTGATCATTAAATTCTCAAAGTCTGCGAGAGTGAATTAATTGATGCAAGAGAAAATGATGTTGTTACGCAAAGAATTTATTCATAAAGACATAAGCAGAGACTTCACTATCAATCAGAGCGAGAGTGAGAACTCTAGATTGAGCTTGACGTAAAATACAAAATACTATCATGTGATTATCTTTGAATGTTAAATTGAATTCAAAGAGTTTCAAGACAGATTTAGCAGAAAACTTTCTATATGATTGAAGTGAGAGTGAAAAGATTGAAACTAATAGACAAGATGATATATATATAAATCTTTGAGCGCAACTTAGCTCAGAAATTAAACTTTTCTTGCAAACAGCGAGACTTCTTCATTTATATTGACAACATCATTGTCATAAACGTTCAAAATATGCAGAATGAAGAGCTTCTTATTTGAGTATTCTTTAATGATTTTGCTTGAATGTTGCAATTTGCAATAGTAGCACAGCTTTCACTTGTTGCAGATTTTCTTGATCTTAAAAATAATCAGAGTCTTATCTTGAATGATGACAATAACAAAGTTTAAATTCATTGACTCATCAAGAAACAAAAGAGAGAGAAACAAAGATACTGTTGAAACAACAGTCACAGAGATGATGACTTTTGAATTCAAAGAATTACTAATCAATGCAAAGATGCTCTTGACTTTGATGAATAAGACAATGACAAAGATGAAGCGAGATTGATGATGCTTAAGCTGCTGAAGCTCTTCATCAATGTCAGAGAATGTTTGAATTCATTGATGAAAGATGAATAATTGAATTTCATCAAGATTTCATCAGAAGAAAATGATGATTTAAGTAAAATAATTGACATTGCGCTTCAGACAGTCAATCAACGAGAAATTTTTCATCAAAAAACATTCTTTCTTTTGATAGAAAAGATTGTAATAGTCAACAAAGTTATTCATGTTTTGCTTCAGAGTTTCATGAAGATATAAATGAACATTTTCTGTCTCAAAAGAATTGTTGCAGTAATAATACAACTTATGTTGTCAATCTGCAAAGATGAAAATAATACAGAGATCATTGACTCAATATTGATTCATTAGATTGTGAGTCTTCTTATTTATAATGAGTCGTGACTCAACATAAATGATCTTGACTTGATGAAAAAGATAGCAATTATCGTTTACATTCATGCGCTGTATCAGACTCTGCTCTCAGACATTCAATCAATCTTTGTTTCTCTTATATTCAAATATGTTGAGAAGCTTTTTGAATTTAATGAGAGTCGAAACAGAGATAGAATTTGCAGAGAAGTGTGTTAGAGACCAGCATAGAGCGAGTCAATATGAGTGTCATTTAACTAGAAGATAAATGCTAAGGAAGAAAGGTAGCTACAGGAAAGAAGCTGGCTACATATGTGTGTTCCTCAGCCGACGCTAGGCCCAATAGGGACTAGTCAAGGTGACGAAGCGAGGATAGGCCTGGCAAGGCTAGAAGGTTGAGCCTGGCAAGGCTAGGATCGTGACATTACCCCCTCCCTTCGACGATTCATGTCCGCATGAATGTATTTCCTGCTCGGCTCGGTTGATTGCCCAATCATGATTTCACAGGCCCAGGCCTGTTAAATCGTGATTGGTTGAATTGTCGATTAGCGCGGTTTGTTCGGGTATCGAATATGGAAATCGTCAACGACCTCCTGAGCGTTCATAAATTCGTCGCCATCAGCGTTGTACCAATTGAGGTCATTGTCATAGCCATTCCATTTGACCCTATACTGAAGCCGTCTTCGATACCGGCGAGAATCCAATATATCATCTATTTCCCACTCGTCTTCGTCGTTTACCACTATTGAACCTGAGGGTTCGTTCTTTTGACCAGGCAAGGGGTCGTCGGCGGCAGGGCGAAGCAGGTCAGGATGAAATACATCATGAACACGCATAGACTCTGGTAATTCCAGTTTATATGAAGAGCCGACGGAACCTAGA